>OKSF01000694.1_pt1 | contig 31491 bp, 44 predicted proteins | sample 1606061 | NCBI WGS metagenome assembly OKSF01 (sample SAMEA3541567, study PRJEB24748) | human gut metagenome | biome: human gut; feature: human-associated habitat; material: faeces | place: China | collected 2012
TACAAAAGTGTCAGCTAAGCTAATGAAATAGGAGAAAGCTTGTTAAATCAGGCTTCCTCCTATTTTTTTGGTTTAAATTGTTAAGTATTTGAAATAGTGTAAAATGGTATGAATTTGTAGACTTGGGACACAAACGGGACACAACTTTTTTTACATTTGATTTAGTACAGAGATTATTTTATCGTTGCTCTTTTGTCGATATTCATCAATTAAATAAGCATAGGTATCAGTTGTTGTTGATATATTATTATGTCCTAATCTTTTACTAATGACATAAAGATCTATATCATTAGCGAGTAGTAGGGCAACATGACTATGTCGCAAACTATGAAAATGGAAATTATCTTTTTCTATATGAAGCTCAGACATTATTTCATGTAATTTTTCGTTGAGTGGTCCACTTGTAGGAATAGTTCCAAACTGATTCATAAAAACAAGATTACTTGGTGCGTTGATTTTTAATCTATGTAGTAATTGAAGAAGTTTTTGATTTACTTTAATCTTGCGAACTGATGACTCGTTTTTAGTTGGTTTAAAACGATGAGTCTTGAAATGCTCGTCAGTTTCGCCTTTATCTTTTGTTTCTTTCCAAGCTTTATCAATATTGATAATATGATGAATAAAATCGATATCATTCCACGTCAAAGCCTGTATTTCTTCTTTACGCATACCGGTATAAATTGCGGTGACTATCATGTACCGACTAGTATATCTTCTATTGGTTATACCATTAATTGTTTGATTAAGGATTTGTTTAATCTCTTTTATATTGGGGTATTCAACATTTAGTGAACGATCCTTATCCGCAGTAAGAGATATATTCTGGGTAAAATCCTTAGTGATATAATCATCAAGAATTGCTGATTTAACACAGGACCTAATTATTGAATTTAATTTTTTTACGCTAGATGGAGCGTGATTACTTCCATATTGATTAATAAACTTTTGGTAATGAGTCCTTTTAATTTCCTTAATATTAGTCTTGTTGAAGTAACTTTCTAGTCGTTTGCCAACATTATTATAACGATTTAGTGTTTTACTACTTAGTTTTGGTTCTTTGTAGGTTTTGACCCATTCCCAATAATAGTCTGTCAAACTTATGGTTTTACTAATATCTAATCCATTATTTAACGCCATTTGTTTTTCAAGGGCCCACTGTTTTGCGAGTGCTTTAGTTGTAAATCCATCTTGTGATTTTGAATGCCTTTTCCCATCAGAATCATACCAACGGATACGAGCACTCCAATGATTACTTCGTTTAAATATTTGAGCCATACTTGTCCCTCCATTATTAAATTGTGTATAATGAAAGGGTTGATAATATTTGTTTGGACGCAATTAATATCAACCCTTGGTCCACTGACAGCTGCAACTGTCGGTGGGCTTTTTTGTTTACTAGCTTTTTATGTCATCGAGTAGTTGGACAAATAAAATATTAGCTATTGTACATTAACTTTAAACTTTGCTGCCTTCTCAGTTGAAACAAGAGGGGCAAATTGTAGTTCAATATTACCTAGCTTATTGGTACCAAATCCGGTTGTAACATCCGCTTCCTTACCAGCTGCAACTGAGTCTAAAGTGTTATCGATAGGATAAGTTTTTAGTTTAGTATTATCTGGGCCATATGCTTCTAGGTCGGTTCCAATTGGTAAATCCTCATCTGAGTTGTTCTTTACATGATAAGTAACTTTGATAACATTTGCAGGCTTATCATCAGCAAATTCATTACGTTCATCAGTTGTTTCTACAGATGTAAGGGTGTACGTTACTTTACCAACTTTTACGGTATCACCAACTTTATAGTAAGCTGTTTTTTTAGTGGATGAATTAGAAGAGTTTTCTTTTGTTCCGCCATTACTACCACTTCCCATACTTCCACCGATAGCAAGAACTAAAACAACTACAATTATCCAGAACCAAACACGTTTATAGAATGGTTTCTTTTCTACGTAAGTTTTTCCGTCTTCGCCTTGAATCTTTTTTGCCATTGTAAAATGACCTCCCTAATATAATTCAGCTTTTATTGTCATCAGGGTTTGGACAATAAGACTATTTTGAATTAAGTTTGCGTAGTTGATTAATAATCTCTTGATTTTGACGCATTAAAATATAATTTTGTTCAATCATTTCTTGATAATACTGAGTTAAATACTGTGATTGCCGATCAAGAATTGGAGCAGAACCAGAAAGCTTTTTTGAAATTGCAATTTTACGCAAGGCATCATCGTATTCTTTATCCACATCTTGTAGATTGTTTTCATCTACAAACTTATCTACGTCTTTTTTCCAACCATCTTTTCCATTAAAAATACTCATTTATCTTAACCTCATATTTTTTCAATTTTTACATTCTTTCGTAGATCAAACCTATAACCCTTATATGCAAAAGTTAATCCACGTTTTACCCGATAGTTATTAATTGCGTCAGTTAAATACTCAACATCAACATTACAGTAATCAGCAATTTCATCTAATTCCCAGAGGCCATGATTATGACAATAGATAAGTTTATCTAGGCTAACAGCTCTGGTCATTGCTAACGAACGTGCTTTATGTTCTTGCTTTCGACTATCTACAGTATCTTCGGCAACAATATCTCCAACTGTTGTATCATAATGTGCAATTTCTTCTTGAAGGGTTTCATACATCTTGGTGCTGCTTACCGAAGGATTCAATAAAATATCGCCATCAAAATATAAGCCTGCAAGATGGTCTGGCATTTCTTGATGATAACTAATGTTTATATTAGGGTACTCACTAGCTAATTCTTCATAAGCATACATACATATCACTTCCGAGCCTTTTTCAAATTTTCGATAAAATTAATAATTTGCTGGCGTTCTTCTTCTGGGGTGTCGTCGTCAATATGAGCAGCTATAGTAGTAGCTGCTGTGTTTTCTTTATGAGGACGTTCTACTAACTCAGCTTTGCTTACACCAAAATAATTTGCCATCATTTCAATTTTATCGATTCTTGGATACGTTTCACCTTGAAGCCATGCGGACAGGGTAGTGTAACTGAATCCTAAATCAGCAGCAAGTTTGCGACGTGACACCCCATGACTGTCCATAAGTCTTTGGATGTTTTTCGCCATAATTTCTTTGTTTCCTAAATCACTCATACCGAATGGCCTCTCTTCTTATTATCTGTATATTAGTTATTGTACACTAAAACGGTAATAAAATCCTCTTTTTTTACAATAAATTACATTTTTTCGGTAATTTATTATTGACATTACATTTTAACTGTAATAATATTGTTGGTGTTGAAAGGAGGTTAAGCAATGAAGTTAACATTAAAAGCACTCCGCGTAAACGAAAATCTAACGCAAGAAGAAGCCGCTAAAAAGGTTGGCGTAAGTAAGTATACGTGGGCAAATTACGAGATTGGGAAAACTTATCCTGATGTTCCAACTATCAAAGCTATTGAGCAAGCGTTTAATGTCAAATATAATGACATTCTTTTTTTACCGAATATTACAGTTTAAATGTAATTAATGAAAGGCGGAGATTAATTGCAACACATTGATTCAGAAGTTCAACGTAGATTTGAACTCTTACAAAAAAGAGTATCCGGACATTAAGTTCCGATGAGCAGGAGCAAGTGATTCTGTAATTCGTTGCTGCGTTTGGGAAGCTTGTCGCATTGCTTCATAAGCTTCTGGCGGAATGCTATTTACAATGCGAGTACTAGCTGCAAGAGCTTCCTCATAACTGTAATGAGTAGTAATAGTAGTCACCTCCTTTCGTGAGGGGATGCAATTATTTTATCAAAAAAGGACGGTGTTATTAATGCAAGCTTTATTAGACGAGCAAGATTACCAAACGATTACTGATGAAGTGCTTAGACGAATTAAGGAACGATACACCTTGGTTCCTAAAAGCCATAATCAAATTGGCGATTGGGTCGGTATTCAAGAATTTACTAATTTGTTGCCTGTCAAAAAGGACAAGGAGTGGGTAAGGATGTTTATCTTATCGATTCCGGCGTTTAAAAATTGGGTAATCAATTTGAATGCGGGGAGTGGTTACCCAACTAGGGTGAATAAAACTGAAGCAATGGCTTGGATAAAAGATCACCGAGCCGAGATTGATTGGAATCAGTCTTTACCACGTTAGGAGGTGACTAGATGGCATTGCTAATTGGATTACCAATATTAATTATTGCGCTGTGTTTATTGTATGCGGTGATTTACAGCTTACTTTATGAACGGAATGAACCACTGCTATTAAAGCCAAAATATCGGAAGAAACATTGAAAGGAGGTGAAGGGATGAACAAATTAATTCCGCTGATCATCGGCGCATGGGTAATGTATTGCACGATGGTTGGTAGTTATGACGGAGCAATCGCAATCCTGTCAGTATATCTATTACTAATTGTTATTGATCCGCTAAATAAAAAAAGTACGACCGCCGCAAACAGTCGTACCCAAAAATAAATATTTTACGAGGTAATTATATATGAATGAACTAAATTTATCAAAGCTTAATGCTGAAATTGGCGATAATTGTGTGTTTGTATCACACTTAGCCACTCAATATCAAGCAGCAAGCACTCCAGAAGAGCGAATGGCAATGGCTATCAAGATGGAAAACGCAGCCACCATGTTACGAATCGCAGCCGAACGGTTAGCAACGGAAACTAAGAATGTTTACGGAGGTAATCAACATGAAGCAAACTGAAATTCATTTAGTGACTATTCCGAATAATCCTAATCGTTTTAGCTGTGAAGTGACCGGTAATACTGACGATTTAGCTAAGATGCTTGTTGCCGGTCTAACTTATCATCCTGAACTACTCAAAAAAACATTTAAAGGGATTTTAGAAAAAGGTGTGTGGAGGTAAAGATAATGACTAACGGAGAAAAAATTAATGCAATTAAAGCGATCCTTGGACCAGAATACGAGGAAGTAGCCATTTTCGCTGCTAAAAAATCAGAAATTCGTGACGAACGAACAATCTCTTTGATTGATGGCGATGATGGAACGGTAGCTGCAATGATTATAAATTATCTAAATACTAGCCCAGTTACAACTTCAATTATTAAGGCAACGATTGGAACTTTGAAGACTGACCCATTTGCCGATTTGCTTTCTCAAATCTTCTTAGGAGGTAAGGACTAATGAATTTATTTGAACTTAACGATAATTATAAAATACTAGCTAACCGTGATGACCTTGACCCGACAATTTTAAAAGACACCCTTGATGCAATTAAGGATGACCGTAGGAATAAGCTAGATAATTTAGCGACATGGGCTGATCGCTTAAAGTCTGAAATTGAGTTCCTAGATGCAAAGCAAAAATCATGGCGTGAAGAAATTACTTACCGGAAGAATAAACTGACTTGGATTAAAAAGTATATCACTGATGTCCTCGATGATGCTGGAATTAAGAAAATGGCAACTGAAAACCACTTGCTTAGTGCCCGTAACTTTAAGGCTTCGACAATCATTGACAGTGATAAAAAGCTTCCAGATAAGTTTAAAATCACCGAAACAACTACCAAACCAGATAAGCAGGCTATTTACGAAGCGCTTAAGGCTGGGGAAGAAGTACCGGGAGCACACTTGAAAGCTAACCGGAACACGGTGATTAAGTAATGTTTAAGCTCCGTGATTACCAGCAAGAAACGATTGATAACATTACTAAATCAATTCATGCGGGTCACAAGTCAATCATGGTACAGCAACCACCAAGAACTGGGAAAACAGTAATCATGGCAGATATTGCCAGACGAGCCACTGCTAAGGGTAATCGAATATTATTCGTAGTTCATCGTCAGGAAATTGTCCAGCAGGTTATCAAGACGTTCAAAACTAATGATGTAAATATGGATTTAGCTAAAATCGGTATGGTTCAAACGATTACTCGACACGTTAATAATCTAGACCCACCGGCGATAATCTTTGTTGATGAGGCCCATCATGTTCTGGCTAAATCATATCAAAGGATTCTTGATGCTTTTCCGAAAGCTTATAAGTTACTGTTTACCGCTACTCCTTATCGGTTAGGTGGACAGGGTTTTACTGATGTGGCTGATGATTTAATTATTGGCAAATCAGTCCCCTGGTTAATTGACCATCACTTTTTAGCACCAGTTGATTATTACGCTCCTTCGTATATTGACACTGCCAAACTAAAAGTAAAACAAACTGGTGAATTTGATGAGAATTCAATCAAGGAAGCCATGAAGCCGAAAATCTATGGAAATGCGGTAAAGCACTACTTCAAACTAGCTAAAGGAATGCAGGCAATTGCCTATACTTACAACGTTGAGAGTGCTCGTCGATTAGCTAACGCATTTAACGGATATGGCATTTCGGCAAAAGCTGTGTCCGGAAAAACTCCGAAAGATGAGCGAAAGAAAATTATTGAGGAATATCGACAAGGAAAAATTCAAATCGTAACCAATGCAGAGCTATTTACCGAGGGGCTAGATCTCCCTAATGTTGACTGTGTGATTATGCTACGCCCAACGCAATCATTATCCCTGTACTTACAGTTTGCAATGCGGTCAATGAACCCCCGCAAAGGTAAGACAGCAGTAATTATTGACCACGTTGGAAATGTACAACGATTTGGATTACCGACTGATGATAGGCAGTGGTCATTAGAAGGCAAGGGAAAGGATAAACGACAATCAGGAAGCACAATCAAACCTGTATCTGTTTGTCCGACTTGTTTTGCGAGTTTCTATCGTACCAACGATATCTGTCCTTATTGTGGCTCACCACTAGGAGAAGAAAAAGGAATTGAAGTCGTTGACGATGTGCAACTGAAAAAAGTTGCTAAGTCACGACTAGCAATTATTAAACAAATTCAATCGTCAGCAATTATGAATAATGTTGCTGGCAAGCGTCCAAACGAATTGAATAATCTGAAAGAAATACAGGCCTATGCCAAATTAAAAGGGTATAAACCAGGCTGGGCTTACCACTACGCTAAACAGCGTGGATTTATCAAGAAATGAGGTTGATATTAATGAGTATTTTGCCACCAAACAAACCACAGAAAGTACGGAAAGTACCACGAAATTATTTTATTTACGGGGACACGATGTCCGGAAAATCTTACTTAGCGGAACGGTTCCCAGCACCGCTATTCCTAAATACTGATGGAAATAGTGAAATGAACACCGCACCATCAATTCAATTGAAGAATGTCCGGAAGAGTGATGGATCACTTAAGAAGTCAGTGATTGACCAATTAGATGAAATTATCCTAGCTCTGGGAACCGAAAAGCATGGTTACAAGACAGTGGTCATTGATGTTATTGACGATGTAGTAACGCTGATTGAACAGGCTATCTGTTATGACAATGGCGTGGAAACACTAGGCGATGTTCCATACGGAAAAGGGTACGCCAATTTAATACTGTTTTCCAAGCATTTGTTACTGAATTAAAAGCACTTCCACTCAACACTGTTTACATTAGCCGGCTAATGACGTTGACTGATGAAACTTCCGGACACACGGAAGATAGACCATCATTGAAGCAGAAGTACTACAACGTGGTTAACGGTAACTGTGACCTAGTAATTGAAACGAAACGGTTTGGCGATCGTTACATCCGAATGGTTAAAGATCGACGAATTCACTATGTCAAAGATGATATTACTGATCCGGCAATTTTACGAGTGCTGGAACATGTAAATGGTGTCTTTGATAAGCCAAAGCAGACTACTACAAAAGAGCAGAATGAAATTGTTAACAAAATTAAAAAGCAAAATGTAAAGGAAGGTTAATGAATTATGAGTTTACGAGATGCAATGAATAAAGCTACTGAAGGTTTTGATCCAAAGAATGATTCAGTTAATAAATTTAAGGGACTGGAAAGCGGTAAGTATACCGTAGCCGTTGCTAAGGTAGAAAATCATGAAACGCCTTGGAATGCGGAACAGCTTAATTTTGAATTAGAAGTTGTTGACGGTGAAAGTGCCGGCCAAAAGGAATTCTTACAGATTGGATTAGACGAATTAACCACTAAGGGTAATCCTAATCCGATGCTAGAAACTAATTTACGATTGGTTTCTAAATTAGCAGCAATCTTAGGTGTTGAAATTCCTGATGAAGTTTGGGATGACGATACTTTAATTTATGAAAACTTAGCTAAAGCATTCCAGCCTGCAGTAGGAAAAGTCATGTCAATGGACTTAAAAGTTCGACCAAACAAGAAGAATCCTCAATACCCATACCGTAATTATGACTTTGAAGAAACAGAACAACCGGAAACGCCAGAAGTTGAAGATGATGGAATGCCCTTTTAAGGGTGGGTTGCGAAAAGCATTAGAAATGAAAAGAAAGCAACAAGTTCAGGACGAAGAAGAATGGGAAGAATATTACCATAACTGGTATTAGTTCTAATTAAGGCAGTGACCTATACACCGAGCGGGTGAAATGCCCGCTATTTTTCTAGGAGGTCAAGATGAAAAATTTAGTTAATTACGCCTTGGCTTACCAAGCTAAAGGATTGAGTGTCCTCCCAATTGCTGGTAAACGTCCATTGATTAAGTTTGCTGATCGGGAACCATTGACTGCAGATGAAATTAAAGCACTTTGGCAGAAACATCCCTTTGCTCAGATAGCTTTGCGGACTGATAAATTCTTTGTAGTTGATATTGACCGCAACCATGAAGACAATGTTGACGGTTTTGATTCGATTAAACAACTACCAGCCGAATACTTTCCAGAAACGTTGACCCAAACCACAAGGCACGGTGGCCGACAATTATTCTATCTAAAGCGGTCAGATATGCGGGTTAATCAATTAATCGGTTATCTTCCGGGCGTTGATGTAAAGGCTCATCAGAATAACTATGTCGTGGTTGCCCCGAGTGATGGTTATAAATGGTTGAATAAAAATCCGATTGTGACGGCTCCTAAATCATTAGTGGTAAATATTAATCAGATGCGAGCCAGTAATCGCCGTAGTTCTCCTGATGATTTAGTAATTAAACCACGTGAGCGAAATTCGACTACTGACTTACTTGAAACGATTGCCAATGGGTTAGGTGATAAAGGGATGCGTAATAAAACCTTAGCTGGAATGATTGGTGCCCTGTTATTCCGAGGAGTTGAAGCTAAGGCTGTGTACCAATTAGCGATGATTTGTAATGAAAACACACCTGATCCGCTTCCAGAAGACGAAGTAAATCGAACGTTTAGGTCAATGCTTAACCGGGATATGAGGAATGGAGGTGAACTGCGTGGCGGATAATGTGATTCGCAAACCAATTGATTTTGAATTAAATACTCAAGGAAATCCCAAGACTAATAGTTTGAAGAACGTTGGCTTAATCCTTGATGGTGATCCGTTACTGCATGGCACCTTCAAATATAATGAGTTCGCTTATTCAATCGATGTGGTTAAGGATATTCCACAACTCTTTATTGAAAAGGGCCAGCTTGATGATAGCTATTCGGCCATTATGCTTCGCTACATTGAAGATGAGTATGGCGTGATGTTTCAAGAAAGGTTGTTGAATATGGCGATTACTGTTGAAGCAAAAAGCCACCCCTACAATCCCGTCAAGGAGTATATGGAGAAGTGTTATAAGGACTGGGACCACAAAGAACGTATCAAGGACTTTTTACCAGTTTATCTAGGAGCTCCAAGTAATAAAGTGACGACACTGCAAACAAAATTGTTTCTTGTTGGTGCAGTGATGAAAGTCTATAAACCAGAAAGCAAGTTTGACTGGGTATTTGATTTAGTCGGTGGCCAAGGTGTTGGAAAAACTACCTTACTTAAAAAACTAGCCCATGGTTGGTACACGGACCAATTCACGGACTTTAAGGATAAGGATAGTTTTGCCAACATGCTACGAGCATTGATTGTTAACGATGATGAAATGACGGCAACTAATAATTCTGATTTTGAAAACTTGAAGAAATTTATTTCAGCCGAAGAATTAGAGTTCCGGCCACCATATGGACGACATACAATCCGCCGGCCAAAGAATTTTGTTATTGCGAGGACGACCAATGAATCGACTTACTTAAAAGATAAAACTGGTGAAAGGCGATTTCTGCCAAACATGGCCGATAAATCCAGAGCGATGGCAAATCCGGTCACGGATCTAGACGATAAGACGGTTAGTAATATCTGGGGTGAGGCTGTCGACCTCTATAAGAAAGGCTTTTCCTTCATGTTGACGAAGGAGCAGCAGAAACTCATTGAGGACAATCGAAAGATATTTATGTACATTGATGAAACTGAAAATCAAATTGAACGAGTGCTTACTACTTGGGATGATGATTGGATTGAAAGTTCAGAAATTGCTCACGAGTTAGGAGAAGATAATCTGGTTAAGAATCGCTCATTAGCAAAGAAGATTAAGTATGTGATGGATAACCGGAGTGATTGGAAAACGGGATATAAGAAGATGAAGGGCGTTGTTCATCGTGGATATCGAAAAATTGAAGGTTTACAGTAGTTTGCACTGGTTTACACTTAAATTCTTTTAGTGTAAACCTCTATAAACGTTGATATATCAGTGATTATCTGTTGTTGGTTTACACTACTACACTATTTTAATAATAATAATAAAAATATATATAAGACCTATATATGCTTTATAAAAAGTTGAAAACAAGTGTAAACCTGTAAACCATCGTTCAAAGCCTTGTGGCAGTAAGAATAAAAGTGATTTGATTACTGTAAACCTAGTGTAAACCAGGGGAGGTTAATGATGAAGAATAGAATTAAAGAGTGTCGAAAGGCAATGGGAATAACTCAATCAGAATTAGGTAATATCGTTGGTCTAACTAATAATACAATATCCAGATATGAACTCAATGAGCGTGAACCTAATTTAGTAATGTGGGAACGGCTTGCTAGAGCTTTGCATGTTAGCCCATCTTATTTAGTGGGGTGGTCTAATGCTAAGTGAACATAAAATTCAAAACGATATCCGGGTAGCCTTGTCAAAACATCAGTGTACAGTGTTCCGGGTAAACGTTGGTTCGGTAAAAACACCAGATGGAAGATTTTTTTCAGCTGGTGTACCTAGTGGCCATCCGGATTTATATGGATTTCGTTGGTCAGATCATCAAGTATTTTACATTGAAGTGAAGAATGAAAAAGGCAAGCCGAGAGCGGATCAAATTAGATTTCATGAAATGTTAACTAAACGAGAAATTATTCATGGAATCGCTAGGTCTGCTGGGGATGCAGTAAAAATTGTTGAGGAAGGATTGATTGGCTATGGCTTTTAGTATCATCTCTAATGCTATCTTTTCCTTATTATGGCTGCGGTTAATTAGATATATCCAACGCGATTATCAGGAAACCCAAAGTCGAGGATTGCTAGTTGCAGAAATTATTGTGGTATTAATTTGCTTTACAATTAGCATCTTGTGGATAAGGAGCACGCTATGAAACAATACGCGGAGGTTGTAAATGATTAATTATAAGTGTTTCGGAAAAGTTGGTCCTTGTTTGTTTGTTGTTGATGGCATAGGCAAAGATGGTGAAGCATATTATCTTAACGTCAATGTAAAGCGACGGGCTTATTCCAAGATTAAGCGTACTCGTAAGCGGCAGATTGCTAAGGCTAAGCATATGATGGCTTGGCACAATCATACGAGTTATGAGTGGTCACAATATGGGCACAAAATAGCTAGAAAGCCTAAGAGGTGGAAGAAATGACCGATAGATTTGATAAGCCAACATTAACTAGGATTATCAGTAGTGGTTATCCGGTGGAAGCAAAAGTAGCTCAAATCATTGCATTACATGAATTGCAGCGAATACACCAATTAAATGAAATTGGACACGTTATTGATACTGCCAAGGAGAACGAATTATGAAATTAACTGAAAAGCAAAAGAATTGTCCGTACTGTCACGGTAAGAAAGACATAATTAATACTTTGCACTATGGCGGTTTAGGGAGCGTGCTGGGTCAAGTTGTTCATATTGAAGGTGACAGGCTAGTCGTTGAAGAAGAAACAATTGAGTCTAAAAAGATTAATTGGTGTCCGATGTGCAAGCGACCACTGAACGAGGAGGAAGAACAATGAAAGTACATTATATTCATGCAACTGATCCAGAAGAATTTGACAAAAACGTAAATGAATTCATTAAGGATAAGAAAGTAATTGATATTAAGCCTTATCCTATGGTGGATACTAATTCCGATGCTAATTACACTAACCCCGGATTTAGCCTGTATTATCTTGATTGCGTTGTTATGTATGAGGAGGAAGACTAATGCTACACAAATACAGAAAAACAGCCTTAATCGAAGCTGAACAGTTCGATGGTTCTGATGAAATGATAAGAAAGTATCACATTAAGTACTATTCTCCAGGTGATGAATATAGTTTTTACACAAAAGAGGGAGCTTCGATATTAAATATAGGCGATTGGATTGCTACTGGAATTGATGGTGAACACTGGAGAATTGAACCAGATATATTTAAACGGACTTATGAGAGGGTTAATTAATGGAAATTAAATGTGGTAACCAAAAAATGGAAGCTTATCCAGTGGAGCCATTCGTTTATGAAGTGGTAGCTGATGGTAAGAAAGAATTTTATCAAGCAGCATGGGATGCCTTTAGATCTGATTTGCATATGAAAAATGCGACAGCAAAAATTATTAAAATACCGGTTACTCCAATGAGTGATTATGAGATCGAGACAGAGCGACTCTATTTTGAATTAGGAGATTTAAGGGACTATCCGCATGTAGAAGAATTTAAGAACGATAAGCCAAAAGAAACTAAGCCAAAGTTCAAAATTACATTTAGCAAAATGATGGATATCTTAATAATAGCTTGGGTAATTTGTATGACTATATTATTAATTACATTAATAATTTCAAACGGGGGATAATTAAGATGACATTTGAAGAAGCATTAAAGCACGAAGAAAATAATGCACCAGTAACTTATAACGATCAGAAATATTATGTAGTTGGTCATAATGCACTAAATCAGACTTTAACAATTAGAAAGCTGAGCAGTAATCCATTCTTTACTGTTTCAGTTGAAGCTAAACCGGAGGAATTATCATGAGTATTAAAATTAATGCCCAGACAGTGGTATTTAAAGGCCGTTCGTTTGTTGAAAATTCTATACAAGAAAATTGTGAATATTGCCATGCACCGTTTAAGACAATCATGGTGACTAAATCAGTTAAAAATACTGGTGTAGTGGGGTCAGTTAAAAGTGAAATCCCTATTGAAGTTAGTGGGGAATACTTTAATTACTGTCCTAAGTGTCGACGGAGGTTAAATTAATGTTATTTTTAATATTATTACTTGCTGTTTTCGTGTTTGGGTTCCTTCTTGGTAAGAAAAATCCATAATAAAAAGGACCCACCATGTATGATGCGTCCTCGCTTGAAAATATTAACCTTAATTATTATAGCAGATAGCGGGGGTACATCATGCAAACAGATTTGAACTTAGATATAGATTGTTTGAAAACTGCACGGAAGGTTACTGAGTTTCTGGAAAAAAAGCTGGATCGCTATCTAGCTTTATCCGGGAAACAACGATTTGATTTGAAGTCACCTGGAATGGACGGAATGCCTAAAGCACCTAGTTACGGTAACGGGAGCGAAAACCGAATGCTAAATATTTGGCTTGCAGAAGAAGTAGTCGATTGTGTGGGCTGTGCAATGCGTAACATGACAAAGGAATCGCAACGGATATTGTTAAGTCGTTATTCAGATCAGATGTTGACGTATAACATTGCCAGGGAATTAAGCATTAGTTCATCAACATATAGTCGAAAACAAGAAAAAGCGTTATGCGAATTTGCTGATCGTTTTGAATTCCAATTAGTTAAACATGGTATTCACACTGAAATAGATGACTTACATGTTTATCCAGATGAGGAATGATAAATTGATGGGCGATTGTTGAATGAGCAATCCTTGATAAAAATGTGATAATGATATTGTCGAATAATTCGATATTCATATAATAAACTTTCAAAATTATTTGTCCGCAACGACGTTAAACTAGATTTCTAACGTAGTATTTAATCAAGGATGACATTGCGATCATCCTTATTTTTTTCTAATATATATAGATATATTACTATGTTAGGAAGTTGTTTTTATGAGTAAAAAGAAAGATCAAGGCGTTACAGGAAGTCAAACGGTGACTTTTAGAGTTTCCGGTAATGAGATGACCAAAAAGATTGGTTACAATTTAGACTATGTTATTGAAGCTTTTTCTAATGCTGATAATTTAATAAAGAAAACGTATCTAGCATTAAACGACAAAGAAAGATTTATGGAACACGATGCTGAAAAGCTAACGGTCAGACTTACAGAAGTCAAGGAAGGATCTTTACTTTCGGAATTGTGTATACATTACCAATCTATAATTGCTCCTGCAATGCCATTTATTATAAGTAATCAAGATTTTATTATGGAAACTATAAAAGATTCTTATGAATTTCTCAAAGCAAAAATAAGTGCAAAAAAGGAAGGAAAAACTGTGGATGTTATTCAAAAAGCAGGCACAAGCGGAATAAACATTAACAATAATACTGGTACAGTAGTAATCACAACCCCACAAGGCCTTCCCAATGTTGCCGATAAATTAAATACACCTCTTACTGAATTAGCGCAAAGTGTAGATGGCAAAAAAATAACAGGAATTGAAATAGGGGCTCAGGATACGAAATCAGCAAATATTCGGCTAGATGCAAAAGATAAAGATATATTTGGTGGAACAACAGTAACTACAGATGATGAATTCCAATTTTCCGGGAAAATAATTTCTGGTAATTACGAAACTAATCGAGGACGCATTGAAATTTCCAGCAGTGAACATGATGATTTAGAAGCTGGTCAAACATATTCAGTAGAAATTAATCCTGAATTGCATGCAGAAGAAACTTGGAAAGAAATGTTTCTTACAGATCGTCCATACTATGGCAAATGTACATATCAAAGAAATCAAGAGGGGACTTTCAAGGTCCAAAAGTTAATAATTACGGATTGGGATGAAAGTCAATGGAAATAAATAGAAAGTCAGTTTAATCGCTGGCTTTTTATTTTTAAGGAGGTGAGTAGTATTACTCAAAAATTAACACAGAAGCAAAAACGATTTGTCGATGAGTACATTATTTCGGGTAATGCTACTCAGGCGGCAATTAAGGCTGGATATTCTAAGAAGACAGCTGCAGTTACAGCAACCGAAAACCTAAGAAAACCTAATATTAAAGCTGCTATCGAAAAGCGCAACGAAGAAATCAAGTCCGAAAAGACTGCAGACATGACCGAAGTGATGGAGTATCTTACTTCGGTTATGCGTGGTGAGCAAACAGAATCAGTTGCTACTGCTAAGGGCGTTTATGAAGACGTTGAAGTGTCGGCAAAAGATCGCATTAAAGCGGCGGAATTAATCGGTAAGCGTCACGGCGCATGGACTGATAAAAAAGTTATTTCTGGTGATGTTCAGATTGATGTGGGAATGGGGGATTATGATGACGAGGAGTGAAGAACAATGGAGAAAAATCAAAGATCATCCTCATTACTTGGTTAGCAATAAAGGTAATGTTTACAGTGAGTATAAAGGCGGCTTGCTTAAACAGATGAAAGATGCTTATGGATATTCTCAGGTTAATTTAAACCGCCGCTCCAAGAAGGTGCATCGTTTAGTAGCGGAGGCTTTTATCCCAAACCCAGACAAATTGCCTGAAGTTAATCATAAAGACGAAGATAAAAATAATAACCAGGTGGATAACTTGGAATGGTGTACTAGCAAGTACAACATGAATTATGGCGACGTGGAGAAAAGGTCAATTCTTTCACAACAAAGCCATAGCACTTGGAAAATCTATCAATATGATTTAAACGGTAATTTGGTAAAAGTATGGAATTCAGCGAGAGAAGCCGACAGACATGGATTCAACCGTAGAAGTGTGTATCGCTGTTGTGATGGGGAAATAAAATCTTTCAAAGGATACATATGGTCAAGACAAAAGAAGGTGATAGTATGCCAAACATCAAATTAAATTTTCCAAAACCGGCTAAAGTATTCAATAAGCAAATTTTTGATAACTTGTTTGATTACGGTCATTTCGTTGAGGTTTGGTACTGACTTATGGCGGTGCATCTTCTGGTAAATCTCATGGTGTGGTACAGAAAGTTGTACTTAAATCATTGCAACACTGGAAACATCCCCGTAAAGTGCTATGGCTTCGGAAAGTTGATCGAACAATTCAAGAATCTATCTTTGCTGACGTAATTGACTGTCTATCAAATTGGCAGTTGTTACCGTTGTGCAGAGTAAATAAATCAAACCGTACTATTCATTTACCGAATGGTGCGGTTTTTCTATTTAAAGGAATGGATGATCCGGAAAAGATTAAGTCGATTAAAGGATTGTCTGATGTTGTCATGGAGGAAGCGTCTGAGTTTAATCAAGATGATTTTACGCAGCTTACTCTTCGTCTACGTGAACCTAAGCATAAGAAACGGCAATTGTTCTGTATGTTTAATCCAGTTAGCAAATTGAACTGGACTTACAAGCAATGGTTTGACCCGAAAGCAAAGGTTAATCCGGAACGAGTATCAATTCACCAATCAACTTACAAGGATAATCACTTCTTGGACGCTGATAACATTGCAACAATTGAGAACTTAAAACAAACCAACCCGGCATACTATAAGATCTATACACTTGGCGAGTTTGCTACATTGGATAAGCTGGTTTTTCCTACCTTTACTAAACGTCGATTATATCCGGAAGAACCACAGTTGCGTGATTTGCCTGATTTGTTTGGCTTGGACTTTGGTTACAGCAATGATCCATCTGCTTTTACTCATTCCAAGATTGATATGAAAAATAAACGTTTCTATGTTCTTGAAGAATACGTCAAAAAAGGAATGCTCAATAATGAAATAGCCAATGTAATTAAACAAATGGGTTATACCAAAGAAGTTATTACGGCTGATGCAGCAGAACCAAAATCAATTGCTGAATTAAAGCGTGATGGGATATATCGTATTCGACCAGCGAAGAAAGGGCCGGACTCAATTATTCAGGGTATTCAGTTCTTACAGCAGTTTGAATGGATTGTTGATGATCGTTGTGTCAAAACAATTGAAGAATTAGAGAATTATACATATAAGAAAGACCGTAAGACTGGTGAATATATCAATGAACCTGTTGATGCCTACAACCACTGCATTGATAGCTTGCGGTATGGTAGTGCTGAATTTAATGGGTTAGCTAGTCCTAAGGCAACGATATTAAAGAATATTTATATTTGAGGTGGTGATTGAATGGAAACAGTTAATGGTAAAGGACAAATTCTAGACGGTCATATTTTTATTTACCCAGCTGATGAAGAACGAGTAGACATTCATGACTTACAATCATTTATGCGGAGAAACATTCAGTATGCACAAGAGTACAAGCATAATATGCAGATGTATCTGGGTAATCATGATATTTTGAAACAGCAACGGCGGATGTATGGACCAGATAATCGACTAGTAGCAAACCTACCGCATTACATTGTTGACACATACAATGGTTTCTTTACTGGAATACCACCTAAGATTAGTTTGGATGATGAAGCAAATAATAAAGCACTGCAACAGTGGAACGATACCAATTCACTTCAAGATAAATTATCAGAAATTAGCAAGCAAACGGATATCTACGGACGTTCGTTTGCTTTTGTTTATCAAGATGAAGCTTCCAACACTTGTGTTGCTTATGCTTCTCCAGTTGAAGCATTTATGATCTATGACGACACTGTAGCAAGAAAACCATTTGCTTTCGTACGGTACTGGAGAAATACAGAGAGCGGTCTTTGGTGCGGAACGATCTATTATGCTGATGGTATAGAAAACTTTGCAGGAACGTCCGTAGAAGATACAGAAACGCCTAATCCGTATTCAATGGTTCCAGCAGTAGAATTCTATGGTAATGAAGAGCGGCAGGGTGTCTTTGATAACGTGAAAACATTGATTGATGCTTTAGATAAAGTACTTAGTCAAAAGGCAAACCAAGTGGAATACTTTGATAATGCTTATCTTAAAATTCTTGGCTTAGACTTAGATGAAGATGGGGATGGATTACCTGACGCCAATTTAATTGGTAATCAGATGATTTATTCTCCCAATGTGGATGCAAGCAATGCTGATGTTGGTTTTATCAGTAAGCCAGATGGCGACAATATGCAAGAGCACATTATTGACCGGCTAGTTTCGATGATTTATCAGGTGTCAATGGTAGCTAATTTGAACGATGAAGCCTTTGCTGGTAATTCTTCGGGAGTGGCATTGCAATATAAACTCCTTCCCATGCGGAACATGGCAGCAAACAAAGAGCGGAAGTTCCGGCAAGCTCTCCGGAAACTATATCGGGTTATCTTTAGTGCTGGCAAAGTAACGAAAAGCAAAGAAGCTTGGCAAGATTTAGTCTTTGATTTTAAGCGTAATCTACCAATTAATATGGCGGATGAAGCTGATACATTGCAGAAATTATCAGGGATTGTATCCAAAGAAACGGCATTCCGAAATAGTAGCTTAATTGATGATCCTAAGAAAGAAATTGAGCGAATGAAGAAGGAAAAACAGGAAGCAATGGAAGAAGCGTTGAAGTATGCTCCATCTGCTACTGATCAAATGAAGAATGCTGGTGATACCAATGACGACGAAGAATAGTTATTGGGAACGCCGAGCCATTGAAGAGCGAAAGTGGCAGAAAGCTAATCTTGCTGATGACGTCAAATTTAATCGTTTACTAGAACAGTATTACAAGGAAGCTATCGTTCAGATTAATAAGGATATTGACCAGCAATACCAAGCACTGGCTAGCGCTACTGGTGGTTTACGTAGTGCTTACCGGGCAGTTGATGATGCAGATATTCAGGCTTACATGGTTGAAGCACAAAAGGTCGTTAATCAGGCTAATAAATTACGAGCACTTGGCAAAACAGTGACCTATGCTGATTTTAGCGATGAGGTTAACCAGCACATGCGAGTTTATAACGCAACAATGCGAATTAATCGGTTGGAATATCTTAAAAGCCAGATTGGCTTACATTTAACCGAAGCTAATATGAACATTGATGATAGTATGCGATTGAAGCTTACGGATAGTTATGTTGATGAGGTTAAACGGCAAGCTGGTATCTTAGGTCAAACCGTCAAGTTCAATAAATTCTTGATTGCTGACAACATTTCTAAGATTGTAATGGCACAAACAGCTGGTGCTACTTGGTCACAACGACTGTGGGCTAATCAAGATGCGCTTAAAGCACAGTTAGACCATGTTCTCGCTACTGGTTTTATCACTGGTCAAAGTAACCAAGTAATGGCACGTCGGCTAAAGTCACAAATTAAGGACACGGTTAATAATGCTCGCTATGTGACTGAACGGTTAGCACGGACTGAATCGGCAAGGGTTCAATACCAAGCACAGATTGATAGCATTAAAGCTGCCGATTATAAATATGTGAAGTGGTATGCTGAACCTGGTGCTTGCCGTGTTTGCCAAGAAATAGCTGATAATGATCGCTACGATTTAGGTTATGGTGTATTTCCGGTTGATGAAGCTCCATCAATTCCAGTTCATCCTAATTGTCGCTGCAGTATTAGTGCTTACTGGGTAGATGGTAAGGATAATTTAAGCAAAAATGGTAGTAAAAAAGTTAAGAAGTCTTCTGATGCTGAGGATACTATTAATGCATATAGTGATTTTGAAAAGCTAGTGAAAAGCAATTTTAAGATAAAAAATGTTACTGGTATGGAAAAGACTAGCCCAGAAGCATTAAATAAAATATATAGCGCTTTGAATAGAAACTTTAATCGTTTTCCTGCATTAAAAGGAGAACTGGATAGTATTAAAGGATATTCTAAACTTTCTGATAGAGCGCTTGGCGAATACGTTTCTAAGGAAAAGATGATGAAAATTAATGTTGCTAAAATAGATGGATTTTCTGAAGAACTTAGCAAATGCGTCAAGAGTGGTTGGTGGACTCCCAAAAAAGATTTTACTGGTGTTATTGATCATGAGTTTGGTCATTTTGTGCAATTTAATTATTCAAAGCTTGCTGGTAGTACTTTTGATGCTTGGGAAGATGATCAAAAAAATCAAAGTTGGGGAAATAAACTTATCTATAAAGCGCTGGAAAATAGTGGTGAAGAATTAAGTAGAGATAATGTGGTAAAACACTGTTCAAAGTATGGTGCAACTAATAATTATGAATTATTTGCTGAATATTTTTCTAATGAGAGTGACGATCCTGTTGTTAAAGAATTTAATAAATTGTTAAATGCAGAAAAATGTTTTAAGAAGGTGGAAAAATGATTGTGCCGCCTAAGGAGATTATTGATTTGTTAGAAGTTAAAAATGGAGAATTAACAATTAAAGATACGGCTAATAAAACTCAATTAGTAAAGTTTGTTGAATTTAAACAAGAATTAGCCAAAAGAAATATGATGCATTCGGATTAATTCTGAGTGCTTTTTATTTTCTTAATTAAATTCTTTTCAAGGGGAATCCTTTATTATCAAGGGTTCTCTTTTTTCGTAACTAAATATTTTGGACTTTTTACTTGTTTGCAGTCGTAAAAGAACAACTCGGATATTACAGTCGACCGGACTATAAATGAGGTGTTATTTATGTTTGAAAAGTTGCCAATGAATTTACAATTCTTTGCTGATCCGGAACCAGCTCCTGATAATGACGGTGCACCTGAGGGAGCTGATGGCGAGGACAAGGGTAAAAAAGAAAAAATATTTACCCAAGCTGAGTTAGATAAGATTGTTCAAGAACGTCTTAATCGGGCCTTGAAGAATAAGCAACAAGAAATTGATAATGCTAAGACCGAAGCAGCTAAGCTTGCTAAGATGAATAAGGATCAGAAACAAGAATATAAAATTCAGCAATCAGAACAACGGGCAGCAGATGCCGAAGCAGAATTGGCACGCTATAAAATGCGTGATACTGCTAAGCAACAATTGGTCGATGGTGGATATACTAATCCAACTGACGAAGATATCGACTTGATTGTTACTGACAAGGCAGAAACTACTCAAGAACGTGGTGAAGCCTTCCTTAATGCGTATGAACGGATTAAGGAAAAAGTTCGTCAAGAATTATTGAAGGGCAAGTCACCACGAATTAATGGTGCTCCCGCTGCCACAATGACAAAAGCAGAAATTTCAAAGATCAAGGATCCAATTAAACGGCAACAAGCCATTAAGGACAACCTTGGTCTTTACAATTACTAAGGAGGAATAATTAATATGCCAGCAGATGCAAATTTAATTACACAACAAGATTTAATTGCTCAATCAATTGACTTTAATGAACAATTCAAGGATGGGCTAGGAACCTTATTAGAAATTCTTGGGGTAACACGAATGACCCCAATGGCTCAAGGATCACAAATTAAGATTTACAAGTCAGAAGTTACTAAGGCTGATGGGACAGCCGGTGAAGGAGAAGAAATTCCACTATCCAAGGTTACTCGTAAGCTTGATAAGACACTAACCCTTGACTTCAAGAAGTATCGGAAAATGACAACGGCCGAAGCAATTCAATCTACTGGGTTCCAAGGTGCTGTTACTGATACTGACGCTAAATTAATCCGTGAAATTCAAAAGGATGTTAAGCAAGAATTATTTGACTTTACTGGAACCGGTACTACTAAGGCTTCTGGTGAGACGTTCCAAAAAGCGTTAGCCAAGGGATTAGGACAATTAGCAGTAAAGTGGGAAGACAATGATATTCAATCTGTTGCCTTTGTTAATCCAATTGATTTCTATGATTACTTAGCTAATGCACAGATTACTACCCAATCAGCCTTTGGTTTGCAATACGTCAAGAACTTCATGGGTGTAGATACGATTATTATGTCTAATGCTGTTAAACAAGGAACTATCAATTTGACCGCTAGCCAAAATATTAACTATGCTTATGCTTTAATTACTGGTGCATTGAGCCAAGCATTTAATCTTGTCACTGATGAAACTGGCTTAATGGGTGTAGCTCATGATGCTGTTAACAACCGTTTGTCATATGAGACAGTAATTCTTCTAGCTGGAAAACTTTATGCTGAACGGCTTGATGGGATTGTAACTGCAACGATTGGTACAGCGTCAAAATAACAACGTCCGAGGATAAGTCGGACGATAATCCAAAGGGTGACCAATAATGGAGCAACCAGCAACATTGGCAAACCTCAAAACAATGCTACAACTAAAATCAGATAAGCAAGATAATTTACTAAAACTCATTATTGAGAACACTGAACAGGCGTTACGATTTAAGTTAGGTATTAAAGGCGATGAAAACTTACCTAATGAGTTAGGTTTTATTGCTCTTGAAGTTTGCGTACGACGGTATAATCGAATTTCTAATGAAGGAATGGCTTCCTATTCACAAGAAGGACAATCAATTACTTTTAATTCATCTGATTTTGACGACTTCATGGAAGATATTAATGCTTGGCGTGAACAGCATGGAAAGAATGTCAAGTCTCTAGGGAAAGCTCAATTCTTCAATCCATACCGAGGTGATTCCAGTGCGTTACAATCACGAAATTAAATTCTTTAGTGAAGATAAGAGGCACTATAATCCAATTACTTCACAAAACGAAGGCGGAACGGGATTAATCGCTGATGTAATGGGTAATGTTACTGATGTTGGTGCTGACCGTTCTACAAAACTTTTTGGGAGTATTGTTCAAGGAATTAAGGTTATTCGTTTAGTTGAACCAATAGATGAGAAGTGGGCTTATTTAACAATTGATGATGGTAAAACTAAGTATCGAATGCGAACTACAACTACTCCATTGAAAAATGTTTCAATTTTGGTAGGTGAAGATATTGGGAAAGCCTAAGATGACACTTGAAGGACTAGACGAATTGCAAACAGCAATTAAAGCTAAAATGGATCTTACTGAAGTACCTCAAGTTGTAAAGAAACATGGTGCACAATTATCTAGTCGCACTCAATCTAATATGCAGACTGCCTATACACACGGTTATTCTACTGGACGGACACGGCGTTCAGTTAAACCAATCTTTAGTGATGGTGGTATGACCGTTTCAGTTGGTCTAACCACTGATTATTTCCCATACTTGGAATATGGCACTCGTTTTATGTCTGCAATGCCGACCTTAAAGCCTGCTTTTGATGTTCAGTCGCAAATGTTTATCAACGAATTAAAAAGGTTGATGCAATGATGAAATCTCCACAACAAGAATTGTATGATTATGTGTTTTTACAATCGATGAACAAAGGATATGACACTTACGACCATTTACCAATGGCTTCTGAGAACGTTGATTATCCCTTTGTGACCTTGGAGAATATGAATTTAGTACCACTGCCAACTAAGACTTCAATTGGTGCTGAAATTAATCTCGCAGTAAACGTGTGGGGCAATCAAGATCAACGACTAACGGTTGATACTATCGCTAGTTCGTTGTTAATGATTGCCTCTTTGTCGTTTAAAACGGCAGATTATCGGTATCGTGGTCGAATGAGTGGTAGTGATTATCAAATTATTCAAGATACGAGTGTTCCCGATACTGTTTTAAATCATGCAATTGTTAATTTGAAATTTAACTTAATTTAGAAAGGATGAAAATTACATGGCAAATAATGATATTCAATACTTACAGGGTATTGATACAGTGGCTTATGTTCGTTTGCATTGAAAATGCAGCAAAGGAACGTGGGCAACTTATTCCTTACCAAACATCACTAGATTTTGATCCACAACGTGATACAGATACCACTCAAACGAAGCAAGGCGGGGTTCCTACCACTTCTTCATTAGAAACCGACTTAGAAATTGAGTTCGTACACAACATTAGTAAGGTATCTGATGATTTAATGACTTCACTCTTGAAGAACACGGATATTGAAGTATGGATTGTTTACCGAAAGCGTCGTAATGCGCAAGGCCAATACTTTGCTTGGTACATGCGTGGGATTGTGTCCGAAGATGAAAACGAAAACGACCCAGATGATAATTCAACCCGTGATGTAACCTTCACAATTAAAGGAGAACCACAACGGGGATGGTTAACATTACCAGATGATGCAGAAGAAGAACTTGCTTATGTCTTCCAAGGTATCGGTCAAGTTACCGACCAAGATAAGCAAGGCGGTGGCATAGCATTTGTTGATGGTGATGCAGGTAAAGGTTCTGCTGATGTACCAGCGAGTAAGTGAAGAAATAACGAATGAAGGAGAATCATAATAATGGAACTTAAATTAAACGATAAGACAATTGAATTAAACTTTGGTGTGCGATTTGTCCGTGAGCTTGATAAGGTAGCGGGGATGTCAGTAAACGGTCAGTCATTTGGTTTTGGCTTAACCAAATCGTTACCAGCACTGCAAGCATATGATCCAGCAGTATTGAGTGATATTATCTACTCTGCAGCTTATGGAGTTAAACCACGACCAACACAAAAAGTGATTGATGATTTTATTGATAACTGCAAAGACCTAGAAAAAGTATTTGATGAAGTCCAGAAAGAAATTAATGAATCTAATGCTGTTAAGGTAGCAGCAAAAAACATGAAGCCCTAGGAAATCTAACAAGCGAACAGCAATACCATGAAATATTGCTTAATAGCTTAGCTTTCCTGGGCTTTTCTCGTATTGAAGATATTGAAAAGATGGGATTGCGAGAATATTATTTACGGCTTGAAGCATATAACCTCCGCCGGGTACAAGAACAAGAGGATATCGCCGTTCAAGCATGGTGGAATCACTTGGTTACCCAGCAAAAAGGAAGTGCTAAGCACCCTAAGCCACGTTTTAGAGAAATAACTGAATTATATGATGAACAAAAGATGATTGATAAGGTGCGTTCTAGCTTTGAAAGTGATTATCAACCACAATCTTTTAGTCATAAATCAGTTAATCGTGCTGAAATCTTTGCTAAGCGAGTGGAAGAGTTTAGGAAACTAAAACAAGCCGGCAAGATTATCCCGCTTAAAGAAAGGGGGATAAGTCATGGCTGATTATAGTGTTAGAGCAATTTTATCTGCAGTTGACCAGTCTTTTAGTTCTACTCTTGCAAGAGCGGGACAGGCGACACAAGCATTTGGGAATTCTGTAAATTCTAAAATGCAGGGTGTTGGTAAAGCTATGACTGTTGCTGGTGCCGCTACTACTGCAATGGGGATGAAGTCTGTTAAATCATTTGGTGATTTTCAAGCTTCTCTGAATAAAGCAGCGGTGGTAGCTGGTGGGACATCAAAGGATATAGATGGACTGGCTGATGTTGCCAACCGAATGGGTGCTATTTTACCAATTAGTGCTCAAGATGCTGCTGATGCCATGATTGAAATGGCACAGAACGGTGCTTCACTTGAAGATTTAAAGAAGCAATTTCCTGCTATTGCTGAGGCGTCAACAGCCGCTGGATCAGACCTTCAAGCAACTGCTGGCGTTGTACAACAATCAATGAATATTTGGTCAGATAGTTTAGAATCGCCTGAGCAAGCTGCTGGCATTTTAGTTCAGACTGCGAATGCCTCAAAAGCGTCAATTGAGGATATGCAACAAGCTTTGGCAACGGTTGGATCAGTTGCACACATGGCTGGAATGGATATGGGAACAACATCTGAAGCTATTGGGTTAATTACAAATCGTGGATTTAGTGCCGCTCAAGCAGCAGATGACTTGAATCATGCTATCACTCAAATGTTAGCTCCATCTTCTATTGCAAAAAAAGAAATGGATGCATTAGGTCTATCCTTTGTTGATAGTGCCGGTAAGATGAAACCTTTCCCACAAATTCTCCAAGAAATTGCAGATAAGACTAATGGAATGGGCGATGCTCAAAAAACAGCAGCGTTAAAAGCAATGTTTGGTGCCGCCGGTATGAAAGCAATTGCTCCACTCCTTGACGCTATTAATGATAAGACTGGTAGTGCCCAAACCTCATGGGCCGCATATGCCGCTGAACAAGATAAAGCTGCGGGGTCGACGGCTAAAGCCACTAAATTCCTTTCTGAGCAAGCTAATGATATGCAAAAGAATATAGGTTCAAAGATTGAACAAGTTGGTGGTAATTGGGAAGCACTTCGTAATAAGGCAATGGCTGCTAAGGGTGGAGTTAATGGTGCCTTACTAGACATGATTAACCAGACCCTAGAATGGGCTACTACTTCTGATAGTTCAATTGCTCAATTTACTCGGAGCTTTATTGGTTTGTCGCCTGTTATTGGTCCAGCAATCACAGCAGTGGGTGCTTTTACTACTAATGTTGGTAAGATTGTAGGTTTAGTCGGTGGTGCTATTGGTGCTATTGGTAATCTAGGACGAACATTTATTGTTTTGAAACAAGCTTCTGATCTTACAACAGCTATAACAGGATTAGAGAAGTTAGCTAAGAAGTCTACAATCGCTAAAACTGCCATGTATGGATTAAAAGGTGTTCGTGCAATTTTTGGCCCGTTAAAGGCTGCAATTGTAGGAACAACTGCTGCCGAAGAGGGAATGGCAACTGCAACTGCTGCTGCAGCTGTTCCATGGGGATTGATAGTTGCTGCCATTGCTGCAGTGGTTGCTGCCTTAGTTATCTTCTTCACTAAAACAAAACTAGGACAACAAATTTGGGCTAATTTTGTAAATTGGTTAAAGCAGGCATGGGCTAGCTTAAAACAATTAGCTTCCACCGTTTGGAATGCAATAGGCCAAGCAGTAACACATCCTGTTGAAACAATTAAAGGTTTGTGGAATGGCTTGACTAGTTGGTTTAGTCAGTTATGGCAAAAAATTGTCACTACTGCTAAATCGTTGTGGAATGGATTTGCACAATTCTTTGTTCCAGTAGTTGAAGCAGTAAAAAATATTTGGAATAGTATTTCAGAATTTTTTAGTACATTGTGGCAAGGCATAGTTACTACTGCACAAGGTGTTTGGAATAGCTTTGTGCAAGGTATGACTCCGATTGTCGATGCTTTTAAGAATCTATGGAACGCATTGACAGAGTTTTTCAGTACTTTATGGCAAGGTATCGTAACAGCAGCACAAGCTATCTGGCAAACTTTCGTTCAGATTTTTACTTCGATTGTAGAAGCAATTAAAACTATCTGGCAAGGATTAGTTGAGTTCTTCACTCCACTTTGGCAGGGCATAGTTACAACAGCGCAAGCTATCTGGCAACAATTAGTCACAGTAGTGCAAACTGTTTGGGATAATATTAAGACTATTACACAAACCGCAATTCAAGTTATTGCTCAAATTATTCAAACAACTATGCAGATTGTTCAAAGTATTTGGACTACTGTCTGGGATGTAATCAAGACGGTAGTCCAGACTGTTTGGACAGTTATTTCAACAATAGTTTCAACTGCAATTAATGCAGTTGCTGGAATTATTAAAGCAGTAACCGCAGCAATCAAGGGTGATTGGTCTGGTGCATGGAACGAAATTAAAGGTGTCGTTTCAACAGTTTGGAATGGTATAAAAACGATTGTTAGCACGGTCTTTAATGCTGTTAAGTCGATCATTAATAGTATTCTGAACGGGATTAAATCAGTTTGGAGTTCTGCTTGGAATGGTATTAAGAGTATTGCTTCCAGTGTTATGAATGGGATACGATCAGTCGTATCTAGTGGTATGAGTAGCGTTCGTTCAGTAGTTTCAAGCATGATGAGTTCTGTTCGATCTGCATTTAGTGCTGGCTGGAATGCTGCAAGGAGTGTAACTTCTAGTGGTATTCACAGAGCAGTCAATGTAGTGCGGTCTGCAGCTAGTGGAATGATTTCTGCCGGTCGTAACTTTGTAATGGGCTTTGTTAATGGTATTCGTGGTGCAATTGGTGCTGCTGCTAATGCGGCTGCAAACATGGCACGGTCTGCAATGAATGCTGCTAAATCAGCATTAGGGATTCATTCACCATCACGTGTTATGCGTGATCAGGTTGGTTATTATGTTGTCGCTGGATTCGCTAAGGGGATGAACGACAATACCAACATGATTGAAAAGGCTGCTAATAACCTTGCAAGTTACGCTGTCCCATCAGTAGATATTGGCAATTCAATTAATGGTGTCCTTAGTCATGGCAATGTCAGTAATAATATTGGTGGTACGATCGACCATCAGTGAAACATTAATCAGCAACCAGCCTATATTAATCTTTCACTGGGCGGAACAGAATATACAGCGTTTGTTGAAGATATTAGTCGTGAACAAGGAAATCAAAGTTCTTTAAGACAATTTAGATTTTAGGAGGTAAAAGTTATGTATGGATTTACGAATATGGATATTAATCCATCAATTAACAGTCCCACCCGCCCGGTGGAGGCAATTAATTATGGTGGTCATTGGTTAGATGATGAAATCACTGGTTTTACTACTTTAGTTGTGAGTGGTCGACACACATTCTCACGAAAAATAAATGATGTTGATTTAACTGGTGACGGCAATATGTATTTGTCATCTAAATTAGAAAGTCGCAAACTAGAAGTTAAATTTATGATTGAAACTGATTCAATAACTGAATATAACCGTCAGATGGAACAGCTAAACATTATTTTGTCTAGCCCCCATCAGCAGTTACTTTTCGCTGATTATCCAGAAGCAGTTTATGTAGGTACCGTGACGGAAATTAAAATGAATAACGATACTTTGAATGATGCAGGTACAATTGAGATTGAATGCAGTGATCCGTTTGCTTATAGCAATGAACAGACCGCTACATTCACTGGTACAAGTTATAAGGTTCCATCAATGGGGCTGAATTATGATCAAACACCAGACACAATTATTTTCAGTCCTAGCGCTGATATTTCATCTTTGATAATTACCAATGGCGATAAAAAGATCGAAATTAACCAGGAAATTTCAGCCAATGTAAAGGTACTAATAGATTTTAATAATTTGGACGTGGTTATTAATGAAGTTTCGGCATTGATGAATGTGACTCTTGATAGTAATTTAGGCGACTTCTATATTAGGGACGGTGATACAATTAATTTTTCAGCAGGTGGAAATATTGAAATTAAGTACAGGGTGAAGAAATTATGAGGATGTATCTATTAGATAAGAAGCAACGTGTTAGACGTTGGCTTAAAGATAATGATTTCGTTGAAGCAGAAATGACGGAAGAAATTAATGCAGCTAATCAGATTAACTTTTCTTTGCCCTTGAAGGAACGAGTTGCGGATAATATTTACTATGTCGCAATCCCTACACCAAGAAGCAAGCAACGTTATTTACTATTTAAATTGCTTAGCGAACAAGTCAAGAATGACCGAATTGAATACCAAGGAATCGAAGAAGCATATGATGAACTGAAACAGTACGGCTATATTAAGGATATTCGTCCTAATGAACGGACTGCGGAAGAAATGCTAAAAATGGTTCTTGAACCGACAAGGTGGTCATTGGGCGATGTTCCGGAAACCAATCATCAATCAACAAATTTCTACTATATTAGTTACTTAGAAGCTCTACAAAAAGTTGTGGGGCTTTTTAATATTGAGCTAACTTTTGAAGTTACGATTGATTCAAAGAGTAATAAAATAACCCGCCGGCAAGTCAATGTTTATAAGCAACAAGGACAGCGGACGGGTAAGAGATTTGAATATGGTTCTAATTTATTGACGGTTGAGCAGGAGCAGAATAGTCAAGAATTGATTACTGCCTTAGTCGGTCGTGGTAAAGGTGAACAAGTGTCGGAAGGTCATGATGATACTCCTGATGGTTATGGTCGACGGATTACTTTTACCGATGTGGTTTGGTCAAAGAAGAACGGTAATCCAGTTGATAAACCAGCGGGTCAAGAATATCTTGTTGACCCGGAAGCAACTGAATTATATGGATTTAGTGATGGTAACCCTCGTATTGGTTTAACTGTCTTTGAAGATATTGAAGACCCAATTGAGCTAATCAATGCCACCTGGCAAGCCTTACAATCGTTAAAACGACCAAAGGTGAGCTTTAAAGCTGATGTTACTGATGTTGGTAACCTTGGACTTGGTGATACTGTTGCGATTATTCGCCATGACCTAAAGATTGAATACTTTACACGAGTTTATAAAGTAAAGCATAACCTACTTGATGAAAATGATAATCAAATCGAACTGGGGGATGACTTTAGCGGTCATAGTATCACTAGTTCAATTATCAAGGTTGATGGGATTGCGAATGAAGCAAAAGAAGTGGCTGGTCATGCTGCTATTGCGGCGAACGGTAAGAATAATAATTACTATTCTTCTGTTCAACCACTTGCACCTATTGAAGGTGACATCTGGTACAAAGATCTTGGCAATGGCGAAACCGATATGTATCAATATCACAATGGTGGTTGGGTATTTATCCAGTCTACTCGTGATTTACATATTGTTGAAAATCAGGTTAAGGAAGCACAGCAGGGTCTTAACCAAGCCAAGGCCGACATCATCACCAATAAGCAAAAGGCTGATACCGACATTGAGAATCTCAACAAGTCAATTGCAGCTAATAAGAAGACTGCTGATGATAGCTTACAACGGTTAAGTGATGGCATTACTAAGTTACAAGGTCAGTATGATAACAACATTGTTCCTGATTTAACTAAAGTAACTAATGATGTAGCTGATGCCTTGCAGAAGTATATTTCAGCGCAAAATAATATTGTTGATCTAACCAAGCATGCTCAACAACAAGGTAAAAACATTGCTGACGTGACTAAGACGGTTGATGGTTTGAATATCAACTATGCTAACCTGCTAGGGGATGTTAATTCCACAAAAGTTGATGTAAAGGGTATGCAAACCACACTTGGCAATGCAAGTGGTGATATTGCACAGTTAAAGCTTGATGCTCAAAACTTACAAACGTTATTAGCAGGTAAGGTTGATAATGCTACTTATACCAATTTTGTTAATCTGACCAACCAAGCGCTGAATGCTAAGTTAACGGCTAGCGACTTGAACGGTTATGCAAAGACGGCTGACTTACAAGCAACGGCTAATGGGTTAAAGTTTAACATTGATAGCGTTACTGATTGGATGAATAATTTGAAGATTGGTGGACGGAATTTAATCCTTAACAGTGATAAGGATATTGTTATCGAATCAAAAACCACAGATCCTTGGCCCGCTTGGTGTAATAAAGCAATTTATTGGGATTTAACCCCAGGCGAAACGTATACTTTTTCGGTTTCAGCAACCAATACTAATAACGTTCAAGAAGCTTCAATGCGAATTTGGAATTCAGCAAGTAATAAAGAAATCGGCTCAGCTAATTTCTATTTCTTAGCAGATGGAAAACGACATTCAAAGACATTTACAATTCCAAAAGATGGAACAAGTTATAGTGTTTGGTTATATGCAGGTCATATGGGAAAATCGAGGGAAAGAACTTTGCAACTACTTTCCATCACCCTATGCTTCAAGTTGGGAATGCTGGAACAGAGTGGGTGCCAAGTACGGATGATGTTCAACACGATTTAACTGAACTGTCTGGCCGAATTACTGCAACTAGTCAGCAATTTAGTAGCTATTACACTAAGTCGGAAACCGATAATAAAACCA
>OKSF01000711.1_pt1 | contig 30850 bp, 31 predicted proteins | sample 1606061 | NCBI WGS metagenome assembly OKSF01 (sample SAMEA3541567, study PRJEB24748) | human gut metagenome | biome: human gut; feature: human-associated habitat; material: faeces | place: China | collected 2012
TAAGCGGCGTCAATAAACATACCGTAGTAAAGATGATCGTACCGATGATATTAAAGCTTAAATGAATGATCGTTGTCTGTTTGGCTTCTCGACTTGTTCCAAAGGAGGCTAAAATCGCCGTAATACAAGTACCGATATTTTGTCCAAACAATACGAATACGGCTCCATCCAGTCCAATCAGACCACTTCGTGCCAGAGCTTGTAAGATACCCAAAGAAGCAGAAGAACTCTGAATAATAGCGGTAAATACAGCTCCTACTAAGATCCCAATTGCTGGATTTGAAAAATTTGTCAATAACGAAATGAAGGCTTCGGATTCTCTAAGCGGACTCATGGACGAAGACATCATATCCATACCGATAAATAAAATCCCTAAACCGGCAATGATCGACCCAAAATAATGAAGCTTTGGATTCTTCAAAAATACGATCAAAACCACACCGGCAAAGGCAATCAGCGGTGCAATCTCACTGACATTCAGTGCCACCAGCTGTCCGGTGATGGTGGTACCGATATTGGCTCCCATGATGATCCATACAGCCTGTTGCAGGCTCATTAAACGGGCATTGACAAATCCGATGACCATAACGGTTGTAGCACTGCTGGACTGAATAGCTGCCGTAATTAAGGCTCCTACGATAACGCCAAGAATACGATTGGATGTCAGCTTTTCCAGGATAGTCTTCAACCGGTCACCAGCTGCTTTTTCCAGACCATCGGACATCATCTGCATCCCATACAAAAACAGGGCAAGTCCCCCAAGTAATTTCAAAATTAAAGAAAGATCCATAATTTTCTCCTTAACAAGTTTTACTTCTACATAATAAAAGGAAAAATATATGATTTCAATAAAAATTATAAATATAGAGAGTAATATTTCTACCCAAAAGAATAAACAGGAAAGTATTATCTTATCCAAGTTCTGTATGTTTATACGTAACCCTTTTCATGTTACAATATTAACAGCAGGGAGGTGTTCTTCATGATTCAAAAAGAACAAGTTTTTATAACACCTTTTTCAACTTATCGAACTTTGCACATTCATCTTCCGCAAGACTACAAAAATAGTACAGAACGATATCCTGTCATGTATATGTTTGACGGGCATAACCTATTTAATGATGCAGATGCGACCTATGGAACTTCTTGGGGATTGGAAACCTTTTTAAATTCTTATGACAAACCGTTTATCATTGTAGGATTGGAATGTAATCACGAGGGCAACCGACGATTGTCAGAATTTAGTCCTTATACGTTTTCCACACCGTATTTAGGCCATATTTACGGTAAAGGCGATCAGCTGATGGATTGGATGGTCAATGAACTAAAACCTTATATTGACTCTCGGTATCGTACGATGCCTTTACGTGAATGCACCGGCATTGGCGGAAGCAGTATGGGAGGGCTTATGGCTTTGTACGGGATTCTTCATTACAATTCGATTTTCTCAAAAGCCGCTTGTCTTTCCAGTGCTGTGTTTGGCTGTAAAGAAAAGATCCTTTCCGAATTTCAGAAAACAAGTCTTTCACCGGATACAAGAGTATATTTAAGCTGGGGAACAAAGGAACTAGCAAAAAGTGTATTTCAAGATCAAAGAATCAATGATATGAAGATGTTTGTCAATGAATTTACAGCGCGTAATGCATCTGGTATTTTTCGTCTGATCGAAAACGGTCAACATAATGAAACAACATGGGGCCAACAAAATAAAGATGTCTTTGATTATTTGTGGCGATCTTAAAACAGGTAAGTCTGTTTTGGTCACATGGATGGATAAAGACGAAAAAGCTTCCGACAGGAGGCTTTTTTCCTTTCTTTTCATTCATCAAAGAATGAATAAGTTTATCTTGTAAAAAGTCATAAATCTTTTCTCTTTGTAGGGCGTACTTGTGCTAAAATAAATGGCAAAAGAGGGATATGGTTATGAGACAAAGAAACCGGGAAAAGTACATGGATCCCATCATGAGATATAAGGGGGAATTTAGATGAAATATGGATTATGGGCCGCCAAGGGGGTTGTGTTTCTTTTATTGATTCTATTGATGTTCAATGTCTTTAGCGGTCCAAAGATGAGTAAAGAGGATTTTGGTGTTGTGTTATCCAAAGTACAGGAGAATTTAGATTTAAGCGCTCTGTTACAGCAGGATAATCAGGCAATACGAAAAAATTTGGGATTAGATCCGGAAGCATATGAACGAATCGCATATTTTAAGATCGATGATGTGATGCAGGCCAATGAATATGTATTGGTGCAGTTTAAGGATACGGATCAAAAAAATGCGTTTCAACAAGCCATTGAAAGTCGTATTGCCGAGCAGACAAACTTATATGACGGCTATGCGCCGGATCAGGTGCAGTTATTAAAGCAGGCTGTTGTGGATATACAGGCGAATTATGCATTGTATGTGGTCGATACGAATGCCAAAACAATGGATGAACAATTCTTGGAAAGTTTATAAGGGGGTACGTGTATGGTATTTAATTCATTGATTTTTATATTTTGTTTCTTACCAGTATCCGTGCTTCTTTATCGCTTCTTGCCATCTCAACTTTTAAAAAATGTTGTTTTGTTTGTGCTGAGCTTATTGTTCTATGCATGGAATGAGCCTTATTATGTTTTATTGTTGCTTTTGAGCATCGCATGGAATTATATCAGTGGTCTACAGTTGATGCAGGAAGAAGATGAGCGGCAAAGAAAGATAAACTTTTGGTTATCCGTTGCCGTCAATCTTTTGATTTTGGGTGCTTTTAAATATACGAATTTTTTATTGGGCATCATAGGGCTGGAAGGCTTTGATATCACATTGCCGGTAGGACTCTCCTTCTTTACTTTTAGTGCTTTGTCTTATCTGGCTGATGTATATAAAGGTACCAGCCCGGCACAGAAAAATCCATTGTATTTAGGATTGTATATTGCTTTTTTTGGAAAGATCACCAGTGGTCCGATCGCCTTTTATCATGATATGGAACATCAGTTTTCCTACCATCCTTTCCAAAAAGAAATGTTTTATTCCGGCATCTTGTTGTTTGTCAAAGGCTTGATCAAAAAAGCGCTTCTGGCAGATCAGTTTGCTCTTGTATTCTCCAGCCTGTCACAAAACACAAGTATGTTGGGAGCCTGGCTTTATGCCCTTAGCTATATGTTGGAAATCTATTTCGATTTTAGTGGTTATAGTGATATGGCCATTGGGATTTCACGCATGTTTGGATTTGATCTAAAACCAAACTTTGATCATCCGTATGTGGCAGTCAGTGTACAGGATTTCTGGCGAAGATGGCATATCAGCTTATCAAGATGGTTTCGTGATTATGTCTATATACCTTTAGGCGGCAATCGTCATGATTATGTGCGAAATATATTGATCGTATGGTTTTTGACCGGTTTATGGCATGGTGCTAATTGGACATTTATATTATGGGGACTTTATTACGGTGCCTTTCTCTTGTTGGAGAAATTTGTGCTTCGTCCTATTTTGGAGAAGCTGCCGCGCATTGTAGGTCATCTTTATACCTTGGTTGTCGTATTGATCGGTTGGGTATTTTTCTGCAGTCCAAGCATTATGGATGCATTTGGAACGATCGGTCGTATGTTCCACTTCGCAGAGTTAGTCAACACGGAAGCCTTATTTGTGCTGACCGGGCATTTAGTCTTATTTATAATCGGTATCCTGCTTTCAGGTACATTGTTTGATCGCATCGAAGAAAGATTGATGCAGATCAAAGGAAATCGAATGGTGTTAGCCTTTACGGTTTTATATCTGGTTTTCTTTGGTATCAGTATCGCTTTTGTAGTAGGCAGTACATATCAGAGCTTCTTGTATTTTGCGTTCTAGATAGGGGATGGGATGAATATGAAAGATAAAATGACAAAATTATCGAAAAAAATGAGTCCGATTCTTGCGGTTTGTGTCGTGATCGTATGCGTATTGAATTTGTTGTGGCCTGATGCCAAGACATCTTCGATGGAGAACCGGTCGCTACAGCAGTTTCCGGCCATCAGCTTGTCTTCTATCAATGACGGTCAATTTTTTAAAGATGTCAATAACTGGTATTCGGATCAGTTTGTAGGACGAGATCAATGGATTCAGTTAAAGTATCTGATCAGTAAGATGACAGGTGTTAAAAAGATCGATGATGTATATTTGGGTAAAGGCGCTTTGATTGAAGATACCAGCGCTGTCAACGAAGAACAAAAGGAAAGAAATATTCAGGCGATCAATCAGTTTTGCACAAGCTCTGGTAAAGCATCGTATTTTCTGTTAGCACCTAATGCGGTTAGTGTACAATCGGATAAGCTGCCTTCTTTTGCGACACCATTGGATCAGAATGCACAGATCGACGATTATCTATCTAAATTAGATGCATCAATTCAAAAGGTGGATGTTCGTGAATCCTTTAAAGAGCATAAAAACGAATATCTCTATTATAAGACCGATCATCACTGGACTTCTTTAGGAAGTTTTTATGCCTATCAGGTTTTAGCTTCCAGTATGGATCTGGGACAAACAGAAAGCTCTGATTATGATGTATATCCGGTTTCCACTGATTTTAAAGGGACTTTATCCGGTAAGGTCGGAAGCGCCTTTATGGAGGATCAAATTGATATTTATGTGCCAAAAGAAAACAGTGAATATATCATGACCGATGAAACAAGTGGGGACTCCTCACGTTCCATTTATTCTATGGATGCTTTGCATACCAAAGATCAATATACGGTCTTTTTGTCAGGGAACACCGGAAGAATTTCCCTGGAAATGGATAATGATAGTGATCGGCATCTGTTGTTGATCAAGGATTCGTATGCCAATTCTATGATTCAATTTTTAATTCCGCATTTTAGAACGATTGATGTTATCGATCCTCGTTACTACTTTGAAGATGTATCAAAGCTGTTGGACTCTCAATTGATTACCGATATCTTGTTTCTATATAATTCAAATACATTGATGCAGGATACATCCATTGCGGATTGTCTAAATGTTTCTGCGGAAGAATAAAAGTCGTCTCGGCGGCTTTTTTTCTATACAATTTTAAAAAAGCGAGTATAATACGGCCTGTGAAAGAGGGATGTTTATGAAGCACGCAAGACAAATGGATATGATACAAGGGCCGATCTTTTCCAAATTGATCGTCTTTTCTATACCAGTTATACTGTCTGGCGTCTTACAGCTTTTATTTAATGCGGCTGATGTCATTGTGGTAGGAAGATTTACCGGCAGCAAGGCTTTGGCAGCAGTTGGCTCGACATCCAGTCTCATCAATTTACTGATCAATCTGTTTTTAGGGATTTCAATTGGAGCCAATGTATTGGTTGGACAATATATCGGTGCCAGGGATGAAGAGAATGCGCAAAAAGCTGTTCATACCGGCATTTTATTTGCCTTGTTTGGCGGATTGTTTATGGGTGTGTTTGGTTTTTTTGCGGCTGGAACTTTACTGAGCTGGATGGCGACGCCGGAAGATGTACTGCCCTTATCCACAATTTATATGCAGATTTATTTTATCGGCTTGCCTTCTTTGCTTGTTTATGACTTTGGGGCTGCCTTATTAAGAGCTGTTGGTGATACGAAAAGACCACTCTATTTTTTAATGATCTCAGGTATGGTCAATGTTGTCTTAAATTTAATTTTTGTCATTGTGTTTGACTGGGGTGTAGCCGGTGTAGCTACCGCAACGATTGTTGCCGAAACTATTAGTGCAATCTTGGTGTTGCTTTGTCTGCATGCCCATGAAGGGCCTATTCGACTGCAGAGAAAAAGTCTTCATTTTTCTTTGGATAAAGGAATCAAGATGGTCAAGATCGGTGTTCCAGCCGGTGTACAAGGGATGTTATTTAGTATATCGAATGTATTAATTCAATCCAGTGTCAATAGCTTTGGCGCAATCGTCATGGCAGGAAATACCGCCAGTTTGAACATAGAAAACTTTGTGTATATTTCGATGAATGCGATCTATCAAACCAATTTAAGTTTTACCTCGCAAAATATGGGAGCCAAACAATTTAAAAGAATCGATAAAATTCTTATGGAATGTTTGGGAATCGTGGTTTGTGTGGGTCTGATTCTAGGCTGGTGTGCTTATTTAGGCGGTGATTTTTTACTCCATATTTATTCGACAGACCCGGAAGTGATTCGAATTGGATTGATTCGATTGTCATTTATTTGTACCACGTATTTTTTGTGCGGTATCATGGACGTATTTGTGGGAAGTTTACGAGGAATGGGGTATTCGATTTTGCCTATGCTCGTATCTATGATGGGGGTCTGTGTATTTCGTATCTTTTGGATATTTACCATCTTTCAGGCACATCGAGAATTGTCAACGTTATACATATCCTATCCGATTTCCTGGATATTGACGATTGCCGTAGATATTGTTTGTTATATTTATATTCGAAGAACGATTGAAAGGAAGACAAAATGAAAACTGTAGATTTGCGTATAGAAGATGAAAACCGAAAGGCGGAAGGAAAAAGGACAAAAGCGTTGTTGTTTGAATGGAATCAATGTGATCCATCCTCACCAAGATATCAAGAGATTGCAAAGGAATTGTTTGGTGATTTTGGGGAAGGTTCTAAGGTACATACGCCTTTTTACTGTAATTTAGCTAAAAACATCCATATTGGAAAGAATGTAACGATCATGCCGTATTTTAAATGCATGAGTGCAGGGCAGGTCTATATGGAAGATGATGTTCGCATTGCCCTGGATGTAAAGGTAATTACAAACAATCATGATTTTTACGATCGAGATATCTTAACAGTGGAAGATGTTCGGATTGGTAAAAATGCCTGGATCGGAGCCGGTGCCACGATTTTGCCGGGCGTGACGATTGGAGAAAATGCCATTGTCGGAGCGGAAGTGTTGTGACTAAGGATGTGGAAGCCAATACGATCGTTGTAGGAAACCCGGCCAAACCCATCAAAAAATTAGATTCAAATCGGTTTTAGTATGTTATACTTTTTAAAAAAGTGAGGAATTGTATGGAGTATCAGGCAGTATTATTTGATTTAGACGGAACATTGCTTCCAATGGACCAGGAACAATTTGTGAAAACATATTTTGGATTATTGGTTCAAAAGGTCGCCCCTTTAGGGTATGATGCCAAACAACTGATCGATTCGATTTGGAAGGGGACCTATGCGATGATTCAAAACGATGGTTCGTGTATGAATTACGACCGTTTCTGGGAAGTGTTTGTTTCGATTTACGGGGAAGAAAAACTGAAGGATAAAGAGGTATTTGACTCTTTTTATGCTCATGAATTTCAAGCGGCCAAACAAGTTTGTGGGTTTAATCCCTTATCGAAAAAGATCGTGGATGCCTGTAAGGAAAAGGGAAGAGTGGTACTGGCAACCAATCCTATCTTTCCACAGGTGGCTACACATTCAAGAATTCGCTGGGCAGGGTTAGAACCGGATGATTTTGAATACATCACAACGTATGAGAACTCTCGTTTCTGTAAGCCGAATCCATATTATTACCGGGAAATCTTGGAGCAAAGGAATCTGGATCCTAAGAAATGTTTAATGGTAGGCAATGATGTACAGGAAGATATGATTACCAGGGAACTGGGAATGGATACGTATTTGATTACGGATTGTCTGATCAATTCCAAAAATAAAGATTTAAATGTGTATAAAAAAGGGAGCATGGAAGATTTTCTACAGTTTATAGCGTCTTAAGGGCGCTTTTTTTCATGAAAAAAAGGATCGCGAAGATCCTAAAGAATTTGAATATTGTTTTTGTAACACTCTTCGATCATATCTTCCGGCCAGATACTTGCCTGTACTTCACCGATATGAGCTTTCTTCAACAATAACATGCACAATCGAGATTGGCCAATCCCGCCACCGATCGTATAAGGCAATCTTTGTTCTAAGATGGCTCTATGGAAAGGAAGCTGAAGTCGTTCTTCTTTTCCTTCTTTACGAAGCTGTTCCACCAGACTGTTTTCATCGACACGAATTCCCATGCTGGAGATTTCTAAAGCACACTGTAAAGGTTCATACCAGAATAAGATATCTCCGTTTAACTGCCAGTCATCATAGTCCGGTGCGCGTCCATCGTGCTTTTCACCATTAGATAGCTTGTCACCGATCTTCATGATAAAGACACAGCCCAGTTCTTTGGTGATGGCATTTTCGCGTTCTTTGGCCGTATAGGTCGGATATTTATCTAAAAGCTCCTGCGTTGTGATGAAGTGAATCTTATCCGGTAAATGGTTAACAGCTTCCGGATACTTATACCAGACTTCATGCTCCATATGTTTGATGACTTTAAAAATCGTGCGAACATGCTGTTTTAGAACATTTTCTGTTCTTTCTTCCTTTGTCAGTATTTTTTCCCAGTCCCATTGATCTACATAGGCAGAATGCAGGTTGTCTAATTCTTCATCCTTACGAATCGCATTCATGTTGGTATATAAGCCTTCATGCAGCTGAAAGCCATATTTCTTTAAAGCCATACGTTTCCATTTGGCTAAAGAATGTACGACTTCTATACGTTCGTCACCAATATCCTTCATCGTAAAATGAACTGGTTCTTCGATTCCGTTAAGATCATCGTTTAATCCGGAACGTTTTTCAACGAATAACGGGGCGGAAATACGAAGCAGATTCATCTCTTTTCCAAATTCGTGCTGAAACGTATCGCGAATATATTTAATGGCTTCCTGTGTCTGACGAACGGACAGAACAGGATTGTAATGCGCTGGAATAGTTAATTTCATAGTCTTTCTCCTTAAAATATGAACTATTATATCATATCAAATGTAAAAATATATGAAAAGTTTCATCGTGTTACATTGACTTACATCTTTTGAAAGAATACAATGTAACCATAACTTATAAACGCGGAGGATGAGATTATGAAAAACTTATTAAAGTGTGGTCTTGCACTGGCGGCGGCTTTCTCTTTGGCGGCTTGTTCAGGTGGATCCCAATCCGAAGACACAACGAAAATTGGAATCATTCAGCTGGCCGAGCATCCGGCTTTGGACCAGGCCTATGAAGGCTTTATGGATGGTTTAAAGGAAGCCGGATATACAGAAGAGAATACGACATTTGATTATCAAAACGCATCCAATGATTTATCCAACTGTGATACAATTGCGCAAAAGCTTGTCAATGATGGCGATGATTTGATTTATGCGATTGCGACACCGGCAGCACAAAGTGTAGCCAATCAGACAACGGAAATTCCAGTCATTGTCAGTGCGGTTACTGATCCTGCTGCTTCCGGATTATTGGAAGATAATGAAAAACCAGGTGGCAATGTGACCGGAGCCAGTGATTTGACACCGGTTGAAGAACAGATTGATTTGTTACAGCAGTTATTACCGGATGCAAAAAAAGTAGCGGTGATGTATTGCAGCAGTGAGGATAACTCCAAGATTCAGGCGGAAATGGCGGAAGAGGCTTTGGATGCGGCCGGCTTGGAATGGCAGGAAGCTACGGTAGCCGATTCTAGTTCTATTCAGCAGGTTACAGAGTCCTTGATCGGCAATGTGGATGCCATTTATATTCCAACAGATAACTTGTTAGCCGAGGGTATGTCTGCTGTAGCCCAGGTTTCGAATGCCAATGGAATCCCATGCATCGTAGGGGAAAGTGGTATGGTAGAAAACGGAGGTTTGGCTACCTATGGTATCGATTATTATGAATTAGGTAAATTGGCCGCTAAACAGGCTGTGGATATCTTAAATGGAGATGCAACAGCAGCGGAAACACCAGTTGCGTATTTGGCAGCCGAAGATTGTGTATTAACGATCAATAAGAGCATTGCGGATGAATTAGGCATCGAAATTCCGGAAGATCTGGCAAAAGATGCAGAAATGGTAGAAACGGCTTCTTAATATGGGAATCGTTTTAGCAATGCAGGGTGCCTTAAGTCAGGGAATCCTATGGGGATTGATGGCTTTAGGCGTCTATATCACATTTCGCTTATTAGATATCGCTGATTTGACAGTAGATGGTTCTTTTGCGACTGGGGGAGCTGTCTGTGCTGTCTGCTTGGTGAATGGTGTAAATCCGGTACTGGCTTTAATTTTAAGTACGATTGCCGGTTTTATTGCCGGTTTTGTGACTGGCTTATTGCATACGAAATGTCAGATTCCGGCTATCTTGGCCGGAATTCTGACACAAATTGGTTTATATTCTATCAACTTGCGAATCATGGGACGTTCCAATACACCTTTATTACAGTATGATAATATTTTTGAAGGATTGGAAAATCTGACGGGTCTTTCTAATAACTGGATCGTTTTGATCATCGGCTTGATCGTTACCGTGTTGGTTATTTTGATTTTATATTGGTATTTTGGAACAGAGATTGGCTCCAGCATTCGTGCGACCGGAAATAATGAACAGATGGTACGTGCCTTAGGTGTTAATACCAATGTTACTAAAACTTTGGGCTTGATGATCTCCAATGGTTTGATTGCCTTATCCGGTGCTTTGGTCACACAACAACAAGGCTATGCGGATGTTCGTATGGGAATCGGTGCTATCGTTATTGGACTGGCTTCTATCGTAATCGGTGAAGTAATTTTTGGTCATAAGGGTGCATTTGGAACGCGTCTAACTTCTATCGTTGTCGGTTCTGTAATCTATCGTATCATTGTAGCGGTTGTTTTACAGTTAGGATTAAATACGGATGATTTGAAGCTTTTGACGGCAATTTTAGTCGCAATAGCCCTGACTGTTCCAATCGTTATGAATAAACACAAACAGCTTTCTATGTATAAGAAGCTGACCGGAAAGGAGCGTTAACATGCTGAAGATCAATAAGGTATCGAAGACGTTCAATCCGGGAACCGTCAATGAAAAGAAGGCTTTGAATGCGATTGATTTAGTGGTAAATGAAGGTGATTTTATTACGATCATCGGTGGAAACGGCGCTGGAAAAAGTACGATGATGAATATGGTTGCCGGTGTGTACCCAATCGATTGTGGAACTATTTATTTGGATGGAAAAAATATTTCGCTTTTGGCAGAATACCAGAGAGCGCAAATGATCGGACGTGTTTTTCAAGACCCTATGTTGGGAACAGCTGCCGATATGGCCATTCAGGAAAATCTGGCAATGGCGAATCGTCGAGGCAAGAAAAGAGGCCTACGCTGGGGCATCACACCTAAGGAAAAGGAAAATTTCCATGAACAGCTAAAGCGCTTAGGATTAGGTTTGGAAGATCGTATGACATCAAAGGTGGGGTTGTTGTCCGGTGGACAAAGACAGGCTTTAACGTTATTGATGGCTACATTGATCAAACCAAAGCTGTTATTGTTGGATGAGCACACAGCGGCACTGGATCCAAGGACGGCGAAAAAAGTATTGGATTTGACACAGGAAATCGTCAGTGAACAAAACCTGACAACTTTGATGGTTACGCATAACATGCAGGATGCGATTCATATTGGTAATCGTTTGATTATGATGCATGAAGGGCAGATCATTTATGATGTTAAAGGAGAAGAAAAGAAGAAATTAAAAGTTTCGGATCTTTTAAGAAAATTTGAAGAAGCCAGTGGCGAAGAATTTGCCAATGACCGTATGATGTTAGGATAGGAGGAATCGAAATGAAAATTCGTTTTGAAGAAAGAAAAGATCTAAAAGAGAAACCAACCGGAAGTCTGGGATTTGGCAAGTATCAGACCGACTATATGTTTGTCATGGATTATGAGGAAGGACAAGGTTGGCATGATGCGCGTATCGTACCTTATGGACCGATTGAATTTGATCCGGCCAGTATGGTCTTACATTATGCGCAGGAAACTTTTGAAGGAATGAAAGCGTACAAAACCAAAGATGGGCGTATTCTGTTGTTTCGCCCGGAAATGAATGCACGACGCTTTATCAATTCCAATAAACGTTTAAGCATGCCGATCATTGAAGAAGATGATTTTGTACAGGCTGTAGAAGAAATCGTTCGTGTGGAAAAAGACTGGATTCCAACAGGAGAAGGCGAATCTCTGTATATTCGTCCATATATGTTTGCGACGGAAAAGGCTATCGGCGTACATCCTTCGCATTCTTACAAGTTTATCATTATTTGTTCACCGGTAGGTGCATATTATCCGGAGGGTGTCAATCCGGTCAAGATTTATGTAGAAGACGAATTTGTTCGTGCGACGGTAGGGGGAACCGGGTTTACAAAATGTGGTGGAAACTATGCCGGTTCTTTAGCGGCACAGGTCAAAGCCGAAGCTTTAGGCTATACACAGGTATTATGGTTAGATGGTGTAGAACGTAAATATGTGGAAGAAGTAGGTTCTATGAACGTAATGTTTGAAATCAACGATACGATCATTACAGCACCGACCGAAGGAACGGTTTTACCAGGCGTTACACGTGATTCCATCTTACACATCTTGCGTGACTGGGGTTACAAAGTAGAAGAAAGACATTTGGCCATCGATGATCTGATGAAAGCAGGACATGATGGTACATTACAAGAAGCCTGGGGAACCGGAACAGCGGCTGTTATCAGTCCCATTGGAGAATTGTATTATAAAGGGGATGTCGTGCAGATCAACGACTTTAAAACCGGTGCTTTGACACAAAAGATTTATGATACATTAACGGGTATTCAGTGGGGCGATCTGGAAGATACCTACGGTTGGACACATGAAGTAAAATAGAAAGAAGAAGTTCTGTGCAGGCACGGAACTTTTTTCTACGGGAGAATGTATGGATTTAAAAAAGAGGATTCAAAGCAAAGAAGGCTATGTAGCACACTTTACTAAAACACCGTTTACCTTGCAGGAAAAGACAAGAAAGCTTTGTCAGGCACATGATCAAGATCCTGACAATAAGGAAATTTTACAGACCTTATTTGGTGTTTGTTGCGATTATGTCAATATTGCGCCGGGATTTCATTGCGATTATGGCTTTAATATTCATTTTGATGGATTTTGTGTTATCAATTATAATTGTGTGATATTAGATACATCACCGGTACGTATTGGAAATGGCGTTTTTATTGGGCCGAATGTCACAATAACTTGTGCCGGGCATGGAGTGTTTCCAACACAACGAAAAGAAGGCATGAATACTTCCAAACCCATTACCATTGGTGAAAATGTGTGGATTGGAGCCAATTGTGTCATTTGCCCTGGCGTGACAATTGGAAAGGATTCTATCATTGGTGCAGGAAGTATCGTGACTAAAGATATTCCAAACGGTGTCATTGCGTTTGGCAACCCGTGTAGAGTGCAACGTTTAATTACACGCGAAGATCGCCTGGAATACAGTGAGGGAATGGAAAAAGAATAAATTGAAAATTTCTTTCATAAAAATGTTGCGTTATTTTCATTTATGGAGTATCCTATAGTAAACCAAGGCGGAAGAGATCAAACAGAAAGATGTGCGCCAAGCGAGTCAGGGGTGGTGAAAGCCTGATCGTAACGGTTCTGCAAATGGACTTCCAAGGGCAAGGTGAAAACGAGTGAGTAGCCAAGACGTGACTTGTACGTTACAACAAGAGAAATGTGATAGCATTTTATATGAGTGGGTATTTTTACCAATACAGGTGGTACCGCAGATCAAGAAACGATTTGTCCTGTGTCAAAGTATTTTGACATGGGACTTTTTTCTTTTATACCCGCGAATTGCTATCCAAACAATGATAAAGAAAAGGAGAAGAGAAAATGAAAACTTTATCAAAATTGGCAGCTGCCGCATTGACTTGCAGCGTATTGTTTGGATGTTCCTCATCCGGTTCGGATATTCCGACAGTAGGTGTTTCTCAGTTAGTGAGCCATACTTCACTCAACACAATTCGCGATGCGTTTGTAGAACAGATGGAAACGCTGGGGTATAAAGACGGAGAGACGATAAAATATGATTTTACCGATGCTTCCGGACAGACAAGTAACTTGACTTCGATCATGTCACAATATCAGGATGAAAAGGTTGATGTGATCGTTGCCATTGCCACACCGACAGCGCAGGCAGCAGCTAATGTATCTGATGAGATTCCGGTCGTATTCAGTGCCGTCAGTGATCCGGTTGGGGCAGGATTAGTCAAAGATATGGATAAACCATCCGGCAATATTACAGGAACCAGTGATGAAGTACAGATCGATCAGATCTTAGACCTGGCTAAAGAAATCAATCCCGACGTTAAGACAGTTGGATTCTTGTACAATGCCAGTGAAGCCAATTCAAAGGCAAATTTAGAAAAGGCAAAGAAATACTGTGAAGAAAACGGATTGACATTACAGGAAGGTACCGGCTCTAACTTAACCGAGCTGCAGAGTGCTGCCAGTGTTCTATGTGAACAAGTGGATATCTTATTAGCACCAAATGACAATACGGTTGCCAGTGGTATGGCAGCTCTATCACAGATTGCACTCGATGCCGGTGTTCCATTCTATACCGGAGCTGACTCCATGGTGCAGGACGGTGGTTTTGCGACGGTAGGTATTGATTATGAAAATTTAGGTAAAGAAACAGCTAATATGGTTGATGCAATCTTAAAAGACGAAAGTCCTGCCGATATACCGGTAAAGGTCTTTAAAGATGATTTGAATATTTATGTGAATCAAAAGGTATTAGATACTTTAGGAATTACCTTACCGAAAGATATTCAAAATAACGAACATTTAGTGATGATGTAAGATAGGAGTGAGCTTTGTGTCCTTGGCAATACTTGAAAGAGCGTTAGAGTTAGGATTGATTTTTTCTATCCTTTCTCTGGGCGTATATATTTCGTTTCGAATTTTAAATATTCCCGATCTGACAGTGGATGGAAGCTTTACGACCGGCGCGGCCACATGTGCGGTATGTACGGTACAGGGACATCCGATACTGGGACTTTTGTTGGGATTTCTGGCCGGCTGTGTGTGTGGCTTGATCACAGCTTTCTTACAGACAAAAATGAAAATTCATGCGTTATTGGCCGGAATCTTGACCATGACTGCACTTTATTCCATCAACTTAAGAATCATGTCCGGCTCTCCCAATATTGCCTTGTTGAATACGGATTCTGTGTTTACTATGATTCCGTTTACCTTGTTGGTTCTGGTGGTAATCAGTATTTGTGTAGGGCTGCTCTTGTTTGTGTTCTTTAAGACCAATACCGGTTTGATGTTGCGGGCGACCGGCGATAATGAGACGATGGTCAAATCCAGTAGTATCAATGTGGATACCATGAAATTTTTAGGTATGGCTCTATCCAATGGGCTTGTTGCCTTATCCGGTGCTTTATTGGCCCAATATCAAAACTTTGCCGATGTGACCGGAGGAACCGGGATGATGGTATTAGGGTTGGCTGGTATCATTATCGGAGAAGCGATTCTGCGTAAAAAGACGATTGGTTTTGGATTGGCCAGTGCCATTGTAGGGGCCTGTATTTATAGAGTGCTTTATACGATCGCCTTGCAGTTTGGAATTCCGGCAACCGATATGAATATGATGTCTGCCATTCTGGTTGCCTTGACTATTTCCATTCCGTATCTGAAGAAAGTGAGGGAAAAAGAAAATGCTTAAATTAGAAAATATATCGGTCATTTTCAATAAAGGCACTTCTTTAGAAAAAGTCGCATTGGAGAATTTTAACGCTACGATCCAAGATGGAGATTTTATCACGATGCTTGGCAGCAATGGGGCTGGTAAGAGTACATTGTTTAATGTGATTACAGGTGCGTTAAAACCGGCTAAAGGAAAGATTTTTCTGGATTCGGAAGATATTACACGACAGAAGGAGCATGTACGGGCTCGCTATATCGGCCGCTTGTTTCAAAACCCGGAGCATGGAACAGCGCCACATCTAACTGTGGAAGAAAATCTTGCTTTGGCGTATTCTTCCGGGAAATATGGAAAGTTTTCTCTGGCGGTGCATAAACAGGATCGTGCCTATTTTCAGGAAAAGCTGAAAACTTTGGACATGGGTTTGGAAGATCGTTTGAAGACACCAATTGGACTTTTATCCGGTGGACAAAGACAGGCGGTTGCCTTGATGATGGCTGTGTTAAATCCACCAAAGATCTTATTGTTGGATGAGCATACAGCGGCTCTGGATCCTAAAAGTGCACAGAAGATTCTGGAAATTACCAATGAACTGATTCAAAAAGAGCATATGACTGCGTTAATGATCACGCATAATATTCAGGATGCTTTGGATAATGGAAATCGTCTGTTTATCTTAAATGAAGGGAAATTGATCCAGGATATGGATTTTGCCCAAAAAAGTCAGTTAAAGCCGGCAGATATTCTAAATTACTATGCGGTTTGACAAACGGCAAAAAACAGATTAGACTAAAAGCACGAGGTATATGAATATGAGTGCAATTGATGAATTGAAATCTATTTCTACGAAAAAACATGTTGTGACCAGTATTGAGTATGACTGTCCATCCCAGGAAAAAGAAGACGAGGTGTTTGATACGGTACAAGGTATCTTAAAACATCATTTGGATGAAGTCGCAAAAATCACATATGATCTGGAAGCAGAAAACAAAGTAAAAGTTGAAGTGACACAAAATTTGTAGAAGAGACATCTTCTACTTTTTTGTTGAAATCAATGATAGAAAGGTAGAAAGGTGAAAAAATCACCTTTCTATGTTTTTATGCAATAACTTATTAAATTAATGGGTTTACTGTAGTATCTATAATTTCTTTTAGTGTTGTGCAACTTTTTTGAAATTTATGTAGATCTTCATCGGATAAATCTAATTCTAAGATTTCTTGGATACCTTCTCTAGTAATTAGAGCAGGTACTCCATTATAAAGTCCATGAAAACCATATTCTCCATTTTGATAAGCGGATATAGTGAGCAGCGTATGTTCGTCGTTTAAGATTGCATTGACTAAGCGATTGAGTGATAATCCGATACCATAGTAAGTTGATTTCTTTCGATTTACAATTTCATAACCAGCATTTTTTACATCTTCATAAATTTTATTTAAACTCTCTAAAGATAAGTTTCTTTTTTCTATGACTTCTAAAAGTTTTTTACTGCCAATAAAAGCATGATCCCAAGGAACGAAACTTGTGTCTCCATGCTCTCCCATGATGTATGCGTGAATATTATTGGTTGATATATTTAACATTTCACTTAACATAAATCGTAATCTGGCGGTATCAAGCAAAGTTCCTGTTCCAATCACTTTTGTGGGTGGAAGACCAGATACTTTCTGAGCTACATAAGTCATAATATCGACAGGGTTGCAGGCGACGATGAGAACTCCATGAAATCCAGATTTCATAATATTTGAGGTCACATTTTTTACAATTTTTGTATCAGTAACGGTTAAATCCAATCGTGTTTCGCCTGGTTTTTGGGTAGCGCCTGCTGTTATGACTGCAATATCTGCGTCTTCACAATCATCATAATTTCCTGCTTTAATATCTATCTTTCGTCTGGCATAGGGGAGTCCATGTTGAAGATCCATAGCTTCTCCAACTGCTTTTTCTTTATTAATATCAATTAGTACCAGATCGTCGATATCTCCTGCCATCAGCATACTGTAAGCAAAGCTCATTCCAACAAAACCGGTTCCAATCAAAACAACTTTTCTTTTTTGCTTCATAACTTCGTCTCCTCTCTCAAAGAATCATCTCAAGTATAAAAAGGAGGAGTGCAAGATAAAAGGTTCACTTTTACGAGTTAATGTGAAAATGTGATGTTCTTGGATTCTGCTTTCTGTCTTAAAGAAAATGGATAAGGGACACACATGTAATATGAATTTTTTTAAATCATCTGAAATAAGGAAATAGAAAGAGGGTTTTAGTTTTTGCATAATAAATATTTTGCACTTTTACATGAAAAAAGTGCACTTTATGGATGGCACATACAGATGCTAAGGTATGTGTGAGGAAAGGGTGAGAGGATATGCGTTTATATTTTATAGTTAGTGATTTAATAACAAAAGACGATTACCTAACTGTAGAATACTTTGCGAAAAAATTTGAAGTGTCAAAAAGGACTATTCAAAATGATTTATCCTACCTGAACCAGATTTCAAAACAAAAAGGATTTGTTCTTCAACAATTTAGAGGAAAAGGATATTTATTAAAAATCCAAAACAAAAATCAGTTTTCAGAGTTCTGGAAGTCTTTGTCCAACGATGATGTTTCCATCGGAAAGAACCGAGTGGAAAATATCATGGCCTATATCGCAATACAACAAGACTATATCTCTATGGATGCCATTGCAGATTATTTTAAAATCAGTAAAACTTTGGTCAAAAGAGAAATGGAAAAAGTGAGTAAGCAATTTCATAAATATGGACTCACTTTGGAAAGGAAAAACCATTACGGTGTTGCATTACAAAAAATGGACATTTCTTATGTAAAAATGCTTACAGAATTATATCAGCATGAAAATAGTATCCTGATAAAAGATTTAAAAGAAACGATTGGCGATTTTGAAGTCATCTATAAAACATTAGTAACAGAATTTTCCAAATCGCATCTTATTATTAACTATGCAGAATTAAAAGAGGTATATGGATGGCTGCAAGTGAGTACATATTATGCCTGTTTGCATCCGGATCAACATTTTCATAAACCGAGTACGGACGATTCTGTATCCATTATTGTGAATCATTTAAATCGATGGATCTTTGATGTGTATGGGGTGTATTTGAATCAAGATTTGGTGAATACCTTACATAAGAAAATAGAGCAATGTACAAGGCCTAAAGTTTCAACGAAGAAAAATATCGAAAATCTTCAAAAGGATATCGATGATTTTCTATTGGAGACAGACGATTTAAATAATACGTATTTTTTCCAAGATAAAGAGTTTAAAAAGTTGCTTTTCAATCACGTTTCGATGCTGATTGATCGTTTTTATCAAAAGATAAGCTATAAAAATACTTTATTAAATGAAATCAGTATTCGTTATCCAAGAGTTTTTAATATTGCGATATCTTTTAGCAATATGTTGGAGGAAAAGTATGGGGTTATAGTGAGTCATGATGAAACAGCTTTTATCGCTACTCATTTTGCGGCTCATTTTGAAAGAGAAAAACAAATGAAGATACATCGCTTTAACCGTGTTGCAGTTGTTTGCTCATCCGGTGGTGGTTCTGCATTTATGATCAAAATGCAAATTAAATCCTTATTCCCAAATGAGGATGTAGAATCATTTAGTTTTTTAGAGATGAATACATTACGAATGTTTAATCCTGACATTATTTTTACTATAATGCCACTTTCTGAAGACTTTGAAGTCCCTATTATTTACATTCATGAACTTTTGGATGATGAAGATTTGCTGAAAATAAGACAATTAATGGAACATGATCAAGTGAATTCAGTAGCACTAGGAGAATTTCCAAGTATTGTGAACACCTTGTTTTCAAAAGATTTTTTTGAAATAGGAAAATGCAACTCGTATGAAGAATTATTAAGGAGAATGGCTTTAAAGATAGAGAAATCTGGATATGGAGATAACAAATATGTTGAAAACATATTAGAACGAGAGCGATATATGAGCACTGTGTACATGAATGGAGTTGCCATACCGCATCCCATTGAAATTTGTGCAAAGCGAAATGTCATATCTACCTTTATAGTTCAAAATGATTTAAATGAAAAAGGAAAAGAAGTTAGAGTTGTATTCATGATTTCTCTGACGAAACAAGATTATCAGCGACATCAAGATATCACAAAATTACTTTATCTTCTGATGAAAGATGAAGCACGGTTACAAAGAGTAATCGGTTCTGGATCATTCGAAGAAATGATGGTGGTTTTAAGAGAAATGGAGGGAATGATACGATGAACGATGATTTACTTGTATGTTTGAGTAATGCAGATGCAGTGGCTTCGAAAGAAGATGAGGTTCGAAATATTTTATGGAATGAATGTAAACCGTTCGCGTCAAAGGTAGATTTTGATGGTTTGGGAAGTATTTTATTTCATAAGAATTCTGAAGTTCAAAATCCCTTAAAAGTCATGTTTACAGGACATATGGATGAAGTTGGCTTTTTGGTTCGACATATTTCTGAAATTGGCATGCTCTATTTGATACGTGTAGGTGGAGTCATTGATAAAAGCTTAGAAATGCAAAAAGTCAGAATTACTACGGCAAATGGAACAAAAGTTTATGGACTAATGAATGCGGTGAAAGATGAAACAGGATCTGTTAAAGAAATCTATGTAGACATTGGAGCAAGCTCAAAAGAAGATGTAAAAGCCATGGGTGTTGAAATTGGGGATATGGTCACATTTGATTCCAATTGTCATTCGATTGCGCAAGATTCTATTTTGGCAGGTAAAGCAATGGATGATCGAACAGGATGCTATGTCATCGCGGAAAGCCTAAAACAATTGCATCATCAAAAGTGTGAAGCAGAGTTGATTTTTTCGGCAACAAGCAGTGAAGAAGTCGGAATACGCGGTGCAAAAACCGCAGTGACTTTAGCGGATCCAGACATTGTATTTGCCATTGATGTAGCGAATCATCCGGAATTGGTAAGAGATTATACCAACCATCGACAGATTGGAAAAGGCGTGATGATCGTTTGCTATGACAAAACATTGGCACCAAATGAAAAACTGTTAAAGTTTGTCAAAAAAATCGCAGACAAGGAAGAAATTCCCTATCAGTTGGACATGTTTAGTGGTGGTGGAACGGATGCAGGAAGTGCTCATTTAATAGAAAGGGGCAAATTGGCTATGGTGATCGGTATACCACTACGCTATTGCCATGGTTCTGTGTCATATGTTCATAAATCGGATTTAGATGCCGCAGTGAAATTAGTATGTGCCTTATCAAAACAATTAACAAGAGAAAAGTTTAATGAGTTTACCAATTTTATAGGAGGATAGAAGATATGACCGAATTGGAGCAAAAAATTGTTGGAATTATTTCGTCAGCAGGAGACAGTAAGACAAAAGCTTTTGAGGCTTTACAGAAAGTCAAAACAAGTCAATATGATGAAGCTAGAGCTTTATTAGAGGAATCAAGAAGAGCCGATTTAGAAGCTCATAAGATTCAAACAGAATTGATTGCAGCTGAAATGTCCGGCAAAAATCGTCCAGAAATAGGGTTACTAATGGTTCATGCACAAGACCATTATATGACTTCTCAATTAGCTAGAGATCTGATTGAGGAACTCATCAATATTTTTGAAACAAAGGAGGAAAAATAAGATGAAAATTGTATTGTGTTGTGCGGGTGGTTTTTCCACTACTATGCTGATGGACAGTATGAAAAAAACAGTTCATGAATCTACAAAGCTAAAAGATGAGGATTTTAAGTTTGTAGCGGTTCCAGTTGATATTTTACAGAGCGAAGTAGAAGACTGCGATGTATTGGTTGTAGGGCCTCAAATTGCACATCGTATGGATTATATTCATCCTATTATTGATCCTTACAAAATTCCTCATGTGATTGTAGACAAAGACACATATGGAAAAATGGATGGGGCTACGGTTTTAAAGATGGCGTTGATTGCTCGTAAAAAAGCAGATATGTCGAAATAAGAGAAAGATATTTATCAGGAGGAGAAAAATGTTTGATAAATTTGAAGCATTCATGTCTAAATACTTAACTCCAATTGCGAATAAGATGGATAAGCAGAGACATTTGAGTGCTGTTAAAAAGGCTATGGTTGCCATGACACCATTATTGATTATTGGTAGTTTCTGTTTGATTCCAGAAGCGATTCCGAATATGATTGGAGAAAATAATCCGGTTTCGCAATGGATTTTGGCCAATTTGGATATTATCTACGTTCCATTTAAAGTAGGTATGGCTTTAATGTCTTTATACGTTTCTGCCATTATCGCCTACCATTTAGCTCAGTCATATAAATTAGATGTTCCTGGTACGCTTTGTATGGCAGTGATCGCCTTTTTAATGATGGCTGTAGATTATACAGAGGATGGAGGAATTTCAACTGGTTTCTTAGGACCGAAAGGGCTTTTTGCTGCTATGTTTTCTTCCATTATCGCAGTTGAACTTTATCGCTGGTGTAAAAAGAAAAATTTTACCATCAAGATGCCGGATTCAGTACCAGATTTTGTATCTCGTTCCTTTGAGATGATTCCAATTTCTGTGATTATTGTCGGATTCTTCTTGATTATTCGTGTTGTTTGTATCAATGGATTGAATACACTTCCACCATTGATCTTTACAAATTTGTTTGCGCCATTGGTAGGATCTATGGATAATCCATTTGCGGTAACGTTCTTACAAATTCTTCGTTGCTTACTGTTTTTCTTCGGTATTCATCCATCTGTGCTTTCACCAATTACCAGTCCAATTTCGACACAGTTCTTGGCTGAAAATATTGCAGCTGTACAAGCAGGTGGGCAGGCAATGCATTTCTTTGCACCTGGACCAGAATCTGCTTTTGGTAACTTTACTGGAACCGGTGTTACATTCGGACTTGTATTTTGGTGCTTGTTATCAAAATCAAAGGCTCAAAAACAAATTGGACGAGTTGCTTTGATTCCTGCTTTATTTGGTATCAATGAACCGATCCTATTTGGGGCTCCGATTGTGTTGAATCCAATTTTCTTTATCCCTTATGTTATTTGCGGAGGTATTATTGGTACGGTACCATATTGGATGATGTATTTTGGATGGCTAAAATGTTCTACATTTACACCGCCATATGTTGGCGTTTTCCTGGAAGGATATTTAACAAATTTTGATGTGATGTCTTTGGTTGCCAACGGTATACAATTAGTGCTTTCTATTTTGGTATGGTATCCATTCTTCAAGCTATATGAAAAGCGTGAATTAGAACAAGAAAACAAAATTAAAGAAGAAAAATCCATTTTCACTAAAGAAGATGAAGCATTATTGAATGACTTAGATTTAGACTTTTAAAATGGGCAAGCTTAGCTTGCCTTCTTTTCGTCGCAAGGAGAGATAGAAATGGCAAAATATATTGAGAAAGTTCAGCAAATGCTTCAAAAACAAGGAGCAGATGCAGTCATCCTTCAAAGTAAGACTATGAAGAAATACATCCACACCTTAACAGGTAGCGGATGCAAGATTCTGATTACTAAAGATAAAGGCTATATTTTTTTAGATGGCCGATATTTGGAAGAGGCAAGAGAAAAAGAGAAAGATTTAGAGATTTGGCTTGTTAAAAATGACATGCATACTGAAATCATCCGTTTCTTAGACGTATTACATTGTTCGACTATTGCATTGGAAGATTCAACAACCTCGGTTCGTACATACCAAAAATATATAAATAACAATCTAAAAGTTCAACTTTGGGATGAGGAATTAGCGATGCTTCGTATTATAAAAGAAGAAGAGGAAATTGAGAAAATTCAGTATGCAGTAGATGTGGCTGATGATGTTTTCGCATGTGTAAAATCGCAAATTCACGCAGGAATGAGTGAATATGAGATTAGTGCTTTATTGCAGTATCATGCTATTTCAAAAGGAGCAACACAGATGTCTTTTGACACGATAGTATCTTCCGGCCCTCGAACTGCTTTTCCTCATGGCAGACCCACGGATCGAAGAATTAAAAGAAATGAACCCATTATGATCGATTTCGGCGTTCAGATGAATAATTATCAGTCGGATATCACTAGGATGCTGTTTATAGGAGCGCCTACGCAGGCGATTCTTGAGATTTATGAAACAGTTTATGAAGCCCAGACCACCGCATTGTCTAAAATACGAAGTGGAATGAGAGGAAAAGACGTTGACGTCATTGCCCGAAGTATTATCGAAAATCGCGGATATGGTGAATTCTTTGGTCATGGTTTAGGACATGGTATAGGCATTGGAGATGGAAGCGAGCTTCCATATTTAAATCCTTCATCAAACACGGTTTTACAAGAAAACATGTTGATGTCTTGTGAGCCGGGAGTGTATGTACCGGGAGTCGGTGGTGTAAGAATAGAAGATGACGTTCTAATCAAGAATGGTATAGGGATAGCCTTAAATCATACATCAAAGGAACTATGTATATTATAGGAAGGATGGCATTGTATGAAATATAATTTTGATGAAATCAATAATCGCCTAGGGACATACTGTACTCAATGGGATTACATAGAGGATCGGTTTGGAGAAAAAGATCTTTTGCCATTTTCTATATCCGATACAGACTTTAAGATTCCTAAACCGATTTCAAAGACGATCCAAAAGGTATCCCAATCGGAACTATATGGATATACACGATGGAATCATGAAGACTTTAAGGGCAGCATCGCTCAGTTTTATAAGCGAAGACATGACTGTGAGATGAATTTAGATTGGATTGTTTACAGTCCATCTGTGATGTATTCGGTTTCATTACTGATACGTCTTTTATCCAAACCAAAGGATAAAGTGGTTACGTTAAATCCAATGTACGATTCCTTTTTTACAGTCATTCAGGATAATGATCGACAATTGGAATCACATTATCTGCAAGCACAGAACGGAACGTATGAAATCAATTTTTCATTATTGGAGAAGCAATTAAAAGATGCTACCATTTTTTTACTCTGTTCACCGCATAATCCAACAGGAAGAATATGGACGTATGAAGAAATGGAGAAAATCATTTCAATTTGTAAAAAATACGGAGTTAAAATCATTTCAGATGAAATCCATATGGATATCAAATTAAAAGAAAATAAACACATCCCATTGTTGTCCTTTTTGGATATATATGATGAACTTTATACAGCTTCTTCTTGCAGTAAGACTTTTAATGTTCCCGGATTAATAGGGTCTTATGCCATTTTACCGAATTCGCAAGTAAAAGACGAATTTTTACATATGACCAGAAAGGTTGATTTTTTAAATTCACCTAGTATTTTTGGAATGTATGCTACTATGGTAGGCTACACAGAATGTGATGATTATATTGATCAAATGAATGATTATATTCGAAAAAATATGGAATATGTACAGCAGTTTTTATTCGAAAATCTTCCGGACTTTCATTTTAGTATGCCGGATGGAACGTATTTGGGTTGGATTGATGCCAGAAATGTTCCGTTTACTTCTGAACAAATACAGGATGCTTTTGTTCATGTAGGAAAAGTAGCTATTATGAAGGGAGAAACGTATGGGAAAGCAGGAGAAAAATATTTGAGATTAAATTGTGGGTGTCCAAAAGCAAAATTAGAAGATGGTTTACAAAGAATGAAAAAGGCAATGGATTGGTTATATAACAATCAAAAAGGTGGAGGACCAAAAGAATGAAGCTGGGAGTATTTAATGCCTTATCAAGATGGATTGACAACACAAAGAATGACTTATCATTCAATAAAAGAGTAGGAGCCTATATTATAGATTGGATTCTTGGTGGAATCTTCTCAGGGCTTCCCGCTATATTGTGCTACGGATTCTTGACAAAACGATCGGACATGTTCAGTAATTTATATGTTTTTCCTTCATTGGGATATAAGGTCTATTGGTCATTTTTAGCCGGTATTTTATGTGTAATGTTTGCCTTGTTTTATTATGTATACGTTCCTTTAAAAATATATCCTGGGCAAACTTTAGGCAAAAAATGGATGAAAATCAAAATTGTTAAAAAAGATGGAACGGATGCCGGTTTAAAAGAATTACTTTTGCGTTATGGCTTGGGAATGTTTTTGTTGGAGAGTGGATCGGTCGTAGTGTGTCAATACATTAGACAGATGATTACACTGGCTTTTTCGTTTTATGTGGATTATATATGGCAATGGATTGGTACAATCTTGATTATTCTTTCCGTGATGTTGGCAGCAGGAACAAACAGTCATCGCGCATTACACGATTATTTTGGAAACACAAAAGTGATCAGTGTTTAAGCACCAGAAAAAAGTGGCAGGTTAAGTAAATGCCACTTTTATGATTTTTTTTGATTTATCCGCGAATAAATAACGGCGATGATCAATACAATAAATCCTGCCAGGACAGTCGGTGTCTTAATAAATACATAAAGTAGGAATAATAGAGCGGCTAAAAAATAGAGAAGCATCGCAATGATATTCTTATTCATACAGACCTCCGTTTCTTTTTACCCATTATAAACAAGAGTACTTTTTAGTACAAGCAATATATCGAAATGTTGATTATTCAAAATATTCCATATACAATTAATCTTAAGACGTCTGGAGGAGTATCATGGGAAAAGAAAACAATCTGCAGGGTCTTACTTCCAAGGAAGTAAAAGACAGGGTAGAAAAGGGCTTGGTCAATACACAGGAAAAATCGGCGAGTCGAACGACCAAGGATATCTTAATTGAAAATATATTTACTTTATTTAACTTATTGAATCTTTTGATTGCCATTGCGCTGGCATTTGTGCATGCCTGGAGCAATCTTTTGTTTATGGCCATCATTATCATGAATGTGCTGATCGGTATTATTCAAGAATTAAAGGCAAAAAAGATGGTGGATGATTTATCGATTTTAGTTACACCAAAGGCAATGGTATTAAGAGATGGAAGGGTTCAGGAAATCATTGCGGATGAGATTGTTTTAGATGACATTATGGTCTTAAAACAAGGACAGCAGATATCTTGTGATGCCAGTTTGGTTGAGGGAAGTCTGGAAGTCAATGAAAGTCTTTTAACTGGTGAAAGCGACGCGATTCAAAAAGAAATTGGTGATGAAGTGCTTTCCGGAAGCTATGTAGTAGCCGGACAAGCCTATGTAAAGGTCAATCATGTTGGAAAAGACAACTATGCCAATAAGCTGGCTGATCAGGCAAGTACGTGGAAACCGGTAAATTCACAGTTGCTGAATTCAATGAAGAAGGTCACGCGTTTTACTTGTTTTTTGATCATTCCGTTAGGAATTCTACTATTCATTGAAGCATTTTTCATGCGAGATGAGGGCTTATATCAAAGTGTTGTCAGCAGCTCTGCGGCTTTATTGGGGATGCTTCCCAAGGGATTGGTGCTTTTGATGAGTATTTCTTTGGCGGCCGGTATCGTTCGTTTGGGAAAAAAGAAAATCCTGGTGCAACGTTTGTATGCCTTGGAAACGTTATCTCATGTCGATGTGCTTTGTTTGGATAAAACCGGTACGCTGACAACAGGAAAAATGAAAGTGGATCATGTTGTAGAGCTGAATACAGTGTCTAAAGAGGATGCGGATCATATCGCATCGTATTTACATCACAGTACAGATTCCAATGCGACCTTTGAGGCAATGGCTCAATATTTTAAAGCAGAGGATATCTATACGCCAACTAAGAAGATTCCGTTTTCTTCAGAGAGAAAATGGAGTGCGATCAGCTTTGATGGTGTAACATATGTTGTAGGGGCACCGGAGCGTTTATGTCAACGTGTTCCGGATCAGGCCCAACAGGAGATGAAAAAAGGAAATCGCGTCATTGTGATTGGTAAGACAACAGAGAAAGTAAGCGTTGATCAAAATCTTCCAAAGATCGATGCCTTATATCTGGTTGTGATTCAAGATGTGCTGCGTGAAAATTGTCAGGATACCATTCAGCGTTTCCATAAAGAAGGAGTACAGATCAAAATCATTTCCGGAGATCATGTGGATGCGGTCAGTGCCTTGGCCAAGCAGGCAGGGGTGATTGATGCACATAAAGTGGTCGATCTTTCGCAATATGATGATACGGCGGATTATGGAAAACTGGCAGAGGAAAATGTGGTCTTTGGGCGTGTTTCTCCACAACAGAAAAAATGGCTGGTCAAAGGCTTGCAGTCAAGAAGTCATCAGGTTGCGATGACAGGGGATGGTGTCAATGATATTTTGGCTTTAAGAGAAGCAGACTGTAGTATTGCGATTGCCCAGGGAAACGATGCGGTCAAACAGATTTCGGAAATTGTATTGCTGGATTCTTCCTTTAAAAACTTATCGGATGTTCTTTTTGAAGGAAGACGTGTCGTCAACAATATTACTCGTGTAGCGGGTGTATTCTTTATTAAAACGATTTATTCAGTATTGTTGTCGGTGATTTGTGTGCTTTCTATTTTTGGTGGAGCAGACTTTAGCTTTGGTTTTCCGTTTATACCGATTCAGATCACATTGATTGATGCGGCTATTGAAGCCTGGCCTTCGTTTGTAACGATGATGGAGCCAAATCATCATCCGGTTCCTAAGGATTTTTTACCGGTGGTTTTGAAAAAGGCACTTCCGTTTGCCCTGATGATCTTAGTCTATATTTGTGGCATTCATTTCTTTACCGAAGAAACGACAAATACACAGACCATCATGTATTATGGCATTGTTTATATCAGTATGCTGGCGGTTGTGAAATCGTGTATTCCGATGAATCCTTTGCGTTTATTTGTGTCTTCTACCATGGTGATTGGATTCACCTTCGGTGTATTGATTTTCAAAAATTTATTCCATCTGGCTTTTACCGGCTGGTTTGTCATCGGTATGATGATCCTTTATCTTGTCATAATTTTACTTTTGGCAAAAGTTAAGACAAAGAGCAATTCCTAATTAACAGGAGTTGTTCTTTTTTTATTGTAATGGGAAAGACATTCTTTACCAATAATTCAGAAACAATCGGTTTATGGTATAGTGGTTTAAACGAATCAACGAAAGGAATGTAGCGATGAAAAAGATACTGATTGTAGAAACCAAGTAAGCATATATGGAGCAATTGAAAAACCGACCGGTTTATGTTTGGGAGAACTGATTCATTTTTATGATGAAATGGTAATACAAAAGAGTTGTTAAGTCGGAAAAGAAAACAGGTCCCTTTTTCTAGGGAAGATGCTCTTAAAGAAAAGGAAGCCTTTTATTCAAAGAAAAGATTTTTTTCAAGCTATGTGATCGAAGATCAAAGACTGATTACCGGACAAAATCCATGGTCACCCGAAGCTATTGATTCAAAAACTGGAGGAAGTCGTATGAAACATGAAATAAAGATTGAAGTGCAAAAATGCATAGGATGCGGACAATGCATCAAAGATTGTCCGGAACAAAATATCAGACTGATACAAAATAAAGCACAAATTCAATCGCAGGACTGTATGAAATGTGGTCATTGCGTGGCAATCTGTCCACAAAATGCGGTATCAATGACAGGCTTTGATCAAGAACCCATTAAATGTGATCAAAAAGAAATGGATCCCAAAGAATTTTTATATACCATTCAAACAAATCGTTCTGTACGTCAATTTCAGAAAAAAGAGATTCCAAACAATGTGATACAAGATCTCCAGGAAGCAGCTCGTTATATGCCTACTGCCAGAAATATGCGAGATGTAGAACTGATTTTTTTGCAGAAAGAGCAGGAGCAGGCAGAAGAGATTGCCGTACACTTGTTTCGAAGACTTTTAAAAGGGTTGAATTTGTTTAGTAAAAGATATAGAGACTTTCTAATCGATGATCACTTCTTTTTCAAAAAAGCACCTTTGGTGGTCGTTGTTGTCGGTAAGGATAAAACGAATGCGGTATTGGCGGCCTCGGCCATGGCGCTTATGGCCAAAGCACATGGTCTTGGTGTTTTATACAGTGGCTTTTTCACACTGGCAGCTCATACTTCTATAAAGTTGAAGCGAATGTTGAAAATTCCTAAAGGTAAAAAAGTGCAGATAACGCTTGTGATTGGCTATCCTTCTATAAAGTATGCACGTGGTGTACAAAGAGAGGCACTTCATGTCCAAAGCCGATAATTCGTTGAATGAAGTGTGTTAAAAAAGAATCGAAGATCTTCGCAAAGATATTTTAAGCTTGCGTACAGTATTTTTAACTCTGGGAGAAGAAACTAGACAACTCATCCTTTTAACATTGTTGGAACAAGAGCTAAAGGAACTTCGTGTTAATGAGATTGCACAACATACCTATCTGTCAAGACCGGCTGTATCGCATCATTTACAAATCTTAAAGAATGCCGGTCTACTTAAAATGCGAAAAGAAGGAATAAAGAATTACTATTCTATAAAGAAACAAACAATGATTTTTTATCAAATGAAAGAAATGTTCTTCAAAATCGAATGTACTATCAAGGAGAAACAAAACCTAGCTCAATAAAATTAGAGTTAATATATAGTTTTTATAGGCGTATTCGTGTACAATAGATAAAAATCAACAACAAGGAGAGTTTTAATGAACCAAAGAAAAATTGCCTTATTTACTCTATGTACAGGAATTATGATATGTGGTGTTGTTCTATGGATCTTGATCAATAAGCAACAGGAAACAAAGCGTGAGATTCCTAAAGGATGTGAGGAGCAGTCTGCCTGCAGCATTGATGAAGCGGATAATCAAAAAGACGATTGGTTTATAGGGTTAACGATGGAAGATGCGTTACAAAAACTAGAGAATCAGGAAGATGGCGTATATTATTTTGGCTATGAAGATTGTCCATGGTGCCAGGATGCTGCACCGGTTTTAAAAGAAGTGGCACAAGAACATCAGAAGAAGGTTTACTATATTAGGACCAGAGATGAAGATCATAATCTTTTGTATGATGATGAACAAAAGGAAAGAATCATCAATTATTTGGGTGAATATATGGAAACGAATGAAGATGGTCAACTCACTTTGTATGTACCGATGGTTGTAGAGATGAAAGATGGGAAAGTAAAGAACACTCATATTGGAACAGTAGATAGCTATGATCCTAATGAAAGAGAAATGACAGAAGAAGAAACACAGGAACTTAAAAAGATCTACGAAGCATTTTTTGAATGATAACAACAAATGGACTGTAACAAGTCATATACAGCCAAAGTTCTAAAAAAAGACCAAAATATTTGATCTCAATAAGTCAAATATCCTGGTCTTTTTTGTATAATTAGTTGTATTTAAATACTCTTGAAAAAAAAGCTGTAACTCGCAGATGATCTGTGCAAATCACCTATTCGTTACAGCTGCTTTGGTCTATATGGAAAGGGATTGGTGTTGGTAGACAAATAAAAAAGCCTTTAAACAAAGGCTTCGTGTACAATGGAGCAGGTGATGAGAATCGAACTCACGTAGTCAGCTTGGAAGGCTGAAGTT
>OKSF01000713.1_pt1 | contig 30827 bp, 22 predicted proteins | sample 1606061 | NCBI WGS metagenome assembly OKSF01 (sample SAMEA3541567, study PRJEB24748) | human gut metagenome | biome: human gut; feature: human-associated habitat; material: faeces | place: China | collected 2012
AAATATGTTTTAAATCCAAGGATTTCAAGGGAACAGCAGAGTGCGTACAGAAGAACGGCTCCGGAAGAAGACAGGATGGTGGTATCAGAAATGGGGGAGCAGTGGTCCCCGAAAACGGAACCTGCCAGGGTCGCGGAAAGAGTCACCGTCATGATGGCCGGGGTGGCGGACTGACAGATGAACACCACAATGGGGATGAAGAGCCCAAAGGTGCCCCAAGCGGTGCCAATGGAGAAAGACAGCCCTGCTGCCACTAGGAATACGATGGCCGGAAGCAGTTCCATGGGAAGATTGCTGGTTTCCACCAGCATGCCGATGTATTTCCCGGTGCCCAGGTAATTCTGGCACAGGGTTCCAATGGTCCAGGCTAGGGTCAGGATGATGTAAGCAGGGACCATGGTATTGATCCCTGCACCGATGCTGTCCATGAACTGCCGGAAGGTCATGAGCTTCCGGGGAACGAATTGGAAAAAGGCTACCGCCAGGGCCCAGAAACCGCCCAGCACCAGGGCCGCAGAGGAATTGCAGTTGCCGATGGCTTCCTGGAAGGAAAGACCCTTGGCCCAGAACCCGCCATTGTACAGCATGGCCAGGATGGTGAATACGATCAGGGACGCAATGGGAATCAAGAGATCATAGACCGTCCCTTTGGAGGTCACCGGCTGCTGCTGTTCTGTCATTTTCTTGTCAATGGCACCCAGATCTCCATGTTCTTCTGCTTGGTATTCCACACTGGCCATGGGACCGAATTCCAGATCGGTGACGGACAGGATGGTGACCATCAGGATGGAAAGGATGGCATACATATTGTAAGGGATGGTGGCAAAAAAAGCCGCCATTTCGTTGGGAAAGGCACCGGTTTCATAAAGGGTGGACCCCACTGCTGCTGCCCAGCTGGAGATGGGAGCGATGATACAGACCGGGGCTGCGGTGGTATCGATGATATAGGCCAGCTTTGCCCGAGAAATCCGGTATTTATCCGTGACTGGCTTCATGACCGTACCGACGGTCAGGCAGTTGAAATAATCGTCAATGAAGATCAGGATCCCCAAGATGCTGGTAGCCAATTCAGCGGCCCGGCGGCTGGTGATTTTCTGGGTGGCCCAGTTTCCGTAGGCCTGGGATCCCCCGGCTTTGTTCACCACGCAGACCAGGGCGCCCAAAAGGGCCAGGAACAGGATGATATTGAATTTATCCGGGGTGCCCACGGTCTTGGACATGATTTCGAAAGCGGCCGAACTCATATCCACCAGGCCGCCGCCGGAAGCGGCTGCATAGAGCAGTCCTCCGGAAAGGATCCCCAGCATCAGTGAGGAAATGACTTCTTTTGTGATCAGGGCCAGAGAAATTGCGATAATAGGGGGGAGAAGGGAAAGAATCCCTACGTCTACAGGTTCCATGATGTACTCCTTTTCTTACAGAAACAGATTGAAAATCGAAAAAATATGTTTTATTTTATCATACTTCTTCTGGTATTTCACAGTATTGACGAAATTTGTTGAAAATCTCCCTGGCTGTGGTATAGTTAAAGAAATAAAATACGAATGAGGGAGATGCTTATGGAAAATTTGTTTGCATGGATCAACTCCGTCCTAAAATTTGTAGGCCCTCTGTCCGACTTTTTTTGGGACATCCCTACCCAGTTTTCCTGGTACAAAAATTTACCTCTGTTAGGAAGCTTTTCGTTCGCAATTATTGTCCTGGTCGGATCGGGCATCTATTTTAGCCTGCGTCTCCATTTCATCCAGCTGACCCATATGGGAGAGGCCATCCGGCTGCTGGTGAACCGGCGCAGTGCAGCTACGGGGATTTCTCCCCTGGCTGCCTTCATGCTCAGTTCTGCTATGCGGGTGGGGCCTGGCAACATCTTAGGGGTGACGGGTGCCATTTCCGTAGGAGGACCGGGAGCTCTGTTCTGGATGTGGGTCTCAGCTTTCTTTGGTATGGCGACGGCTTTTGTGGAAGGGACCATGGCCCAGCTTTTCAAGGAAAAACGCCAAGGAGCGTTCGTAGGCGGCCTGCCCTTCTATGGCCGAGCCTTGTTCGGAGGCAGCCGGAATGTAGGAATCTTCCTTTCCCTGCTGTACATTTTCTATGCCCTGGGATGCCTGCCGGCCCAAGGGTATAATGTGGTTTCTTCTGTGGGGGCCATCGGTTCCATGATTACGGGAGCGGAAATCCCTACCAATTCTTTCTTCTATTATGGGACGGCGGCTGTTGTCCTGCTCTTTACAGCTGTCCTGGCTTTTGGGGGCATCAAGAAAGTTACCCAGGCCACCAATGCCATGGTGCCGGTGATGGCTGTGGTCTATGTGGCCACGACGGTCCTTCTCATTGTGGCAAATGCGGATTCGGTGCCCTATTTCTTCCAGGCTGTGTTTGCTGGGGCCTTCCGGCCGGAAGCCTTCTTCGGCGGTGTGTTCGGCACGGTGTTGGTCCAGGGGGTCAAACGGGGCCTCATGAGCAACGAAGCCGGCCAGGGGACCATTACTATGTCGGCAGCTTCTGCGGACGATCAACATCCCTGTGAACAGGGACTTTTGTCAGCTGCCGGGGTTTTCCTGGATACCCACATCATCTGCACCATGACCGGATTCATCGTCATCATGGCCCATTCCTGGACCCAAGATCCCACAGCCTGGAAAGCAGCGGGGAAACTGCCCAAATATCTGATGGCCGTGACCCAGCTGACCCATACGCCTGGGCTCAACCTGGCAGTGACCCTGGCACTGACCCTTTGTTTCTGTCTCTTTGCCTATACCTGTCTGATCGGTATGGTCTCCTTTTCAGAGATTGCCGCGGCTCGGCTGAGCAAAAATCCCCAGGTGATCGTCACCGTGCGGTGTCTCTGCCTTTTGGTGGCGACATTTGGGATCCTGGTGAACATTGCCGGCTACGACCTGAGCAACCTGTGGGCTTTTTCTGACTTGGCCAACATCATCATGGTGTACTGCAACGTACCCCTTCTGTACAAAGGCTTCCAGTATGTGCTGAAGGCAGAACGCCATTTCGTCAGCGGCAGCTCCGAACCTTTTGACGGGAAAAAGATGCTGGGCATCGAGACTCCCTGCTGGCCGAGAAAGTAGGTTTGCTGCAGGAATAAAATGGGGCTGTGAAGAAATGGATTTTTCATTTCTTCACAGCCCCATTTTTCATTTTCCTTCTTTGATCTCCTTCAGCGCTTCGGCCATCCGTCTGACTCCTTCTACGATCCGGTCATCCGGCATGTTGGAATAGTTGATCCGCATGTGCCGGTCGTTCTTGATGTTGGGGTAGAAGAATTCGCCCAGCACCCCGGCTACGTTCTTCTCGATGCATTTGTCGAAGACTTTCCGGGCACTGACGCCTTCCGGGAAAGTCAGCCACAGGAACAGGCCTCCTTCCGGGTGGGTCCAGGTGGTCCCGTCGGTGAAGGTTTCCTCCATGGTCTTCAGGAGCAGATCCCGGCGGTGCTTGTACAGCTTGTTGATTTCTGCTACATGGTCATCCAAGCTGTATTCATCCATGTACCGATCGATGATGGCCTGGTCGAAGGCGGAAGTATGCAGGTCGGCACTTTGTTTCACCTTGACGAATTCCTTCATCAGGGCGGCGGGAGCAGCCAGCCAGCCGATCCGCAGGCCCGGGCAGAAGGTTTTGGAAAAGGTCCCCATGGCCATGACCAGATCTTTGGTATCCATGCTCTGGAGAGAGGGGAGGGTTTCCCCTTCATACCGCAGCTCTCCGTAGGGATTGTCTTCCAGCACGGGGATTTCGTATTTGTTGATGATTTCCATGAATTTCTGACGCCGCTCCAGGGTCCAGCAGATGCCGGTGGGGTTCTGGAAATCCGGAATCACGTAAATCAGCTTGGCCCGGGGCGTTTCTGCCAGGATTTTATCCAGTTCTTCCGGGATCATGCCCTTTTCGTCGGTAGGGACTTCCTTGAAAACCGGTTGATAGGCCTTGAAAGCGTTGATGGCAGCCAGGTAGGTGGGGCTTTCCATCAGGACCACATCTCCTTGGTCGAAAAAGATCTTCCCGGCCATATCCAGGTTCTGCTGGGATCCGGTGGTGATCAGGATGTTCTCCGCTTTCAAATGGGATCTGTATTTCCGGTTCATCCGGTCGGCAATCTTGGCCCGCAGGGTGGGCCGGCCTTCTGTGGTGGCATACTGCAGGACTTTATGGCCTTCTGCTGTACAGACTTCTTCGCAGACTTTGCCGATTTCTGCCACTGGGAACAGTTCCGGCGCAGGCAGCCCTCCGGCAAATGAAATGACCTCCGGACGCTGGGTCACTTTCAGGATTTCCCGTACAGCAGAGGCCTGCATCCCGGCCATCCGTTGGGCAAATTTGTATTCCATGATTAAAAACCTCCCCCAAAGGCATCTTTTTCTTGATGCCTTTCAATCAATCCTAAAAAATGCTATCACCATCTGATCCCAGCGTCAAGATAATGAATTTAATATACAGTATACAAAAACTTCATAACTTTGTTTTTGTATAGTTCGGTACAGAAAAATAATGAAATAAAAATACAGTAATATAGTATGAATATGGGGCTCCGCACGTTGTATGCAGCAGCCCCTTTGTTCCCTCCAAATATGCTATAATAATACAATTAGAATAACACTGAGGAAGGTGTATCATGGACGAAAAATTCCTTTTGATCGACGGCAGCAGCCTGATCCACCGGGCTTTCTTTGCACTGCCTCCCCTGACCAATCAAAAAGGGGTCAACACCGGCGCGGTGTATGGCCTTTGCAATATGCTCCTGAAACTGCTCCAAGAAATCCAGCCCAACTATATGCTGGTGGCTTTTGACAAATCCCGCAAAACATTCCGTACGGAAAAGTTTTCTGCATATAAAGGACAGCGCAAAGCCACACCGCCGGAACTGAAGGAACAATTTCCCCTTTCCATGGAGCTGCTCCAGGCCATGGGGATCCCCACCCTGGAAGTGGACAATTACGAGGCCGATGACATCATCGGGACCCTTTCCAGCGCTGCACCGGAAAATGTCCAGGTCAAGATCGTTACCGGGGACCGGGATGAGTTCCAGTTGATCAAAAACAATGTCCAAGTCCTTTTCACCAAAAAGGGAATCTCCAATATCGCTGTCTACGATGAAAAAGCCTTTGGAGAAGAATACCAGGGCTTGGAACCTCGGCAGATCATCGATCTCAAAGGACTGATGGGGGATACCAGCGACAATATCCCCGGAGTGCCGGGAGTGGGGCCCAAAACAGCTCTGAAGCTGATCACCCAGTACCGGACCGTGGAAAATGTCCTGGATCATGCCGAGGAGGTGAAGGGAAAGGCCCTCCAGGAAAAACTTCGGAATAACCGAGACCAGGCACTCCTTTCCAAAGAGCTGGCCACCATCTGCCTGGAGGTTCCCATTGACCGGGATCCTGCAGCGTACCTGCTGACCGGAATGACTGGGGAATGCCGGAAATTGATGCAGGAACTCCAGTTCCGGAATCTGTGGGATCGGTTCGTACCCGTATTGGGCTGCGCGGAAGGGACGGATGCCGGCAGCAGCGATGATCCCCTGTCTCTTTTCGGGGACCCAATGGAAACCCAGGCCCTGGAAACGGTGGAAGTCACGGATCCGGCCCAGGCGGAGAAACTGATGGAAGAAATCAAAACCCAAGGGGCACAGGTGGCGCTTGCCTATGAAACGGCCGGCACCCTTCCAGAGTTGGAATTGGTTTCCCTGGATCTGGTATTCAAGGACCGTCATTATGCCCTCCAGCCGGAAAAGGCCGGGAAAGAGGCTGTCCTCTCTTGGCTCCAGGATGGAACGCTGCCCAAGGCGGCGGCCGACCCCAAAGAACTGTACAAATATATGCTGGGACAGGGGCGGGAGCTCCGGGGTATCACCGATGATCCTTCGCTGGCAGCCTATTTGTTCGAACCGGGGGCCAGCGGCTATGGAATCCGGGGGCTGGGAGAAGAGTTCCTCTCCGGGACCAGCGGAGAAGCCGCCCAGGATACGGCGGCACTGGTACCTGTACTCCGGGAAAAGCTCCAGGAGCGGGATTTGACCCGGCTGTATGAAGACATCGAACTGCCTTTGACGGAAAACCTGGCAGAAATGGAATTCGCCGGGATCACCGTCGACCAGGCCATGCTGGACGAAGTCACCGAAGAAATGACAAAGAAGGTCCAGGCCCTGGAACAGCAGGCCTGGGACCAGGCAGGGGAAGAATTCAACCTGAATTCTCCTAAACAGCTGGGCAGCCTGCTCTTTGAAAAATTGGGACTTCCCATCATCAAAAAAACCAAGACTGGATATTCTACCGATGTATCCGTACTGGAAGCCCTCCAGGGAGAACATCCTATCATCGAGACACTGATCGCCTACCGGCAGCTCTCCAAACTGCTTTCTACCTATCTCCTGGGCCTCCATCCCCTGATCAATCCTGTTACGGGAAGGATCCATACCCATTTCAATCAGATGGCCACGGTCACCGGGCGGCTCTCCAGCACGGAACCCAACCTCCAGAACATCCCCACCCGGACGGAAGTGGGGAAACGGATGCGGGAAATGTTCGTGCCCGGGGAAGGCTATGATCTGCTTATGAGCTGCGACTATTCCCAGGTGGAACTGCGGGTGATGGCCAGTATCGCCCAGGATGAACTGCTCCTGGATTCCTTCCGCCACGGCCAGGATGTCCACGCTCGGACGGCTTCGGAAATCTTCAGTGTGCCCCTGGATCAGGTGACTCCTTACATGCGGAGCAAGGCCAAGACCGTGAATTTCGGAATCATCTACGGGATCAGCGATTTCGGCCTGGCACGGCAGCTGGGAGTCCCCCGGGGAGAGGCGGCCCAGTACATCGACAGCTATTTCGCCCGGTATACGGGGGTGAAGGCCTATATGGAAAGAGAGAAACAGAAAGCCCGGGAACTGGGCTATGTGGAAACCCTCTTCGGCCGCCGCCGGTACCTGCCGGATATCAAAGCCAAGAACTTCAACCGCCGGAGCTTTGCAGAACGGACGGCCATCAATACCCCCATCCAGGGAACGGCGGCGGATATCATCAAGATCGCCATGCTGAAAGTGGCTGAGAACTTAAGGGAGGCCCAGGTAAAAAGCCGGGTGCTGCTCCAAGTCCACGACGAATTGGTGCTGGAAGTCACGGAAAAAGAAAAGGACCAGGTGGCCCGGATCGTCAAGGATACCATGGAACATGCGGTGGAACTTGCGGTCCCTTTGGTGGCCGATGTAGCCGTGGGGAAGAACTGGGCCCAGGCCAAGTAAGGAGGGAATATGCCGGAACTGCCGGAAGTGGAACAGGTGCGGATCAGCCTGCTTCCTCATATTATAGGAAAGACCATTGAAAAAGTCCGGGTGGATCTGCCCAAAATGATCCTCCATCCGGAACCGGAAATCTTTGCCCGGCAGCTCCAGGGCGCCCGGTTCACCGGTGTCCAGCGGCGGGGGAAATACCTGCGGCTGGACCTGGAAAAAGGACGCTGGCTCCTGATCCATCTCCGGATGACCGGAGCCCTGCTGGCTCTCCCTAAAACGGCCCCGGAACCTCCCTTTACCCGGATGGCCTTTTTCCTTTCCGGAGAGGAGAATCTTTATTTTACCGATATCCGGACTTTTGGAGTGGCGGCGCTGGTAGGAGAGGACGGCTGGCGGGACAAAGGGTATGAAGGCCTGGGGCCGGAACCTCTGGATCCGGGGCTGACGCCGGGATATCTCCGGGAAAAAGCCCGGGGCAAGACAGCCGTAGTAAAGGCGTTCATCCTGGATCAGACTATCTTGGCAGGGTTGGGAAACATCTATGCAGATGAAGCTCTGTTCGCGGCAGGGATCCGTCCCACCCGCCGGGTGAACCGGATGACCCGGAAGGACTGGGAAGTCTTGACCCTGGCCATCCGGGACGTGATCCGCCAGGGCTTGGAACACCATGGCACCACCTTCCGGAATTATCAGGATGCCGATGGGAACATGGGAGATAACAGCCTGTATCTCCAGGTGTACCACCGGAAGGGACGGCCCTGCAAACGGTGCGGGGCTTTGCTGAAACAGATCAAGGTAGCCGGGCGGGGCAGTGTGTACTGTCCCCATTGCCAGAAATAGAGGAGGGGCCATGACAGTCATTGGATTGACAGGGGGTATTGCATCGGGCAAAAGCACCGTCAGTGCCTATCTGAAGCGGAAGGGGATTCCGGTATTCGACGCGGATGGAGCTGCCTGGGAAGTGGAAAAAGCAGGGTCACCTTGCTTGGGAGCACTGGTGTGCAGCTTTGGACCGGACATCCTCACTTCGGCCGGAGAACTGGACCGGAAAAAAATGGCAGAACGGGCCTTCCATGATCCGGCAGTCCTCCGGCAGCTCAATGCCATCGTCCACAGCGCCATCGAGAAAAAACGGGACGCCTTTCTGGAAGCTCACAGAAAAGATCCTGTGGTGGTGCTGGACGCCCCGCTGCTCTTGGAATGCGGCTGGGAAAAGACGGCCGATACCGTGTGGCTGGTATACCTTCCGAAAGAGGAGCAGATCCGGCGGGCCATGCTCCGTTCCGGCATGACCCGGGAAGAAGTGGAGGACAGGATCGGAAAGCAGCTGTCTCTGGAGGAAAAAAAGAAACGGGCCCAGGTGATCCTGGATAACCGGGGCACCTTGGAAGAACTGTATGCTCAGGTGGATCAGGCCCTGGCAGCCCTCCGGCCGTGAGTAGACCGCTTCCAGCAAAGAATGGTTGAAAGACATCCGGCAGATTTGATATGATATAGAATAAAATGGAATCAAAGGAATCCTTTTCCGGCAGGGCAGTGACCGTTTCTGCCGGCAAGAGGACTGAGATAAAATGTGAGGGATTGTTTTGGAACGGAAAAGAAAGACAAAACGGCCGGGATGTCTTCCTGTTGTGCTGATTTTCCTGCTGCTGATGGTGGCTGGATATTTTGGCTGGAAAACAGATACAGCCCAGCGGAAATTCGTCTACAACTGGCCCTATGCCAGGGAAATCCATTTGTACAGCGCCCAGTACCGGGTGGATCCCTTCCTGGCAGTGGCTGTCATCAAAAATGAAAGCAATTTCAAACCGGAGGCAAAATCCAAGGCAGGGGCCATGGGACTCATGCAGATCACCCCGGAAACCGGAGCCTGGATCGCCAAATGCACGGACTTTCCCAATTTCCGGGACTCCATGCTGCTGAAACCGGAACTGAACATCAAGTTCGGCTGCTGGTATCTGGCAGAGCTGGAACATGAATTCCACGGCAATGAGGTGCTGATGCTGGCTGCATACAATGCAGGACGGGGAACCGTCAAAGAATGGATGAAGGATTATGGCTGGGATTTTGACTTCAGCAATATTTCCCAGATCCCTTTCAGTGATACCCGGATCTATGTGCAGAAAGTCCTGGATGACCGGAACAGCTACCAGAACTTATACAAAAAAACTTTAAAAAACTATTGACGAGTTTTCTCGTTTGTGATATTATTTTTTTGTTGCCGATTGAAGGAACAAGCGGGCATGGCGGAACTGGCAGACGCGCTAGCTTCAGGAGCTAGTGGGGGCAACCCCGTGGAGGTTCAATTCCTCTTGCCCGCACCATTCAAAAGACGGACACACTGTGAAAGCAGTGTGTTTTTTTGTGTTTGTATAAGAATCGGAATCATGGTCAATAGTACTTTATTTTGTAGACATTCCTTTGCATAATGGTAAATGTTTTGTATGATCCGGCATAAATAATTGACAGCCATTTCAATCGATTGTATAATTCTAAATAAAAATGATAAAAATGTAAACAAAAGGCGAAAAAGAAAATTGGAGGGGAGCAGATGGATACAAATGCATTGGTAGAAAAGTATGTGGGGGATATGGTCGCCACGCGGCGGGAAATCCATGCCCATCCGGAACTGAGCAATCAGGAGTTCGAGACCACCCGACGGATCGAGGACTTTTTGAAAGAGTGCGGCATCGAGGTATTGGACGTGGGGATGAAGACGGGCTGCATTGCTTTGCTGCGGGGAGGAAAGCCCGGCAAGACGGTGGGACTGCGGGAAGACATCGATGCCCTGCCCATCGTGGAACAGACCGGGCTGCCTTTTGCGTCTCAGTGCGAGGGTGTGATGCATGCCTGCGGCCATGACATCCATCAGACCGTTTTGCTGTATACGGCCAAATGCCTTTCAGAGGTCAGGGAAGAACTTCACGGCAATGTATTGTTCATTTTCCAGCCGGCGGAAGAAGCCCTGTACGGAGCACTGGACACGCTGGCTACGAAATTCTATGAGAAATATCCCCCGGATGTCCTCACCGGACTCCATTGCTCCCCCGAATGGGATGCCGGGACCATCGGCCTCATCAAAGGACCGGCCAATGCTTCCTCAGATTTCCTGTATATCACGGTCCACGGAAAAGCCGGCCATGGGGCCCATCCGGAAAACTTCGTGGATCCCATCATGATCTCCGGCTATCTCTTGGCAGAACTGCAGACGGTGGTTTCCCGGGTGAACCGGCCCGTCTATCCGGCGGTGCTGACTTTTGGGTCCATCCATGGGGGCAAGGCTGGGAATGTGGTCCCGGAAAAAGTGGAAATCATCGGGACTCTCCGCAGCCTGGAGCCTGGTAGCCGGAAACTGATGCATGAGGAAATCGACCGGATCGTGGAACACGGGGCGGCGGCCTTTAGGGGCAAAGGGGAAGTGAAATGGGCGGACGGGATGCCGCCTCTCATCAATGATCCTGCCGTAATCGACGCCATAGCCAAGGCGGCAGCGGAAACCATCGGAAAAGAGAATATCCGCCAGATCCCGTATCCTTCTACCGGGTCCGATGACTTTTCCTGGATGTTCCCGAAACTGTGCCCGGGATGTCAATTCCGGCTGGGGACCGGCAACCCGGAGGAACCCAACAGCCGGCTGGGGCTCCACAATCCCAAGAATATCTTTGATGAAAAAGCCCTGCCCACCGGGGTGAAGGTCCTGACCCAGTTCACCCGGGATTATCTGGCAAAACCATAAGGAGAGATGATGATGGGGAAAAAAGAGAAACAATTTGCTTTTCCGGAAACCATTGCCCTGCTGTTCTTCCTGATCTGTGTGGCAGCCCTTTTGACGGTTATTTTGCCGGCCGGGGAATATGATACGGTGAAAGTGGGGAAGATGACCCGGGTGGTGGCCGGGACCTACCATGCGGTAGCCCAGTCGCCGCAAGGACCTTTCGCCGTGCTGAATGCAGTGGTCACCGGCTTCCAGAGAGCTTCCGTGCTGTTTGCCATGGTCCTCTTCACGGGGTCCGCCGTCCATATGATGCAGAAGAGCGGGGCTGTAGAAGTGGCTTTCCGTTCCCTTTCTGCCAAAGGGGGAGCCAGGAATCTCAGTAAGATCGTTTTTGTCATCATGGCCTTCATGTCCATCGGGGGCGCTACGGGAGTCTTTGCCAACCCCACGGTTGCCTTGATCCCCATTGGCATGATCCTGTCCAAGACCATGGGGCTGGATGCGGCTGCCGGCTTCATGATGATCTATCTGGGGGCCTATTCTGGGTTCAACGTGGGCTGGGCCAATCCGTCCACCCTGGGGGTGGCCCATCCCATTGCCGAACTGCCGGTGTTTTCCGGAATGCCGGTGCGGTTCGTGTTCCACGGGGTCAATTTCGTCCTCAACTATGTCCTGGTGATGAAATACATCAAGAGCATCCAGCAAGATCCCACCAAGAGCCTGTGCTACCAGGAAGGGATGGCCGTCAGTGAATACATGGGCGCCCAGGAAGGGGAGACCTTCGAATCGGCCGGCAAGCTGAACCTGACTCAAAAGACTTGTCTAGGTGTGATGGTCCTGGCCATCATTGCCATCATGACCGGAGCCGTGTTCGCCAAATGGGGGAACCAGCAGATCGCCGCCATCATGTTCTTGGCCGTGCTCATCCAGGGCGGAGTCCTGGGGCTGGGAGTGAACGGCACTACCAAAGCCTTCCTGGAAGGGTGCAAGCCCATGCTCAATGCGGGCTTCATCATTGCCTTCGCCAATGGGATCTCCGTCATCCTGAAAGACGGGCATATCCTGAATACCATCGTCTATTACCTTTCCATTCCCATCGGGAGCTTCGGACCGGTGATCGGCGCCATCCTGATGTTCTGGGCCAACCTGTTCATCAATCTGTTCATCCCTTCCGGATCCGGGCAGGCTTCGGCGGTGATGCCCCTGATGGTGCCTCTGGCAGATCTCACGGGGATCACCCGGCAGGTGGCCGTCCAGGCATTCCAGTTCGGGGACGGTCTCTCCAATTGCATCGTGCCTACGGCTGGGACCATCATGGGATCCCTGGGGATCGCAGGAGTCGCTTACAACCGATATGCCAAATGGTTCGCACCGTTCCTGCTGCTCCAGAGCATCCTGGCTTCCATCGCCCTGGCCATCCTGCAGCTGGCCGGCTGGACGGGGTTGTAAGGGTATGAAAAATAAACTAGGGGGCTGTTGCACGGAAAATGCAGCAGCCCCTAGTTTATTTTTTATCCACAGGAGATAATTGCAGAAGTTCTGGATCACAGATTTTTCCTTTATCCAGAATCTGACGTCCATCAATCCAGACACTGGAATTCAGGCAGATTCCATCTGTATGAGATTTTGCATTCTGTCCATCAGGAGGAGCTTCGGTGGGACTAACATAACCAATGCCCCATTCGGTACAGCCCCATACTCGTTCATCTTCACAGATATTTCCAGTGAGCTTGGCACCAGGATTGAATCCGTAGGCGATATGAGCCATTCGCAGCATATTCTCATCCTGAAAAGAGTCGAGCCATTGTTCATATTCTCGGGCAGCACGGCCTCCTTCGATTTTGATGATTTTTCCTTTTTTAACAGTAAGGATTACCGGTGCATCAGGAATCTTTCCAAAAGGCGGGGTAATGGTTCCATCAAAAACAATGGTTCCATTGGTGGAAGAAAAATCAGGAATCACATTCAACTGCCCTGTCAGGAAATGCATTCCGGGTTTTGAGGCATCTCCACAGTCGTTGGAAATCACGTGCGTGGGATCCAGACGGAATGTTACATCTGTACCCGCTGGTGTGGTCACATGCAGGGCTTTGGCAGTTTGATGGAGTTCGGCTACCCGAGTCATGAATTTTTTTAGTTGCTTTGTTTTGACTTTCCCTACCAACCGGATCAAAAGATTACAGTCAAAATCTACTAGACACATGTAACGTAGCTTAGGATTTCTTTTCAGAGCTTCCTCAAAAGGAGTGGAATAAAGGAGCCACTGATGATTGAATTCAATCCAGACATCGCAGGCAGCCAGGGCACCGGTCAGTTCGGCAACCGGCAGGTCTGGGTCTGCTGCTTTTCCTACGCCTCTGGGCATAGCCAGGGTAATGACCATAGGCTTTGCCCCGGCACTGTAAGCACTTGAAGCAACACCATTGACCAGCTCCATATCAGAACCGGTATCAGCCGTAATAATGACAGTTTCGTCTTTACGGACTTGGAAAATTTCCTGGATCAGCTTGTCAGCAGCATTCTGCAATTCGAAATGAACCATTTTTCAACCTTCTTTCTGTAATAAGTTGATTCTGTTTTCATTTTACCCAGGACTGTCATTTTTATCTTTAAAATGGTTCCAAATTTTATCTGTATTTTTTAAAAGCAATACAATTTCTTGTTAAAGTACAGAAATTATAATGTAAACTGATAAGGAGGGATGAATATGGAACAGAAACAATATCTTCGAGAAAAACTTCCAGAAATGATTGAACTGGTGAGCCATCTGGTTCAGATTCCAACGGTATGGGATCCCGCTTCAGCGGGAGTCGGCAAGCCTTTTGGGAAAAACATAGCCATTGGTTTGGGAACTTTTTTAAAGCTTGCAGGTCAAATGGGATTTGCAACCCGAAATTATGATGGGTATGCGGGAGAGGTCACAGCCGGACAGGGACACAGGATGATTGGAATCTTAGGTCATTTGGATGTAGTTAAAGCCAGTCCAGGCTGGTCGACACCTCCTTTTCAACCGGTGATCCGGCAAAATAAGATTTATGGGAGGGGAGTCTCCGACGACAAAGGCCCATTAGTCAGCTGTCTTTATGCTATGCGGTATTTGATGCAGGAAAAACGGATCCCAGAAGGTTGCAGCATACGCCTGATTGCCGGGTGCGATGAAGAAGAGGGGATGCAGTGCATTGCTTATTACAAGAAAAAGGCAGAACGGCTGCCCGATGAGTCATTTGTGCCAGATGGTTATTTTCCACTGGTGAATTGTGAAAAAGGCCTGATTGATTTTGATTTGTTATATCCGGCTGTATCGGAAAAAGGGCCTGAAGTGATCCCAGTCCTTCAGTTCCAGGGGGGGCAGGCCGGAATATAGTCCCGGATCGGGCAGAATGTATTTTGAAAGTATTACCGTCTGAGAAAGATATCATTGCCAGGCTGCAGTCCAATCCCCAACTGCAAATCAAGGAAGATGAAGATTCTTCTCATTTAATCCTACAGACCCGAGGCAAAGCTGCCCATGCCATGTCTCCGGAATTGGGCAAGAACGCAATCAGCATTTTGGTCGAAGCTCTTTTGGACAGTGGGCTAACTTTCAGCTGCCAGGCATTTTTGGAAAAATATGAGAAACTCATAGGCAGGACCGTTTTTGGTGAAAAAATGAACTGTGCTTGTGAAGATGCTGAATCAGGCCGGCTTACGCTGAATATCGGAAAAGCAGAACAGAGAGAAAATGCATTTTTGATAGAAGCCAATGTGCGGTATCCTTGTTCTAAGAACCATCAGTGGATCGTTGATGCAATGATGGGACAATTTTCTGCATCGGGGTTCCAGGTAAAGGAAAGATTGGCCATGGATCCTTTGTACATTGACAAAAAAGATCCTTTGGTCCAAAAGCTCATGGAGGCCTATCAGGAAGTCACCGGCGATTTCCAACATGATGCGTTTGCAATCGGAGGGGCAACCTACGCCAGATACTTGCCCCACACGGTTTCGTTTGGACCACTCTTTCCTGGAGAAAAAGAATTGGCCCATGAAGATGATGAATTCCTGGAGATAGAAAGTTTGGAGAAGATGACACAGATTTATATCGATGCGTTGGAAAAATTACTGGAAGAATGAGGAGAATCAACCATGTTTCAGATCCTGACTCGTCGGCCCAGTTTTCAATGGCTGGTGATTCTTCTTGGATGTGCAGTCTATGCCTGTGGTTTGAATTGGTTTATCATACCGATGCGTTTATACAGCGGAGGTCTGGTTGGCCTGGCACAGCTGTTGAGCGAAGAAGGAAAATCCTTCTTTCACTTGACAAATCTCCCTTTTCAGTTATATGGAATCATCTATGCTCTGCTGAATTTACCTCTTTTGTTGCTGGCTCGCTTCCAAATTGGACAATCTTTTCTGTTAAAAAGTCTCTGGGGAACAGCTGGTATTAGTTTTTTTACGGCTATGGTTCCTGTATTGCAAAGTGATCTGCTCCAAGATACCTTGGCAAGTTTGCTGATTGGAGGTGTCATTACTGGTTTTGGAATCGGACTGATGCTGACCGCAGGCGGATCCGGTGGCGGAATTGAAATCCTGGGAGTCTGGTTTTCCCGTCATAGCACAAGCTGTACAGTAGGGAAATTTTCTCTTTTATTCAATGCCGCTTTATATGTAGTATATGCTTTCCTTTTTCAGGTCTCCACATTGCTTTATTCCCTTCTTTATATGATTTTTTACATGGTTTCCTTGGACCATTTTCACTTTCAGACAATCAATGTAAAAGTGCTGATTATTACAAAAAAACAAGGCGTGGATACGCAGATCATGGAGAAAACGGGACGAGGTGTGACGAAATGGATTGGCAGAGGTGCTTACACAGGAGAAAAAGAGGATATTTTACTCACTATGGTCAATAAATATGAACAGGCGGAACTGCTTGAATTGCTCCATGAATTGGATCCATCTGCCTTTCTATTGTTGGAAGAGAGAGTACAGGTTGAAGGGAACTTCCAACGGAGACTCTAGGCTACAGGTTCAGCAGGATCATAACGGCTGCATTGACTGGAGAAAATAACTTTTCTATAATGGAAAAAAATAAGAGCTTCCATTATAGAAAAGGAGTGTACAAGTATGGGCATCCCATTACAGCAACTTTTAGGCCATCCTATTTTTTCAGGATGCAGGATCCTCGCCGGACAAAAAGGAGTTTCTCGCAGAGTATGCCGGATTTCTGTTTTTGATTGCCCATTCCATCCTGAACTGGCTGATCAGATACTGGTTCCTGGAGATCTTTTTCTTTCCTGCCTTGAACAGTTCCGGAAAGGAGATTCCAATTTGCAGGATTTCCTATTCAGTCTCGTAGAACATGATTCAGCAGGTTTGCTGATTGTTTCAACGGGCAACAGCAGCGTCCTTGATGTTACAGCACTGGCGTATTGTGAAACCCATCACTTTCCAGTTCTTCAGCTGGTCCAGGAAAATTCTTATGCACAGATCATGGACGTTCTGAATCGATTTCTTTCCATCGATATGCAAAACAGTGCCAACTTGCAGAAACTGTATCAAATCCGGTTTGAAGCAGTTTCGGAAAAGGAACGTTGGGAAATCCTGCAAAGTTTGAATCCGGCTTTTGAGAATCAAATACAAGTCCTTGCGGTGAAAGGAGATTTTGTATCACTGCTTTCCCAGTTGGAATTGACAAGATATTTTCAGGATTATAGACATGATTTGCTGGTCACGGGAAAAAATAATTTCATGATTTTGAGTGGAAGAGAAAAAGAAAAACTCCAGAAACATACCAAAACCATTGCCCGCTCTCTGGAGAGATATTTTGCTGGATACCATGGGGGCATCAGCCGTATCCACAGTCTGAGAGAAATACGGGAAGCACTCCTGGAAGCGGAAAGAGCTTCCGAAATCGCTAAGACAATGCAGCTTCCCGTGGAAAGTTATGATCCGTTGTCTTCTCTGCAGCTGCTTATCATGAACCAGGGAAGCCAGGAAGAACGGGAATTTTATCAGGCGTATGTGGAGGCTGTCAGTCGGGAAGTGTCAACAGAATCCCTGCCGGAATTCCTGCATACCATTGAAGCTTTTGTCTCCAATGCAGGGAATTATAAAAAGACAGCCGAGGAGATCCGCCAGCATGAAAATACGGTGCGTTACCGGATCAACCGGGTAAAACAGGCATTGCATCTCCAGGACAATACAATCCGGTTCTATGAAACCATCGCCTTGGCAGTAGAACTTCAAAAAATAGTCAGGTGATGCAGAACGTGGATCATCTGTGGTTTCCCGAATCTGCTGGAATTCTAAGGGTCCCGCCCTTTCTGAGGGTGAGACCTTTTTTGTACCCCTAAAATACAACAAAAACACGAAAATCAGGGACGATTTTTGTAAAATTCATAAAGAAAACCTCCGCCGATATTTTTATAATAAAAACAAATGGGTGAAAAATAAAGTATTGGAGGGGAGAAGAATGAGATGGGGAGTAACAAGGAAAAAAAGTGTATTATGGAAAACCTTAGTTGGGGTAGGGACAGCAGCTGTCAGCGGGATCCTGGGTGGGACGGGAATTTGCCAGGCTGCCAATCCATTTGCGGATGTACCTGAGGGACACTGGTCCTATCCGGCAGTTGAGCAGTTATGGAGAGAGGGATGCCTCAAAGGATATCCAGATGGCTTGTTCAAAGGCAGAAAAACAGTGACCCGCTATGAGCTGGCACAGCTAATAGCACGAGCCATGTCACAGGGAAAAATCCAGGCAGCTCATCCTCTGGTGCAGGAATATAGGGAAGAATTGGATGGACTGGGGCTCCGCCTTGCTAGAATGGAACAAAGAGAAGATCAAGTACAGATTACCGGCAATATCCAGTTCAGTTACCGACAATTGTCAGGAAAGGCTTTTCGAAAGGATGATTGTGAGAATACGCTGAATGACCTCCGCAGCCGTCTTTTCATTACAGGGAATATACAGCCTAATTGGACTTATCAGGTGATGCTGGAAAACAATCAGTATTTCAAAGGAAAAAATGAATCGGGGGACAGTGATGTGGATGCCCAGCGGTTGCATCTGGATGGCAGATTGGGAGCAGCTGAACTGACGGCAGGAAGGTATGAGCAAGTCATTGCAAAAGGAAACTTTTACGATGATAATGTTGATGGCATCCAACTGCGCTGGAACGGGGAAGAGTCTACATTGCAGCTTTCGGGGGGGAAAGTGGCCAATCTCAGTAGTTTTGGCTGGAATCCTCAACCGGCCATTGCTGATACATTTTTCAGTGTAGAAGCTTCCCAGAAATGGAATGATATCCGTTTTTCAGCAGGTTATTCCCATATCAACAACGTACGGATTGAAGGAGGACTCCAGGGCAACACTCAGGTATTGACAGCCGGCGTGGGCTATCAGCAAGGAAAATGGCAGGCGCAAGGTATTTTTCTCCATGGGAAAAATCAATATGTGGAACATCGGGGGGCCAATCAAAATGGATATGTATTGAATCTGATTTATGGAAATTTTGCGGAGCAGCAGCAGGGTACCTGGAATCTATACGGCGCGTGGTATGACCAGCCTGCACCGACTGTCCTGTCTCATACCATGAACGGCCAATACCGGATTGATCCTCTGCATGGCTTTCGGGGCTATATGCTGGGAGGCATCCTTGCGATAGAAAAGAACATTTATGGGATACTGGAGTATTATGACTTGAAAGGGGAAAAAAATCATAAGAACGGACGGACTTTGTGGACGGAAATAGATTTTGATTTTTAAAGGATAAAGAGAGTGTGGGAAAAGGAGGGATTTCTGTGGACAAAGGACAGCATAGTCAGATTGAAACAACGACATTGCAGCCCGTTCCCATGGAGGAACGCAAAAGTTGGATTGATGTGGCCCTGATCCAGGCTGGATTGATGATCTGTGTGCCGAGCCTGCTTTTGGGAGGAATCTTGGCAGAAGGGATGGAACTGGGAGAAGCCATTTTAGCCGGCACTATAGGATATACCATTGTTATCGTTCTGTTTTGCTTGATGGGAATCATTGGAAGCGATTTGGGAGTACCCACCTGTGTTACGGCCACTAGTGGATTTGGCAGGAAGGGTGCCCGATATTTGGTCAGCAGCATCACTTTTGTCTCCATGATAGGCTGGTTTGCTGTGCAGACCAAAGTCTGTGGTAGTGCTTTTTCCAATCTTCTTTTGGAATCCTTCCATATTTCTTTTTCTGATACGCTTTCCACTGTAGTCTGGGGGGCGGTGATGTTGGTTACTGCTGTTTATGGTATCAATGCATTGGATAAACTGAACTCCGTTGCTGTACCGGCGCTGTTTGTCACTACAATTGTTGGCTGTTTCATGGCTCTGCATCAATTTGGTACGGCAGGCCTTTTCAAGCCCAATCCCCATATCACCATGAGTTTTGCCCAGGGCGTGATTTTGACAGTGAATTATATGGCTGCAGGGTGTTTGGCTGCTTCAGATGTGACCCGCTACCAACGGACCCGAAAAGATACCATTTTATCCAGTGTCATCGGGGTGATGCCGGCAAGTATCCTTATGGTCGTCTTGGGAGCCGTCATGACCAAGGTCGCGGAACAGTATGATATCACACTGGTATTTTGTGAAATCGGGATCCCAGTGATCGGCATGCTGGTATTGATTGCCGCTACCTGGACGACCAATACCATGAATGCCTATTCAGGTGGTATTGATGCAGTCTTGATGTTGAACCTCCCTGACAATCGTCGTGCTGCCGCAACTATGGTATCCGGAGCTTTGGGGACGCTGTGCGCCGTATTGGGAATGGCCGACCATTTCGTAGATTTCCTGAATATCCTAGGAGATCTGATGATGCCCATGATTGGTGTAATCATTGCTGATTACTGGCTGACGGGGAAGGGGAATCCGGAACGATTCCAAGAACAGAGAGAATGGAATGGAATCGGTGTGTTTTCCTGGCTGGCCGGGTATGCCATCATCAAACTGGTTCCTTATGGAATTCCCTATGCTCAAGGGATTGCCGCAGCGATAGTATTGTATACCTTGCTTCGTCGAGAGAAAGATCTTCAAGAAAAAAAGAAAAAAATCGGACAGAATTATTTCTGCAGATAAAAAAGATGTGGAAGATGACCCGCTAGAAATAGACATGGCATCTTTCACATCTTTTCTATATTCAATACCAGCTTTGCTGGATTCCTTGTGTAGTTAGCCGTTGAAACCTGAGCACTGGCAGAGGCCGTTGCCTATGCAACACCCCCCTTCTATTTATACACCTGCAAAATCCGCCGGGCTTCCTGGACCATTTTTTCCCGGACCCATTCCGGGCTGCAGATTTCCACGCCTTCTCCCAGGGCCATGATCCAGCCCAGGAACTGGTCGCTGACATCCACTTTTACGGTCAGGGAGACGGTATCGGGCCCCTGGGGGATCAGCATGATATCTTTGCCGAACCGATCGATGAAAATGCCTACTTTTTCATTCTGGACTTTCAGCTCCACTTCCGTCTGTTCCCCATTGAACATGCCGAAATGGATGTTGGCGTACTGGGGGATGTCCAGTTTCCGGAAGGCAGCTTCTCCTTCTCGGGGCAGATCCTGCAGCAGCTGCAGATCCTTGATCTTGTCTACCCGATAATGGCGGATCTCCCCGGCTTTTTCATAGTAAGCCGCCAGATAGTAGTTTTCATCGGACAGGATCATCAGCCAGGGACTGACCTGGAACCAATTCCCGTTGTTGCGGGGGACCAGTTCTTTGTTGATGTTCCAGCGGGTATAGTGGAAACGGACCTGTACCCCTGCATTGATGGCCTGGTGGAGTTTGTCCACCGTCAGATAGACGGAGCGGTTCAGAGTCTTCACCCGGCCGGCGATGAGCACCTGGCGCTGGAGGCTCTTGCCCTGTTCCCGGTTGACTAGTTTTTCCAGCTTTCCGATGAGACTGTGGGATTTTTTATCCGGGATGAAGCGGGCCGCCTGGACGGAATCCACCAAGAGCTTCAGCTCGGCCAGCTCGAACTCCCGATTTCCCAGATGGTAGGTGCAGTTCCGTCCGCCGTTGGAACTGATGATATCCAGACCGTATTTCTTCAGTTCCGCAAAATCGCTGTAAAGGGTCTTCCGGTCTGCATTGACCCCATCCTTGTTCAGCCGTTCCGTGATTTCCTGCAGGGTGAGACCATGTTCATCATCGGTTTCCCGCTGGAAGATCTTCTCCAGGTACAGCATCTTCAGTTTTTGATTGATTCCTTTGGTCATGGCAGCCTCCTCAGGGTAAGATATGGTTTTTTCCTTTATGATATCCTGTTCCGGAAGAAAAAGGAACACCTGACCAGAGGAAAATTGATGGAAGCTATATAAAAAATATAGTTTACTTTTTTCGAAAATAGCGTATACTATTAGCTGCAAATCAAAAGGCCGCAATCAAAATATTTATGAAGGGATGTGTGGAAAATGACTGGCTTACCTTTGATTTTTGCGTTTGTAATTGCCATCATCATTATGATCGTAGCCATTTCAAAATTCCGGATCCATCCTTTCCTGGCTATCCTGGGGGTTTCTGTGATCTTCGGCCTGATCGGCGGGATCCCTCTGGTGAAGCACGGGAAAGTATTGGGAATCGCCGATGTGGTCAGTGCCGGGTTCGCCGGGACGTTCACCAGCATCGGGATCGTGATCATCATGGGGGCTTTGATCGGGACTCTGCTGGAAAAGACCGGGGCGGCCCTGAAAATGGCCGACTGCGTGGTCCGTCTGGTAGGGAAGAATAACACCAGCCTGGCTGTATTGATCATGGGGTGGATCGTGTCCATTCCCGTGTTCTGCGACAGCGGGTTCGTCATCCTGAACCCCATCCGGAAGGCGCTGGTCCGCCGGACCCACTGTTCTGCTGTAGCCACGGCTGTGGCCATGTCCATGGGACTGTATATTTCCCACTGTTTCATTCCCCCCACGCCTGGGCCTATTGCCGCCGCCAACACCATTTATGAAGGGATGGGGCTGGAACCCAATCTGATCCTGGTCATCGGCCTGGGGGCCGCTTCTTCCATCCTGCCTATGATCGCTGCCTATTTTTATGCCAATTATATCGGGACCAAAGTGAAATCCAAGGAAGAACAGGCAGAAAGTGCTGCGCCGGAAGAAACCCAGCAGACTTATGAAGAACTGATCAAGAGTTACGGCCAGCTGCCCAGTGCTTTCATGAGCTTCGCCCCCATCATCGTCCCCATCATCCTTATGGGTCTGTCCAGCGCTATGGCGATGGCCGGGACCAAAGCAGACATCATCACCTTTTTGGGTACCCCCATCATCGCCATCAGCGTAGGGGTGATCCTGGGGATCCTGGTGTTGATGCAGAGCACCGTACCGGACAAGATGAAAGCTTTCTATGAAATCACCGATGAAACCCTGAAAGTGGTAGGGCCCATCCTGTTCATCACGGCCGCTGGGGGCGTATTGGGGAAGGTCATCGCTTCTACCAGTATGGTGGCGTTCATCAAGGAAAATTCCAATACCTTGGCCAGCCTGGGGATCTTCTTCCCCTTCCTGCTGTCCGCCATCCTGAAGACGGCCCAGGGATCTTCCACCGTGGCCATTACCACTACGGCCGGGATCATGGCACCCCTCATGGGGACTTTGGGACTGGGGACCCCTATGCTGGCAGCCATCACGGTCATCGCCATTGGGGCCGGGGCCATGACGGTCTCCCATGCCAATGACTCCTATTTCTGGGTGGTCACCAACTTCGGGGACATGGAAGTCCAGGACGGCTACCGGGCCCAGACCATGGGAACCCTGGTCACCGGCATCGCCGCCATGATCAATGTGTATATTCTGTATCTGATCCTGGGGTAAGCAACTGGGGGCTGTTGCATATGCAACAGCCTCCATTTTTTTTTGTCACTGGTCAACGGTCACTGGTCACTAGCCGATGGAAAGAACCCGTGGCTGACGGGTTCTTATGAATAAAAAACAGGATTGTGCTTTTCTTTTCTTCCGTTGCTTGTCTTAAGTTATTCTGGAGAGGCAAGGACAAGCCGAAGGCGCGTCCGAGCCAGCATCATACAATGAAAGGCAGCCGCAGCCTGGCTGCCTTCCTTCGTCCAGTGACCAGTGACAAGAGACCAGTGACCGGGGGTGTGAATTTTTTCACACCTTTTTTTTTTGTTTCACCCGTAACAAAAACCTTTCCAAAAATCCAAAAAAAATTCCCCTGTTTGCACTATGATATATTGTGGAACTGGAGAAAATCATTTATAATAGGGAAAGGATTTCAGGTGAATATTTTTTGATTACAGTAGAACCGGAAATCCTGGTCCATTTTCTTATTTCCCCACGGTCCCTGATCCTTTGCGCAGGAGGGGATCCGGAGCGGTAAGATACAGCACAAGATTTCATTTCAGTACACGGGCGTTGAAGGGCCCGTGGGTAGGAGAGGTTAGTATGAGTGAATTATTACGCGTGGAAGGATTGAAAGTTGCCGTAGAGGGTAAGGAAATCCTGAAGGGACTGGATCTGGTCATCAACAAAGGCGAGACCCATGTAATCATGGGCTCCAATGGTGCCGGCAAATCCACCCTGTTCAACACCATCATGGGCAACCCCAAATACGTTGTGACCGAAGGCCACATTTATTTCGAAGGCAAGGAAATCACCCACGAACCGGTGAATGAAAGAGCCAAGGCAGGGATCTTCATGGCCTTCCAGGCCCCCATCTCCGTCCAGGGAATCACGGTGGAAAACTTCATCCGCAATGCCAAGGGCACCATTTCCGGAGAAAAACAGCGGATCATGCCCTTCCGGAAAAAGCTCCATCAGGAAATGGACGCCCTGTCCATGGATCGGAGTTATGCAGACCGGTATGTGAATGACGGTTTTTCCGGCGGGGAACGGAAAAAGAATGAAATCCTCCAGATGTGCATGCTGGAACCGAAACTGACTTTGCTGGACGAAATCGATTCCGGCCTGGATGTGGATGCAGTGCGGATTGTTTCCCAAGCAGTGAACAAATACCACAACGAGGACAATTCCCTGCTGATCATCACCCACCACAGTGAGATCCTCCAGAAGCTCCATCCGGACGTGGTCCATGTGCTGATCAACGGCCGGATCGTCAAGACCGGAGATGCTTCCCTGATCCAGGAAATCGAAGCCAACGGCTACGACGCTTACAAGAAATAACGGGCGGGTGAGCACAATGACGGAAGAAAAGAACGCAGCGCTGGCCCGGGAAACCGCGGCTGACGAACAGAAACTGCAGAAAGAACGGAAGACCATCGACGCGTTGACTGATTTCAGCAACATGTACGATTTCAAGAAGGCTTCCAACCATGAATACAAGACAGAAGCAGGGCTGACCCCGGATGTGGTCCGGGAAATCTCTGCCAAGAAGGACGAACCCAAATGGATGCTGGACGCCCGGCTGAAATCCCTGGACCTTTATTACCAGATTCCCTATCCGGTATGGGGTCCGGATATCAGCGGTCTGGACATGGCCAACATCGTCACTTACGTGCGGCCCAATGCCCGGATGAGCGCCAACTGGAACGACCTGCCCGAAGACATCAAAGATACCTTCGACCGTTTGGGGATCCCGGAAGCCGAAAAGACTTCCCTGGCCGGGGTGGGTGCCCAGTATGATTCTGAAGTGGTGTACCACAGCATCCAGGATGAACTGGTGAAGCAGGGAGTCATCTACACCGACTTCGATACGGCGGTGAAAAAGTACGAAGACATCGTACGGAAGCATTTCATGAAGCTGATCCCTCCTACGGACCATAAGTTCGCCGCCCTCCACGGAGCGGTATGGTCCGGCGGCTCCTTCGTCTATGTGCCGGAAGGGGTGGATGTATCCATTCCCCTCCAGAGCTATTTCCGGCTGAACGCACCGGGAGCTGGTCAGTTCGAACACACCATGATCATTGTGGAAAAGGGAGCCAAGGTCCATTTCATCGAGGGCTGTTCCGCCCCCAAGTACAACGTGGCTAACCTCCACGCCGGGGCGGTGGAACTGTTCATCGGAGATGACGCCACTTTGACCTATTCCACCATCGAAAACTGGTCCAAGAATATGTACAACATGAACACCAAGCGGGCCATCGTAGGGAAGAACGGTACCATCAACTGGGTCACCGGGTCCTTCGGGTCCCACACCTCTTGCCTGTACCCCATGAGCATCCTCAACGGGGAAGGGGCCCACTGTGAATTCACCGGGGTCACCTTTGCCGGCAAGGGCCAGTACCTGGATACCGGGTCCAAGGTGGTCCACAATGCTCCCCACACCACCAGCAACATCAATTCCAAATCCATTTCTAAGGACGGCGGGGTGTGCATCTACCGGGGCAGCGTGGTGATCAACGAATGTGCGGAAGGGTCCAAATCCAACGTCAGCTGCGAATCCCTGATGCTGGATGAACAGTCCCAGTCCGATACCATCCCAGCCATCGTGATCAAGAACGACAATGTGGATCTGGGCCATGAAGCCAAGATCGGCCGGATCTCCGATGAAGCCATCTTCTATCTGATGAGCCGGGGCCTCAGCGAGGACGAAGCCCGGGCCATGCTGGTACGGGGCTTTGTGGATCCTGTTTCCAAGGCACTGCCTTTGGAATATGCAGTGGAAATGAACAATCTGATCAATCTGGAACTGAAAGGTTCCATGTAAAAGGGAGGCGGAGAATGATGACCAAAGAACAATTCAATGAACTTCCGCGTCCCACCTTCCGGTGGATGAAAGTGAACCATCTGGAACTGGATCCTCTGGAAACCCAAGAACTGCAGCCGGTGGAACTGGCTGTACGCCAGGAAGGTTCCGCCCAAGTGGAAACCTACGAAGGGAATGGGCTGCCGGATCTGGGAGATTTCCAGGGAGCCAGCCGGGAAGCCCTGGCCCAGGCCCAAAAGGGCGGCAATGTAAACTGCAGGGTGACGGTGCCCGAAGGAGAAGAAGCCTCTGTGTGGATCACCTACACGGTGACGGAAGAGGCGCCCCGGCTGGTGGGTCAGCTGAAGCTCCAGGCCGGCAAGGACAGCCGGCTCCATGTGTATGAGCTCTTTGACGGTGATGCGGAAAACGGGTTGGTGAACCTGCTCCAGTATGTGGATGCAGGGGACGGGGCCCAGGTGACCATCAGCAAAGTCCAGATCCACGGAGAAAAGGTCCGGCACATCGACCAGCGGCTGACCCAGGAAGGGAAAGAAGCCCAGGTGAAATTCATCAGCGCCGAAGTGGGCGGCCATCAGAACTTGGTATATGTGCGGACGGATCTGGACCATGATGAGGCCCAGTTCAAAAGCGCTTCCATGTATCTGGGCAGTGATGACCAGCTGTTTGACTATTCCTACTGGGTTCCCACCAAGGGATGCAAAACCGATACGGATATCCTGACCACTGGCGCCCTGATGGGGACCAGCAAGAAATATTTCCGGGGGACCATTGATTTCCTCCGGGGCGGGAAAAAGGCAGTGGGCAACGAATCCGATGTGTGCCTGCTGCTGAACAAAGGGGTCCATTCCATTTCTGTTCCTCTGCTCCTGTGCAAGGAAGACGATGTGGTGGGCAACCATGCTTCCAGTTCCGGTCAGATCGACCAGGACATGCTGTTCTATCTGATGAGCCGGGGCTTCAATGAAGCCGGTGCCCAGCTGATCATCGTGGAAAGCAATATCCGGCCGGTCATCGACCAGCTGGGTGATGAACATCTGGAAAACAGGGCGCTCCAGGCTGTACGGACGAAAATGCAGTTCTGCCACCAGAAAGGAAATTGCCATGATAAATGTACGCAGAGATTTCCCCATCTTGACTAAAGTCCATAACGGACATCAATTGGTGTATCTGGATAATGCAGCCACTACCCAGAAGCCTTATCAGGTGATCCACGCCATGGTGGACCTGCTGGAACATCACAATGGGAACCCCCACCGGGGCGCCCATGTGCTGTCCATCGAGGCTGGGGAGCTGTATGATGAAGCACGGGAAGCTGTCCGGAAATTCATCAATGCCAAACATTTTGAAGAAGTGATCTTCGTCCGGAATTCCACCGAAGGGCTGAACCTGATTGCCCGGAGCTATGGGGAAACCCATCTGCAAAAAGGCGACAAAGTGGTGATTCCCATTTCCGAACACCATTCCAACCTGGTGCCCTGGCAGAGAGCCTGCCAGAAGACCGGCGCGGAATTGGTCTACATGTACCTGGATGAGACGGGGCACTTTACGGAAGAAGACCTTGCTAAAATCGACAGCCGGACCAAGATCGTATCCTTTGCTGCGGTGAGCAATGTGCTGGGAATGAAACGGCCGGTAAAGGAACTGGTGGAACGGGCCCATCAAGTGGGAGCTATTGCCATCGTGGACGGCGCCCAGTCCACGCCTCATATGAAGACTGATGTCCAGGATCTGGACTGCGATTTCTATGTGTTCTCCGGCCACAAGATGCTGGGGTCCACCGGTACCGGGGTGGTCTATGGGAAAAAAGCCCTGCTGGAAGATATGGAACCTTTCCTGATGGGCGGGGACATGATCGAATACGTCCAGGAACAGACCACCAGCTTCAATGAACTGCCTTATAAGTTCGAAGCTGGTTCCCAGAACGTGGAAGGAGCAGTGGCCCTCCATGCGGCTATCGATTATCTGAACGACATCGGCATGGACCAGGTGGAAGAACACGAACATGAACTCACCAAACATTGCCTGGAAGGGATGCTGAAGCTCCCTCATATCCACATCCTGGGGTCTACGGATCCTTCTGAAAAGACCGGGGTGATCTCTTTTACCATCGACGGGGTCCATCCCCACGATGCGGCTACCATCCTGGACAGCTACGGCATTGCCATCCGCAGCGGCCATCACTGTGCCCAGCCTCTGGGGGCCCATCTCCATGTGGAAGCCTCCAACCGGGTCAGCTTCTACATCTACAATACCCTGGAGGAAGTGGATTATTTCCTGTCCAAGCTGCCGGAAGTCCGGAAAGTCATGGGCTTCAAAGATTGAAGGAAACAGGTGAATGATGATGGAAGATATGAACCAACTGTACTCTGATATTATCCTGGAGCATAACCAGGATCAGGCCAACAAACATGAGCTGGATCCCCACAATCTCCAGGAACACGGCCACAATCCCAGCTGCGGAGATGACATCACTCTCCAGGCGGATATCCAGGATGGAATCATCAAAGATGCGGCTTATACCGGCCATGGCTGTGCCATCAGTCAGGCTTCCACGGATATCATGATCGACCTGATCCGGGGAAAATCGGTGAAGGAAGCCCTTCGGCTGGTGGATCTGTTCCTGGCCATGATCAAGCGGGAAGAGACCGATGACGCCAAGCTGGAAGAATTGGACGATGCCATCGCCCTGAAGAACATCTCCAACATGCCCGCCCGGGTCAAATGCGCCGTCCTGGCCTGGCATACCCTGAAGGATGCCTTGGAGAAGGAAGAGAACAAATAAGGTGCTGCTTCGCAGCACCGGTTGCGGGTCGCGGGCCGTGAGTCGCAGGCTCGTCGGCAATCAACGGAATTTTCCTATGCTTGTCGAAATGACCTCATTCATGCATCCGGAGAAACAGATTTAAATGGTAAAGAGGTGTTGTCCGTACTTTTTACGGACAACATCTTTTTTGTTGGAAAAAGTGAAAAAACTGTTTTGTGTAAAGCATACGGATCTTTGGTTATGGCTGTCCAAGCCCGCGCCCGGGTGTGAAAAATATATTTTCACACCCCTTTTATGGCTTTTTCCCCGTCGGTGTAGTATAATCTACCCATAATGTCAAGAGAGAAAAAGAAGGAGGATGCATAGGATGCATAGTTTTAGTACGGAATTTGGAGGCCGGACCCTCACCATTGAAACAGGCAAGATTGCCAAACAGGCCAATGGCGCAGTGCTGGTCCGCTATGGCGAAACGGCCGTGGTGGTGGCTGTGACGGGTACCGATACCCCCAGAGAAGGGGTGGATTTCTTCCCGCTGACAGTGGATTTTGAAGAGAAGATGTACGCAGTGGGCAAAATCCCGGGCGGATTCCTGCGGAGAGAAGGGCGGCCGGCAGAAACGGCTATCTTGACCTCCCGGCTCATCGACCGTCCCATCCGGCCCATGTTCCCAGACGGCTACCACAACGATGTACAGATTGTTGCGACGGCTGTCTCCGTGGATCCGGACAATGCCCCGGACATTCCGGCTATGATTGGCGCATCCTGTGCCCTGTCCATTTCCGATATCCCTTTTGAAGGCCCCATTGCCGGTGTCCGGGTGGGCCTCATCGATGGGCAGTTCATTGTGCAGCCCACCGTGGAACAGGCCAAAGTCAGCGAACTGAACCTGGCCGTAGCCGGCACCAAGGACGCCATCCTGATGGTGGAAGCCGGTGCCAAGGAAGTTTCTGAAGAAGTGATGCTGGACGCCATCTGGTTCGCTCACGGAGAAATCAAGAAACTGGTGGAATTCCAGGAAAAGATCCAGGCCGAAGTGGGCAAACCCAAGATGGATTTCGAAGTCTATACGCCTCCTGCAGAACTGGCTCAGGAAATCGAAGCCTATGGTGAACCCAAGATCCATGATGCTCTGATGGATCCGGACAAGCTGCACCGGGATAAGATGGTCAGTGAAGCCAAGGAGGAAATCCTGGCCCACTTTACAGAACTGTATCCGGACAATGAGATTGACATTGCCCATGTGGTAGCCAAATTGGTGAAACGGGTGTTCCGGCACATCATCACCGTGGATAAGATCCGTCCTGATGGCCGTGCCCTGGATGAAGTCCGTCCCATCAGCTGCGAAGTAGGGCTCTTGGCCCGTCCTCACGGCTGCAGCTTGTTCACCCGTGGCCAGACCCAGGTGCTGAACTGCCTGGCCTTGGCACCTCTCCGGGATGCCCAGACCCTGGAAACCCTGGCTGGAGATATCCAGAAACGCTATATCCACCATTATAATTTCCCGCCCTACAGCGTAGGAGAAACCAAACCTCTGCGCAGCCCGGGCCGTCGGGAAATCGGCCATGGGGCCCTGGCAGAACGAGCTCTCCTGCCGGTAATTCCCTCTGAGGAAGAATTCCCCTATACCATCCGACTGGTTTCTGAAGTGCTGGAATCCAACGGTTCCTCTTCTATGGCCAGCACCTGTGCCAGCACCCTGTCTCTGATGGACGCTGGGGTGCCCATCAAGGCTCCTGTTTCCGGGGTGGCCATGGGCTTGGTGAAGGAAGGCGAGAATTTCACCATCCTGACCGATATCCAGGGACTGGAAGATGCCAACGGAGACATGGACTTCAAGGTAGCCGGTACATCCAAGGGCATCACCGCCATCCAGATGGATATCAAAGTGGACGGCCTGACCCGTGATATCCTCCAGGCTGCTCTGGCCCAGGCCAAAAAGGGCCGTGCCTTCATCTTGGGCAAGATGCTGGAATGCATTTCTGAACCTCGGAAGCAGCTGAAGAAATACGCACCCAAGATCACCACCATCAAGGTGAACCCGGAGAAGATCAAAGACATCATCGGACCTGGGGGCAAGGTGATCAAGAAAATCGTGGAAGATACCGGTGCCCAGATCGACATCAACGATGATGGAACCGTGTACATCGCTGCGGCTGACAGCGCTTCTGCCGATGCGGCCATCAAGACCATCCAGGATATCACGGCGGAACCGGAAGTGGGCAAGGTGTACACCGGCAAAGTCACCCGGATCATGAATTTTGGGGCCTTTGTGGAATTCATGCCCGGCCGGGAAGGGCTGGTGCACATTTCCCAGCTGGCCAAAGAACGGGTGGAAAAAGTGGAAGACGTGGTCAGCGTAGGCGACGAAATCGTCGTGAAGCTGGTGGAAATCGACTCCAAAGGACGGCTGAACCTGTCCCGGAAAGCCTGCTTGAAATAAGAAAAAAGGGGGTGTGAAAAAATTCACACCCCCG
>OKSF01000715.1_pt1 | contig 30803 bp, 11 predicted proteins | sample 1606061 | NCBI WGS metagenome assembly OKSF01 (sample SAMEA3541567, study PRJEB24748) | human gut metagenome | biome: human gut; feature: human-associated habitat; material: faeces | place: China | collected 2012
CCGCCGATATGACGAGAACCACCCCGCAGACTCCTGACCCCGCACAGGCAAAGGAGGCCGCCTACAAGGTGGCGGCCCAGATCCAGGACGAGGGCACGGTGCTCCTCAAGAACTCCGGCGTCCTGCCGCTGGCGAAGGGCCCGACGGTCATGCCATTTGGGCGCGCCTACCTCAGCCCGATCTACGGGCAGCTCACCTCGGGCGGCTCGGCCAAGTGGTCGGTCGACCCCGTGACCCCCGAGCAGGGCCTCTCGGAGTTCTTGATCGACAACTCGGCGGCGGACGCCATGCGCGCCGCCGGCGACCCCGAGGCCCTCGAGGAGGCGGAGGGCGCCTCCGCCGCGGGCAAGGCGGGCTCCGTGCTGGGCGGCGACTGCCGCATCTACGAGTACGCCCCCTCCATCTACGACGGCATCGCCGAGAGGCCCGAGGCCACGGGCATCGTGTTCGTGACCCGTGCCGGCCAGGAGGGGCAGGACCAGAAGATGGACGCCTACTCCGACGGAACGCCTCACTACCTCGCGCTCTCGGGGAACGAGCGGGGCGCCATCAAGGCGGCGAAGCGCATCTGCGGCGCCGTCGTCGTGGTCATCGTCAGCTCCGCACCCATGGAGGTCGGCGACCTTATGTCGGGCGACCTCGAGGCGGACGCGATCGTCCACTACGGCCACCCCAGCGAGCGCGGCTTCGCGGAGCTCTCCGCGCTGCTCGACGGCGACGCCAACCCAAGCGGACGCACCGTCGACACCTGGCCGCGGGACTTCACGGCGGACCCCTCGTTTGCGAGCGTGGGCCTGCACACCTACGACAACCTGCCTATCAAGTCGGGAGGCCTCACCGACGGCGGGGAGCTCACGCGCACCTTCAACGAGTACCAGGAGGGCGTGTACATGGGCTACCGCTACTACGAGACGGCGGCGCTTGTCGACCCGTCCTTCTCGTACGACGACGCGGTGGTGTTCCCGTTCGGCTTCGGCCTCTCGTACACGGCCTTCTCGCAGTCGCTCGACTCCGTGAACGCCGACGACGAGCGCGTCGTCGCGCGTGTGACGGTCACCAACACGGGCTCCGTTGCCGGCAAGGACGTGGCGCAGCTGTACGTGACCTCGCCCTACACCGGGCTCGACCGGTCGGATGGCATCGAGAAGCCCGCGTGCCAGCTGGCCGACTTCGCGAAGACCGACCTCCTGCAGCCCGGCCAGTCCCAGACGCTCGAGCTCTCGCTCGACCGCGAGGACATGGCGTCCTATTGCTACACGCACGAGAACCCCGGCGGGACCGTGGGCTGCTACGTGCTGGAGGCCGGGGACTACGTGGTGAGCCTCCGCGAGAACAGCCACGCGGTGATCGGCCAGGCGACGGTCACGCAGGACGAGACCCTCTGGTACGACGGGTCAGACCCCGAGCACACGCGCCGCTCCGAGCGCGACGCCCAGTCCGCGCTGGACGACCAGGGCAACGCCGTGGAGAGGGACGGCCAGACGTACGTTGCCGCCACCAACCGCTTCCAGGAGAGCAGCGACTACATGCGCGCCCAGTCGAGGGTCCTCTCGCGTGCCGATTGGGCCGGTACCCAGCCGGTCTACGAGGCGACCAAGTCCATAGACGATAAGTTCTCTAAGGACCATGACCTCTTCGTGACCTTTGACCCCGCGACGGATGCGCGCTTTGGCAACGTCGAGGGCAGCTTGGTCTACGCGGCCGAGGCGCCCACGTCTGGCGCAAAGAATGGCCTTGTGGTGTCCGACCTGCGTGGCGCCGCGTACGACGACCCCAGGTGGGACGCGCTGCTCGACCAGATCGACTGGGACGCCGACAAGGCCGACATTGTGCGGAACTTCTCGGGTGATGCGTACGTGACCTCGGCCATCGACTCCATTGGCCTTCCGTCGACCATCGACATGGACGGTGCCAACGGCCTCAAGGTGCAGGGCTCCGACCACGGGTACGACATGACCAAGAGCTGCTCGTACGGCTACCAGCCCCTGGCCGCAGCCACGTGGAACAAGGACCTGCTCTACCGGATGGGCGAGTCCATTGGGACCGAGGGCCTGGCGCACGGCATCTCGGGCTGGTACTCGCCTGGCCTCAACCTGCACCGCTCGTTCTTCTCCGGCCGTGTCTTCGAGTACTACTCCGAGGACCCCGTGCTCACGGGCAAGCTGGCGGAGCGCGTGGTGTCCGGTGCGGGCGACAAGGGCATGTACTGCTACCTCAAGCATTTTGTGCTCAACGACACGGAGACTGGCCGCTCTCAGCTCATCTGCACCTGGGCTGACGAGCAGACCATGCGCGAGCTGTACCTCAGGCCCTTCGAGATCGCGCTCAAGGGGGCCCGAAAGACCGTGCGGTACACGTCTGACGACTCCGGCACTATTGCCGAGAAGGTCATGCGTGCGGGCACCGCGGTCATGGCGTCGCAGACCTGCATTGGCACCATGATCGGCCACTGCAACTACGCGCTGCTCCACGACATCCTGCGCGAGGAGTGGGGCTTCGAGGGCATGGTGATCTCTGACTACTGGGTCTGGAGCGGAAATAACCACCGTGATCTTGCAATGCGTGCCGGTTGCGATACCTACCTGTGCATGGACGCACCTGTCATGTGGTCCATCTCGGACTACGACAGCCCCACCGCTCGAGCTTGCATGCGGAGGGCCATCCACAACCTGGCCTACGCGGTGGTGAACTCCTCAGCAATGCAGGGCATGGTGCCCGGTGCGGTGCAGGAGACGACGGAGTCCCCGTGGTGGGGGATTATCCGCGGCGTCGACATTGCTGTCGCAGCGCTCATTGCCGGTGGCATTGCGCTTATCGCACGTCGCACCAAGGGCGAGCGCGAGCACCCCGAGCTCTACAAGCGCAGCAAGCGCAAGCAGGCAAAGCTCGATCGCAAGCTTGCCGAAAAGGATGCTGGCGAGAAGGGCTAGCGTTTCTTGTCGAGAAGACCTTCCTTTGCGGCCGTACGTCTTTGGGCGTGCGGCCGCTCTTCTCACTGTGGTGCCGATGGCGCTTCTCGCGCCCTGTATCTGCCCCGAACTACGCACGGTCGCGTTTAAGGTTTGTGTCGACCTGGGCTTCTGCATCTCTCGGCCCCCCCACCGTGTGTAGTTTGGACACCTGTCGGACCGCCGTGTTTGGCCCCTGTGGCGGTGCCGTCCGCCCACAGCACGCCGCCGGGGGGCAGCATGGCGCAGATCTACGGTTAGGCTACGGTTTTCCAGGGGTACCCCAGGTACAAAGCGGTTCGAGGGCTGATGAACCGCAGGTCAGCGAATTGCCTCTGTGCCGCGGCCACATAAGGAGTCTCACCAAAACTGCTGCCAACCGGAAGTCCGCCCGCCGCCGGCGGGGGGCGGGCGGCCCCCCCCGCGCGCTGCTGAGAAGGATTCCGACGTTTTGTGGCCTTCCCGTGCCGCATTTCGTCCAATTCCTTCTCAACAACACTGGCGGGGATGGCTGTCCGAGCGGCTGTGAAGTGTCGCCCCGACCACGTACCCATCCCTTGCGCCGAGCAACGTCAAAAAATCTCATGTATTGAGACTTAGATAATGTATAAAGTCGGACGACAGGGGGCATAAGACACAACGTACAAGAGCGAACAAAGCGCTGAGCACGGCGAATGCCGCGGCGGCGCAAAAGGAAAGGAACGTACACCATGGGCAAGATTCTCGGTATTGACCTTGGTACAACCAACTCTGCAATGGCCGTCCTCGAGGGCGGCGAGCCCACCATCATCGTGAACGCCGAGGGTGACCGCACCACGCCGTCCGTTGTTGGCTTCCGTGCCGACGGCGACCGTATCGTGGGCAAGGCCGCCAAGAACCAGGCCGTCACCAACCCCAAGAACACGGTCTTCTCGATCAAGCGTTTCATGGGCCGTCGCTATGACGAGGTCGGCTCCGAGCTCAAGACCGTCCCGTACACCGTCAAGAGCGGCACCGGCAACCGTGCCGTTGTCGAGATTGATGGCGAGGACTTCACGCCTGAGCAGATCAGCGCCATGATTCTTGGCAAGATGAAGGCTGACGCCGAGAAGTACCTCGGCGAGCCCGTCACCGAGGCTGTCATCACCGTCCCGGCGTACTTTAACGACGCCCAGCGTCAGGCCACCAAGGACGCTGGCAAGATCGCTGGTCTCGACGTCAAGCGTATCGTCAACGAGCCTACGGCCGCTGCCCTTGCCTACGGCCTGGACAAGAAGGGCGCCGAGCAGAAGGTCCTCGTCTTCGACCTGGGCGGCGGCACCTTCGACGTCTCTCTGCTTGACCTCGCGGACGGCGTGGTTGAGGTTCTTGCCACCAACGGCGACAACCACCTGGGCGGCGATGACTGGGACCAGCGCGTGATCGACTGGGCAGCCGACAAGTTCCAGCAGGAGAACGGCATCGACCTGCGCAAGGACCCCATGGCGCTCCAGCGCCTGAAGGAGGCCGCCGAGAACGCCAAGAAGGAGCTCTCGGCCGCGCAGCAGGCTGACATCAACCTGCCCTTCATTACCGCTGACGCAACCGGCCCCAAGCACCTCAACTACACGCTGACCCGCGCCGAGTTCGAGCGCATCACGCGTGACCTTCTCGATCGCTGCAAGGCCCCTGTGACCAAGGCTCTCCGCGACGCCAACATGCAGATCTCTGACGTTGACGAGGTCATCCTCGTGGGCGGCTCCAGCCGCATGCCCGCCGTGCAGGAGCTCGTCAAGCAGATGACCGGCAAGCAGCCCAACATGTCCGTGAACCCCGACGAGGTCGTTGCCGACGGCGCTGCCGTCCAGGGCGGCGTCCTTACCGGCGACGTCTCTGGCATCCTGCTGCTTGACGTCACGCCGCTGTCCCTGGGCGTCGAGACCATGGGCGGCGTCATGACCAAGATGATCGACCGCAACACCACGATCCCCACGAGCAAGACCGAGGTCTACTCCACGGCCGCCGACAACCAGACGTCCGTCGAGATTAACGTCCTGCAGGGCGAGCGCGAGATGGCTGCCGACAACAAGTCCCTCGGCAAGTTCACCCTCACCGGCATCCCCGCCGCGCCGCGTGGCGTGCCTCAGATTGAGGTCACCTTCGACATCGACGCCAACGGCATCGTGAAGGTCACCGCTAAGGACAAGGCCACCGGCAAGTCCCAGCAGATTACCATCTCCGGCTCCACCGCGCTCTCCGACGACGAGGTCGACCGCATGGTCAAGGACGCCGAGTCCCACGCCGAGGAGGACAAGAAGCACAAGGACGAGATCGAGGTCCGCAACCAGACCGACTCCCTCTGCTACTCCACCGAGCAGACCCTGAAGGACCTTGGCGACAAGGTGCCCGAGGACCAGCGCAAGAACGTCCAGGACGCCGTCGACGCTGCCAAGAAGGCACTTGAGGGCACCGACATCGACGCCATCAAGGCCGCAGGCGAGAAGCTCCAGGAGGCCAGCCACAAGCTGGCGGAGGTCGTGTACTCCAACACGCAGGAGCAGACGGCAGGCGGCAACGCGGGCGCGTCCAACGCTGGCTCCGGCTCTGCCGACGACGTGGTCGACGCCGACTACGAGGTCGTCGACGACGACAAGAAGAAGGACTAGCCCAGAGATTGGCGCCGCGGCCATGCTGCGGCGCCGCATCTCCAAGATAACCTGTCTAGGGGGCGGCCGAGAAGGCCGCTCCCTCTGGTACGCATGAGGAGGGTGACGTGAAAGTGCCAATCGAGGATGCAGACGAGAAGAAGCCTGGCACCGCGCAGTCAAGCGAGGCCGAGCCCTCGCCCGCGGGCGCTTCGGCAGCCACGGCGGGCGCGGCCACAGCCGCCGCCAGCTCTGCCCCCGGTGACATCGACCCGGACGATGACGCGGCAATGCGCGCCGCTGCCATGAAGGCTGCCGACGAGGTGCTTGAGCAGGAGGCCGTCGAGGACGCGAAGAAGTTTCGCTCCGAGCGCGATGAGCTGCAGAAGAAGCTTAGCGACATGACGGAGGACATCGAGAAGGCCAAGAAGGAGGCCGCCGAGTCCACCGATCGCCTGGTCCGTCTCCAGGCGGACTGGGACAACTACCGCCGTCGCACGGCCCAGGAGCGTCTGGACGAGCGCGAGCGCGCAGCCGAGAAGCTCGTGGTGAGTCTGCTGCCCGTCATCGACGACATGGAGCGCGCGCTCGAGCACGCCTCTGGCGTTGAGAAGGACGCCACGTCCGAGCAGTTCAAGCAATTCGTCGATGGCGTCTCGGCCGTCCACGACAAGATGGTGGGCGTGCTCTCCAAGGAGGGCGTCGAAGAGATCAACCCCGCCGGCGAGCCGTTCAACCCGCTTGAGCACCAGGCCGTTGGCCGCCGCGAGGACAAGGACGCCTACGACGAGACGGTCGACCAGGTCTACCAGAAGGGCTACCGCATGGGCAAGAAGGTCATCCGCACCGCTATGGTGACCGTGACCTACGGCGGACCCAAGCGTCCCGCGGACGCCGCGGCCGACAAGGGCTCCGACGCCAAGGACGGCGGCGACAAGGGCCCTGGCTCGGGCAATGACGCCGCAAAGGAAAAGTAGTATAACGGCGCCCGGGCCGCTCGGTCCGGGCGCATTGATATGAGAGGGGGCTCGTGCGAAACCATGGCCAATGGTAAGAAAACGTACTACGACATCTTGGGCGTGAAGCGCGACGCCACCCAGGATGAGATCCGGAAGGCATTCCGCAAACTTGCGGCCAAGTACCACCCCGATGCCGGTGGCGACGAGAAGAAGTTCAAGGAGATCTCCGAGGCATACACCACGCTCTCGGACGAGAAGAAGCGCAAGGAATACGACCAGCTGCTTATGTTTGGCGGCATTCCCGGCGCGGACTTCGGCGGCTCCGGTGGCCCCAGGCGCACGTACACCTACACCAACGTGGGCGGCAACGGCGACTGGTCCGACATCTTCAACAGCATGGGTGGCGACTTTGGCGGCTTTGACTTCTCGTCTATCTTTGGCGGAGCAGGTCGCCAGCAGGCGCAGCGCCCCGCCAAGGGCGGAGACCTCACCATGCGCATCGACGTCACCTTTGACGAGGCGCTCAATGGCGCAACGCGCAAGGTGTCGTACCGCGTTCCGTCGACGGGCGAGGAACAGACGCTCACCGTCAAGATTCCGGCCGGCGCCGTGGATGGCGGCAAGCTTCGCTACCGGGGCCGCGGCGAGTACGGTGCCAACGGCGGCCAGCGCGGCGACCTCGTGATCACCACGCATGTGGAGGAGCACCCGCTCTTCAAGCGCGACGGCGCGGACATCCGCATGGAGCTGCCGGTGAGCATGTACGAGGCCGCGCTTGGCGCGACGGTCGACGTGCCCACGCCCGACGGCACCGAGGTGCGCCTCAAGGTGCCCGCCGGCACGCAGGACGGCAAGTGCTTCCGCTTCCGCGACCTGGGCGCGCCCAACGTCAAGCGCAAGGGCACGCGTGGCGCGCTCTACGTGACCATCCGCGTGAAGGTTCCCACGTCGCTCAACAAGAAGGAGCGCGACAGCCTTGGCGCCCTCATGGAGGCCGACAAGCGAGACTACAGGAGGGACGTCGAGCGCTATGGCTCGTAACTACGGCGCATCTGAGGACCGTGGCGCACGCGGCGCCCACGACAGGGACAAGCCCCTGTATATGATTAGCGTGGCGGCGGAGCTTACGGGAATGCACCCGCAGACCCTCCGCGTGTACGAGCAGAAGGGGCTTGTCACCCCCGGGCGCTCGCGCGGCAACACCCGCCTATACTCGCAGGCCGACATCGACCGTCTGAACCTCATTTCCAAGCTCACCGACGAGGGCATCAACCTGGCCGGCGTGGTGCGCATCATGGACATGCGCGAGCGTGCCCGCGAGCGGGACGAGGAGATCGACCGCCTGCGCGCACGCGTGCGCGAGCTCGAGGACGAGGTCCACGAGTACCGCATACGCGAGAGGATTACGGCGCTTGCCCGCTACGATGGGCAGAGCCCCGAGCAGGTCATGCGAGGGCTTCTCGGAAACGGCAGCAACAACCCCGCCGAGTAGGCGGGGTTGTTTTTTTGTGGCACGGTGCACCGAGGCAGTGGCCCGTCGCGTCAGCTCCTACTGGTGCCACTGGTATTTTCAGGTTGAATCCAATTTCTGGTAACGTACTCACACACCGACGAAATTGACCGTTTGCCGCTTTGGCTTAGGTTCAGAGCCGTTATCTCCGAGAAACTCCACCCCATTACTATGCACGCTTTGGGTCCAGCCCGCCAATCGTGCGGGTCCGTCTGAGGTGGAGGCGCAACCATGACTGTAGGCACGTGCTCGGCTAAACGAACACGAGGTGGAAGGTGGTACATCTCTCTCGGAATACGAAGGGCGCTCTGCGCGCTTGCCACGGGGGCAATGATTCTCTCTGCGACGCCCGTCGCTGCCATTGCGGAAGGTACCGCTGACACACCCGAGGTACGCTCCCAGTCCTCCATGCAGATGTCTTCTGTGCCGGAAGTTGTTTACGTTAACAACATCAGCGACACAGGTATTCGCACCCAGAGCTTCAACGACAACTGGAAGTTCTACCTGGGCGACGCCAGCGGTGCTGAGGCCCAGGCCTTTGACGACTCCACCTGGGAGTACGTCACCTTGCCCCACGACTACAGCATCGACCAGGACTACTCGCCCTCCATGGAGGCAGAGAGCGCCTACAAGCCTGGCGGCGTAGGCTGGTACCGCAAGAGCTTCTACGTGGACCAGGCCCTCGCAGGCAAGCAGGTGCGCATCGACTTCGATGGCGTCTACATGGATACCACGGTATGGATCAACGGGACGCAGCTGGGCAACCACCCCTACGGCTACACGCCCTTCTCGTTTGACCTCACACCCTACCTCAAGGCGGGCGAGGAGAACGTCATCACCGTGAAGGTCAACCACCAGACGCCCTCGAGCCGTTGGTACTCTGGCTCGGGCATTGGCCGCAACGTGGACCTCGTGGTGACCGGCAAGGTCGCCGTGGCCAAGGACGGCGTGCGTGTGACCTCGCCGGACCTCCAGGCGCAGAGCAGCGGCGCCGTTACCACCAAGCTCTCGTCCACCGTCTCTAACAGCGGTGACGCAGACGTCGCCGTGTCGCTTAGCCAGACGGTCTTCCCCAAGGACGGCAGCCCTGAGCAGGCCATCGGTTCCATTACCACCCAGCCGCAAACGCTTGCTGCAGGGGAGACAAAGACCATCGAGTCCCAGCTCGAAGCAGCAAACCCCAGCCTCTGGTCCACCGAGTCCCCCAACCTCTATACGGTGCGAACCGAGGTAAAGGTGGACGGCCAGACCGTGGACACCTATGACACTACCTATGGCTACCGCTGGTTCAACTACGATGCCAACACGGGCTTCTCGCTCAACGGCCAGAACGTCAAGATCAAGGGCGTCTGCATGCACCAGGACCAGGGCGCCTTGGGTTCCGTGGATTCCCGTGCGGCTGTCGAGCGCCAGGTGAGAATCCTCAAGGAGATGGGCTGCAACTCCATTCGCACCTCGCACAACAGCCCGTCGCGCGTACTGGTCGAGGTCTGCCAGGAGCAAGGCATCCTGCTGGACGAGGAGGTCTTTGACGGCTGGACCGCGGCCAAGAACGGCAACAGCAATGACTACGCCCGCTTCTTTAACCAGACCATCGGAGAGTCACGGATCCTTGGTGCCACCGCCTGGGAGACCTGGGCAGAGTTCGACCTCAAGCAGACCATTGCCCGCGACTTCAACTCACCTTCCGTGATCATGTGGTCTGTGGGCAACGAGATGACCACGGGCTCCTCGGCGGGCTTTGACGCCGCAGCGCAGGCAAGCCTAATAAGGTGGACCACTGAGGCCGACCCCACCCGCCCAGTCACGCTTGGCGACAACCAGCTCAAGAGTGGCAGCACCGCCTACGGCCCGCAGAACATCTTCGCGGCAGGTGGCCTCACGGGCATCAACTACGCCGACGGCAGCATGTACGACCGCCTGCACCGCGAGCACCGGGAGTGGAAGTTCTACGGCTCGGAGACCGCCTCGGCCGTCAACAGCCGTGGTGTGTACAACACGCTGGGGAGCCAAACCGACGCTGGCGGTCACCAGCTGACCTCGTACGACACCTCGGCCGTCGGCTGGGGACACGTCGCTGCAAAAGCCTGGTTCGACACGATCACTCGCGACTTCGTTGCCGGCGAGTACGTCTGGACGGGCTTCGACTACCTGGGCGAACCCACCCCGTGGAACGGCACCGCCCCCGGCACGCAGGGCGGAGACTGGAGCATCGCTCCCAAGAACTCCTACTTTGGCATCATCGACACCGCGGGTCTGCCCAAGGACTCCTACTACCTCTACCAGAGCCAGTGGAACGACTCGGTCCACACCCTCCACATCCTCCCCGCATGGGAGAGCGACATGGTGAAGAAGACTGGGAACAACGTGAAGGTTGTGGTCTACACCGACGCCCCCGAGGTCGAGCTCTTCTTCACGCCCGCCGGGTCCACCCAGGCCCAGTCGCTCGGCAAGAAGAAGTTCACCAAGAAGGCCACCGATGCCGGCTACACCTACCAGGTCTACGAGGGTGCCGACAAGAGCAACACCAACCACGAGAACCTCTACCTCTCTTGGAGCGTCCCCTATGCGGACGGCACCATCTGGGCAAAGGCATATGACGAGAACGGTCAGGAACTCTCGACCGCGGACTGGGACGGCCGCCAGAGCGTAACCACTACCAGCGCGGCAACCCAGCTCGAGGCCACTGTGGACCGCGTGCAGGTCTCTGCCAACGGCGACCTTGCCTACGTCACTGTGGGCGTCAAGGACAAGGACGGCAACGTTGTCCCCGACGCGCAGAACAACGTGAAGTTCGAGGTCACGGGCGCCGGCGAACTGGCGGGCGTGGATAACGGCTCCTCTCCCGACCACCAGTCCTACCGCGATGACAATCGCAATGCCTGGGCCGGACAGCTCGTGGGCATCGTCCGCGCCACGGGTTCTGGTGACATTACGGTCAAGGTGACCTCCGACGGCCTCCAGTCCGCGAGCGTCACGATCTCCTCCGTTGGCACGGGCGACGCGCCTGCCGAGAGGACCGTCTCGAGCCTGCGCTACTCCCGCTTCCACTACGTGAAGACGGGCACCTCGCTTGCGCTTCCCGAGCAGATTGAGGTGCGCTACACGGACGGAACAGCCGAGAACAAGGCCGTTACCTGGGACAACGTGAGCAATGAGGCGCTCTCTGCGCCGGGAACCTTCCAGGTTGCCGGCGAGGTGGATGGCATCAGGGTCTCCTGCACCATCACCGTTCTCGACGAGGTTGCAGCTCTTCTCAACTACTCAACCACTACGCCGGTGGGAACCCCGGCGATCCTGCCGGAATCGCGACCGGCGGCCATGGCCGACGGCAGCGTTCTCAACGCAAGCTTCCCCGTGAAGTGGGCGGAGCCTGCGGCGAGTGCCTATGACGCTGCCGGCACCGTGACCATCGAGGGAACCGCCAACGTCTTTGGCAAGGACACGGCCGTCACCGCCACCGTCCGCGTGCAGAGCGAGACCCTGACGATAGGTGACAACGTCGCCAATTCCGGTGCGCTCATGAGCCTCTCGCAGAGCGTGCCCGAGGGCAAACAGTCCGACACGCTCTCTGCCGTCAACGATGGCGTTACCACGCATGCCCCGGGCGACGGAAGCGCGAACCCCAGCTGCTGGTCCAACTACGCATACGCCCAGGAGGGCAACACCACATCAAGCATTACCTTCAACTACAACACGCAGCAGCGCCTGGGCCGCGCCGTAATCTACTTTGTCGACGACTCGTGGTCTGCCTGCTTCCCCGACGCCGGAACCACCAAGGTCGAGGTCTCCGAGGACGGCAAGGACTGGCGCCCGGTTGCCACGCAGGAGACCATTGGCGCCCAGAGCGGCCGCGTGAAGCCCTACGCCTACGACTTCGAGCCCACGCTCGCGACCTTTGTGAGGTTCACCTTCACCAACGTCGACAAGACGCTGGCGAGCAAGGCAAAGCCCTGCACTTGCGTGACAGAGATCCAGCTCTTCGAGGCAAAGGGAAGCTTTACGACAAACACCGCCGCTGAGCTAGAGAGCCTTTCCGTCAACGGCAAGCAGGTGAGCTCTGCGGCGCTTGCCAGCGGCAGCTACTCCACGCGCGCCCTCTCCGCAACGGTTGATGCCAGGCCCTTGGACAACGCGGCCATCACCGTTCTGCCGGCATTCCAGAACCGCGTGAACATCATTCTCGAGTCCGAGGACCACGCCACGCGCTCCGTCTTCACGATCAACCTCGCGGCGCCCGCGGAGGATGCCGGTCTTGCGCCCGAGGACGACTCCCACGACTATCCGGTTGAGAACATCACGCCCACTACCGGCAGCGCGCATGCGGGGTCTGGCAACGAGGGGCCGGTCGAGCTTGCCTTCGACGGCGAGCCCGGCACGCACTATCACTCCGAGTGGAGCCCTTTTGCATCCTTTGACCAGCTGTGGATTGCCATGGAGCTTGCCGAGCCAGCAACCGTCGAGGCCGTGCGCTACCTGCCTCGCCAGGCCAACGGCAAGAATGGCACTGTGACGGGGTACCTGGTCCAGGCGAGCGACGACGGCCAGACGTGGGAGAACGTTGGCAGCGGTACTTGGGAGTCTCCTGTGGACGCCGGTTACACCGGTGGTTGGCAGATTGCGACGCTTGACCAGCCCACCACCGCTAAGCACTTCCGTCTTAAGGCGGTGCACACCTATGGCGACTCCGGCAACGACAAGTTCATGAGCGCCAGCGAGATTCGCCTTCGCACCGCCGCCCAGACTACCGACATCTCCAAGGTTGAGAACGGCATCACGGTCGCGATCCCCGCCAGCGTGACTGTCGAGCGCGTTGACGCAGAGCATCCCGTGACTCCTACCGACCTCAGCGTCAAAGTCACAGGCGAGCAGGGCGAGCTCACCTATGGCATCGACTACCTCGTGAGCATTGCAAACGCCGCGCAGCCCGGCAAGACCACGGTCACAGTGGAGGGCATTGGCGACTACTCCGGCACCGTGGAGGGAACGACCACCATCAACGTGGCAGCGCCAACGCTGCAGGGCATTGCCGTCAAGTCTGGCCCCACCAAGAGCATCTACAAGGTGGGCGAGAAGCTCGATCCCTCCGGCCTGGTCCTCGAGCTCTCCTGGAGCGACGGCACCACGACCGAGGTGGCCTACGGGGCAGACAACGCGTCGGCCTTCTCGTTCGACCCGTCCCTGGACGCTGGGCTGGCCGAGGCGGCGAGCCTCGAGGTGACCGTGACCTACCAGGGGCACGAGGGGACTTTTGACGTGAGGGTTGAGGATGCGGCTCCCGTCGACCCCGTCGACCCTGTGGACCCCGCCGACCCTGTGGACCCCGGCGACCCGTCTGACCCAAGCAGCCCAACTGATCCCGCTGGCCCCGGCGACCCCGCGTCCCCCGAGGACTCTGGCTCGACGACCCCCGACGCCGGCAACCAGGACGTAAGCGGCAGCCCCGCTGCCTCCGGAGACAAGCCTGTACCCAACAAGCCCCAGGCCAGTCAGATTCCCAACGCTGGCGATCCCGCCTCCCTTGCGGGCCTTCTCGGCGCGCTTGGCACGTTCGGCGTGGCAGCCGGAGCCGTCGCCTGGAGAAGGCGCCGCTAGTTTCTGCCCCCCCAACCTTGGGAGGGCGCCTTTTCGGGCGCCCTCCCTTGTGACCGTTGGCTACCCCGCCATTTGGCCAACGCAATCACGTTGCTGCACCAAACCCCTGCCAGACCAGGAAGGACAGGAGCCCACATGGACAGGCATTACCAATCGCGTGCGCGCGCGGTGCTTCTCGCCTGCGTGCTTCTCGCGCTCATCGCACAGCTCGCGCTGCTTCCGGTGCGTGCGATGGCCGCGGCGCCAAGCGATGACCTTGCGCTCAACAAGACTGCCGTTGCCGACAGCCAGGAGGCGGACTCTGTACGCGCCTCAAACGCCACGGATGGTGACGAGACCAGCCGCACCTCCAGGTGGGGAAGCGACCGTGACTCAGGCGGCGGGGCCCACTGGATCTACGTGGACCTTGGTGCCGAGAAGAGCGTTGCGTCAGTGAAGGTCTTCTGGGAGAACCGCAAGGCCACGGCCTACCGGATTCAGTACGCAACCGGAGAGACTGCTCCGGGTGTCGCAAGCGATGCTTGGAAGAACGCCCACGTCTCCTCCGACAGACCCGCGTCGACAACGGACGTGATCAACCTCACGAACGCTGTCAGAGCCCGCTACGTGCGTCTCTACATAGACTCCTTCACCGCGACGGACCCCGACGGCGGCGTGGAGTGGGATACCGTCTCCATCTACGAGCTCGAGGTCTTCGACCACCAGCTTGCGGCGCCGCAGGACCCCTCGGCCAACGTCGCCGAGGGCAAGAGTGCCCAGGCAGACAGCGTCGAGTCCGGCACTCAGTTCACTGCAGACAAGGCCTTCGACGGCGACACCTCGACCAAAGCTAGCCGTTGGGCAAGCGCAAATTCGGACGACCCCGAGAACACCTCCCATTGGATTTACGTGGATCTGGGACAGCTTCGCAACGTTAAGACCGTGAGGCTCTACTGGGAGCAGCGTAAGCCCACCGGCTACAAGCTCCAGATTGCCATGGGTGAGACGGCCCCCGCCACCGATGACGGGTGGACCGACGTCTACACCAAGGACGGCCATCCCGAAAGCACCACCGACACCATCAGGCTCGACGAGGTCAAGCAGGCTCGCTTCGTCCGCCTGCTCATCACCGGCAGCACCCACGCGGACCCCGACGGCGGTGCCGCCTGGGGTACCGTGTCTCTCTACGAGATGGAGGTCTATGGCGGCGAGCCCACTGCTACAACGGACACCGTGCAGGGCATGCTCGACGCTATCGAGGTGGAGGCACCCAAGAAGGGCGACACCACGCTCAAGGTGACCATCCCCGCCTCCGAGAAGATCGAGGCCGCCTACAACGGCACCGATTACGAGCAGGTCATAGGTGCGCAGGACGAGAGCGGCAACATCCCCATCTACCAGCCCGTTGTTGACACCCAGGTGAAGGTCTCCTTCAAGGCCACCAACAAGGAGACGGGCGCCTACCAGTTCAAGGAGTTCACCATCACCGTGCCTGGCGCCTACCAGAAGGCCGCCGGCGACAACCCCGCGCCCACCGTTGTTCCCGAGCTCCGCGAGTGGAAGGGAACAACGGGCTCCTTCGCCATGGGTTCTCGGGTGCTCTACGCGGACGACTCCCTCAGGTCCACCGCCGAGGCGCTCGCGGCAGACTACGCCGACCTCTTTGGCGGCAAGCTATCCGTCGAGAGGGGAGACGCCTCCACCGCTGGGGCGGGCGACGTTGTTCTCGCTCTCACTTCTGACGAGTCCCTGGGTCTCCAGGATGAGGGCTATCTCATGGAGGTCACCGACAAGGTCGTGACCACCGCCTGCACCCAGACCGGTTCCTACTGGTCCACCCGCACCATCCTTCAGGCACTCAAGTCCTCGGGCAACGGCACCATCGCCTGCGGCACCGCCCGCGACTACCCGCTCTACAAGGTGCGCGGTCTCATCCTGGACGTGGGACGCAAGACCTTCTCGATGGACTGGCTGCGCCAGATGTCCCAAGAGCTCTCCTGGTACAAGATGAACGACTTCCAGGTGCACCTCTCAGACAACTACATCTGGGTCGAGGAGTACACCAACGAGACCATCGACCAGGCCTACTCGGGCTTCCGCCTGGAGTCAGACGTCAAGGCAGGCGGCAACGGTGGCCTCAACAAGGCCGACCTCACCTCGACGGACGTCTTCTACACCAAGGACGAGTTCCGCCAGTTCATCACGGACTCCCGCGCCATGGGCGTGAACGTGGTCCCCGAGTTCGACATGCCGGCCCACTCGCTGGCGCTCACCAAGGTGCGCCCCGACCTGCGTACTCCCACCTCGGCCACGCGCCGCGGCAACGACCACCTCAACCTCCTTGGCGACAAGTACGACGACTCCCTCGCCTTTGCGCTCTCCATCTGGGACGAGTACACCACGGGCGAAAACCCCGTCTTTGATGCCCAGACCACCATCCATATTGGCGCGGACGAGTTCGAGGCCAATGGCGACGCGTACCGCACCTTCGTGAACGACCTGTTCACCTATGCCGAGGACTCCGGTCGTACCGCTCGCGTGTGGGGCAGCCTCACCCACATCAAGGGCTCCGTGGCGGTCTCTGGCACGGGCCCCAACGGCGAGCGCCGTGAGATGAACATCTGGAGCACTGGCTGGGCGGACGCCAAGGAGATGTACGACCTTGGCTTTGGCCTTATCGACTCCCTCGACTCCAAGTACTACATCGTGCCCAACGGTGGCTACTACCACAGCACCGGGCTCGACGCCAACACCGTCTACAACGGGGCCATCAACACCATGGGCAACGTGACCATCCCTGCGGGTGACGCCCAGATGCTGGGCGGGTCCTTTGCCGTGTGGAATGACATGTGCGGCAAGCGCGAGAACGGCGTCTCACAGTTCGACGTCTACCAGCTCATCGACCAGTCCGCCGGTCTCTACGCCTCTGCGGCGTGGGGCAAGGGCTCGCGCGACCTTGCCACTGCTCGTGCGGCGGTGGCATCTGTGGGCGCGGCCCCGCAGACCGACTTTGGCTATGAGACCACAGCCAACGAGGACGGTGTGATCGCGCATTGGAGCCTGGATGACCTCTCGGATGCCTCGGGTAACGGAAACGACCTGGCCAAGGGCGCAAACGCCCGGCTCGTCACCATTGATGGCGTCAAGGCCCTCTCGCTCGAGGGTGGCCAGAGCTATGTGAGCGTGAGCGAGGACTCCACGCTCAAGACCGCCGGCCTTGGCAACGACCTGCGCGTGAAGGTCAAGCGCACAAGCCCCGATACCTCCGACCAGGTCCTCTTCGAGAGCGACTACGGCCAGATCAAGGCTGTTCAGGGCTCCACGGGCAAGGTGGGCATCACGCGCGAGAACCACGATTACTCCTTCGATTACGAGCTGCCAGTAGGCACCTGGGTCGATCTCGAGTTCAAGAACGAGAAGAACAAGGTGTCCCTCTATGTGAACGGCGAGCTTATCGAGCAACTTGGCACCGATGCCGACACCAAGCTCAAGGCCACCTGCATGTTTCCCGTCGAGCGCATTGGCAGCAAGACCAACTCCTTCAAGGGTTACGTTGACAACGTGCGCCTGACTCGCGCGGCGAGCTTTGCCAGCACCGTGGCGCTTGACCAGTCCCTCGTTGTGGCCTCTGGCATCCTTGCGGAGGCAAACGACGCCCAGCTCGCAGAGCTGGTTGCCCGTGCCCGTGAGGTCGTGGACGCCGTTAACCCCTCGGCCGACGAGGCGGCGTCGCTCAAGGAGCAGCTCGACGCCCGCATTGCTCAGCTTGACTACGAGGGTGCCAGCTATGCCCGCGTTGACGCACTTCTCGCCCTTATCCCTGCGGACCTGAACGACTACACCACCCAGAGCGTTGCCGCGCTCACGTCGGCACGCGACAATGTGGTGCGCGGTCTTCCCAAGGCCCAGCAGGCGACCGTTGACCTCTATGCAGAGTCCCTGCAAGCCGCTATCAACGGGCTCGAGACACGCACTGCGAGCGACCTCTTTGCCAAGCTCACGGGTGTGACGGCCTGCTCCGAGGAGCTCAACGGGGAGACCAGGCCCAACGGGCCTGCCGCTGCCGCCATCGATGGCGACGAGGGGAGCTTCTGGCACTCACAATGGCAGGGGGCAGCCGACAACACCATGCCTCACTGGATCGACGTGGCGCTTGACCAGCCGCGCACCGTCGATGCCGTGGTCTACGTGCCGCGCAGCGACGCGACGAACGGTCGCCTGCTCCAGTACCGCGTCGACGTGCGCACCCAGGACAATGGCGTGTCACCGGCGACAGAAGGCGCGGCTGAGCCCGTCTACAAGACCGTTGCCTCCGGGACGCTCGAGTCTTCCACCGGCGCAAAGACCATCACCTTCGATGCCCCTGCGGATAACGTGACCAACGTGCGTCTGTACTTCATCACCACCGATGGAACCAGCGCGCAGAACAGGAACAAGTTTGCGAGCGCCGCCGAGATTCGCGTTCGCTACGTGGACATCACGGTCGACATCGACGGCCTGAGCGCCCTCGTCGAGCAGGCTGGCAGCCTGGACGAGAAGGCCTACGAGGCCGAGGGCTGGAAGCTCCTGCAGCAGGAGATGGCTTCCGCCAAGGAGTTGCTGGCCTCTGGCGCACCCGCGCTCGAGGACGTAAGTGCCGCCAAGGCGTCGCTGCGCTCGGCAATGCTTGCGCTTGTTCCCGCTGGCGAGACGCCCGTGGATCCTGCCGACCCGGATGAGCCCACGGACCCCGACGCACCCACCGACCCCGACACCCCCACGGATCCCGATACGCCTGTCGATCCTTCGGATCCCGTTGATCCCGCAGGCCCGGATGCCCCGAGCGATCCTGTCGACCCCTCTGACCCCCAGGCGCCCGATAACCCTGACAACCAGGGCAACCAGAGCAACCAGGGCAACAGCGAGGGCGGTTCCTCCACCGGTACGGATGCCACCTCGGACAAGGCCGCCGCGGCCGGCACCACCGCGCCCGGAATAACGGCATCCAAGGGCTCCTCTCTGCCCAACGCGGGAGACGCCCTTCCGCCCGTGGCGTTTGTGGCGCTGCTGGTGGCTGCTGCGGCAGCACTTGTCGCCGCTGGCATCGTGATTCGCAAGAAGCGCTCGTAGGCGCATGGAAGCCCGTGCGCGCGGGATGGCCCGCTTCGTCCCGCGCGCCTCACTATGCAAGGAGAGAAGATGAGGTCAATCCATACGAGGGTGCTGGGCCTTCTCGCCGCCATGGCGCTTATTGTGCCGGGGGTCGCCCTTGCCCCCACGCGTGCGCTCGCGGATGAGACCTACCAGATCTATCCCACGCCGCACAGCGTCGTCTATGCAGGCGGCACGCAGACCCTGCGTTCGACCGTCACGACCGTTGTCGAAGACGGCATTGACGCCGAGACCCAAGCCCGCTTGGCCGAGGTTCTCGCGCTCAAGGGCATGACTGCTGCTGGTTCCGAGTCCGTGCCCACGTCACGCGGAACGACCTCGATTCTTGTGGGCGTGAAGGGGTCCGGCGGTGCCGTTGACGCCTACGTAGACCAGCTCGTCGAGACCGGCTCCCTTGCCGTAGCTGATGGTCTTTTCGACAAGACCGACGCCTACCTTCTCGCCTCCGTTCCCGCTGGCGACGGCGCCGACCAGCTGATCGTGCTGGGCAACAGCACCGACGCGGCCTACTACGGCCTCACGACGCTCTACCAGATCCTCCAGCAGACCGACGGTGCCACGCTGCGCGCGTTTACCATCTGCGACTACGCCGACGTTAAGACCCGCGGCTTCATCGAGGGCTACTACGGTGACCCCTGGAGCACCGAGGACCGCGTGAACCTCATGACCTGGGGCGGCTACTACAAGCTCAACGCCTACGTGTACGCGCCCAAGGACGATTCCAAGCACAACTCCAACTGGCGTGACCTCTACACCGAGGACGAGCTGCGCGAGAAGATCGATCCGCTTGCCAAGGCGGGCAACGACTCCAAGTGCCGCTTTGTCTACGCGCTTCACCCCTTCATGAGCAACCCCATCACGTCCTCCAACTACGACAGCTCCGTAGCCACCCTTAAGGCAAAGTTCCAGCAGGTTATGGACCACGGCGTGCGGCAGATTGCCATTCTCGCCGACGACGCGGGCAACCAGGGTTCCGCGCTCTACACCAGGCTCCTCATCGACATGACCGCCTGGATTCACGACCAGCAGAAGGCTGCCAACGAGGACGGCTCGCTTAAGTACCCCGGCCTCAAGGACACAATCATCTTCTGCCCCGTCAACTACATGGGCGCCGGCGAATCCTGGTACGGCAACCTCCCTGAGAACATCCAGGTGGTCAACACCGGCAACCAGGTGTGGGGCAAGATCGACAACGGCTTTGCCACGCGCTTCAAGGCCAACTCTGGGCGCTCGCCTTTCATGTGGATCAACTGGCCCTGCTCCGACAACGACAAGGACGCCCTGCACATGGGCGGCTACCAGAACTTCCTGGGCTCTGATGTTACCCCCGGCAGCGTCGAGGGCGTGGTACTCAACCCCATGCAGCAGTCTGAGCCTTCCAAGCAGGCAATCTTCATGAACGCGGACTTCACCTGGAACCTGTGGCAGGGCTACGGCCGAGCCGATCAGGCCTGGGAGGACTCCTACTCCTACGTCGACCACAACTCTCCCGTTGCCACCAAGGGCTCCGACGCGCTCTGCGAGCTCTCCCGCAACATGCTCCGCATGTACGGCGGCGGCACCACCTGGGAGAACGGCGAGTCGGCGGCCATCAAGGACCAGCTTACGAGCTTCCAGGCCAAGCTCTCCGCTGGCAGCGTTACCACGGATGACATCGCTGCAATGGAGAAGGTCTTCTCGGACCTCCGCCAGACCGCGCGCGACTACAAGGCAAACGCGGGCAATGAGGCCATGCTCAACCAGATGAGCCCTTGGGTCGAGACCTGGGAGGACCTCACCACCGCAGCCCTCTCCGACCTCGCGGCGCTTCGCGCACAGCTCGCTGGAGACACCACGGGGCTCCTCTCGCACCACTCTACGGCAACGGCGTCCCTGGAGGCCGCCAACGGCCACGGCTACCACTACGTGAACCACACCGAGTATGCCCGCGTGGGCAAGGCCTACGTTACGCCTACTGTCAATGCCCTGGCAGACTACGTGGCGGACCAGGCAGAGCTTGCGTCCAACCCCAACGCCGATATCACCCGCTTTGTGACCAACCGCACCGATGCCCCCGCCGGCGACACTTCCAATGCCTATGACGGAGACACCTCGACAAGCGTCATCTACAAGTCGCCCAACAAGCTCACGGCAGGCACCTACTTTGGGCTCACCAAGACGCGTCCCTTCACTCTCGAGAGCGTGAGCTTCACCCAGGGGGATGGCAAGGACTTCATGGACCACGCCAAGCTGCAGTGGTTCGACGGTACCACCTGGCATGACATCGAAGGCCACACAGACGAGACGGGCCAGGTTGTGAAGGCCGAGGGCCTGGGCATTGCCAACGCTTATGGCGTGCGCATCGTGGCGACGCAGGACAACGAGAAGGACGCCTGGCCCACCATCAAGGAGATCGCAATCAACCAGGCGGCAGACGAGGATCCGGCGGTCTACACCGGCACCGTCTCGCTCGAGAACCAGGTCGACACCGGCTACGGCAGTCCCACCTCGGCAAGTGACGCCCAAGATGGCACCTACGGATGGTTTAAGAATGCGCAGGGCAAGGACTACACCGTCGAGGGCGCTGCTGTGGTAGTGGCCTTCGATGGTGCCAAGACTATTGGGAGCATCGTCTTCAAGCAGGACTCTGGCGACGCGATTGCCTCCGGTATGGCGTACTACCAGGGCGCAGATGACCAGTGGCACGAGGTGGGCAACGTGAACGGTGACCCCAGCCAGAACATCTCGCTCTCCTCGCCCGTGGAGGCCAAGGCCATCAAAGTCGTGAACGGTGCCAAGACCGAGAAGTGGTGGAAGGTGCTCGAGCTTCATGCTACGAGGGGCGAGGCGAGCGAGTCCCAGGTAGAGGCTGCGGTCACGCTCTCCGAGGGCATGTCTCGCTATCAGAGCTACGCCGAGGCTAACGTCGTGGACGGGCAGGACGCTACGGCGCTCTGGGCAACCGGTACGGGCTCTGGCAGGAACATCGCCGCAAATGACGCGGTGACCATTACCTTCTCGCAGCCCAAGAGTGTGGGGAGCGTCCGCATTGTCCAGGGCAACAAGCCCAATGGCAGCGGTGTTGGAGACGCCCTCGAGGGTGGCGTGCTCGAAGTCCAGGGCGAGGGCGCGGACACCTGGGAGAAGGTCGCAGACGTGACCTCTGCTACCAGCCAGACCCTTGAGTTCTCCGAGCGCGAGGTAAGGGCCATCCGAATCCGCGCCACGCGAGACACCAATGGCTGGTGGGTCCTGAACGAGGTCACCGCGTCAAAGGGCACGCCCACCAACCTGGGTACCATCCGCACCAACATAGAGGGCGTGTCTCTCTCGGCTTCCGCGAAGAACGGCACCGTGACGCTCTCCGACGGGACCGTTGCCTTTGCCGGCGGCTCCTTCCTGGCTGTCGATCTGGGCGCCATGCGCAACGGCGTGACCATCGACGCTGGTAAGAGCGCTATCCCCGCGGGTGCCTCGCTCGTGTACTCGCAGAACGCGCTCGAGTGGACCGAGTTCGATGCCTCCGCAGCGCCTGTTGCTGCTCGCTTTGTAGGCGTTCGCGCCACGGGGGATGCCCAGGTGGCATTCAAGGGCTTCTCGGCAAGCTATGCGAGAAGGACCGAGCCCTCGTTTGTGGGCAAGACTGGTGCCGTGGGCGCCTTCGAGGCCGCAAAGCTCTTTGACGGCAACGTGACCACCACGTACAAGAACAACCATGGGCCCAACGCGGGCGACACGGTGACCTTTGACCTGGGCCAGGAGCGAGTTATCCACTCGATTGCCTACTACGTGCCCGAGACCAGCTTCGACTATATTCGCAATGCGGTCGTGGAAGTCGCGCGGACTGCCGGCGCTGCCGAGTGGACTCCTGTCCTCAAGATCAACGGTGACGAGATTGTTCCCAACGAGTTCGATACCAGCACCGCAAAGACGGCGGCGTGGCTCACGCATGACTCGCAGAATCCCGGCAACATGTACACCGCCAACCCCAAGACGTCCGCAACGCAGGGCAACCAGAGCGATCCCAACGGCACGGACGAGCTCGATGTGACTGCCCGCTACGTGCGCATCCGCTTTACCGGCACCTACACCCAGCGCTGGGTCGAGATAGGCGAGCTGCTCATAAACGGTGGCGAGTATGTCTCCCCGTATGGCGACGCTGACGTGGTCTCGACCAGCGTCGAGCAGCCCGGCATGTCTCCCGCAAACCTCATCGACGGCAAGACCTCCACAGCCTGGGCGCCCTCGTCCGATTCTGGCAGCGTGACCTATCACGTGTCTGAGCCGCTCTCCACTAACGGTGCCCCCAAGCAGGGCGTGCGCATTGTTTCCTCCGGCACGCCGAGCAACGCCACCGTCACAGCGACGGTCTACACGAGCGACACCTACGACGACACCGAGAAGATCGAGCTAGGCCGGCTTGACCAGCCCATCGCCGAGTTCACGTTTGCCCGCGCCGCGACCGCCAGGACCGTGCCATTCTCGGCCGTGAAGGACATCACCGTCTCCTGGCAGGGAGCAAAGCCACAGGTAGCCGAAGTGTTCGTAATTGAAGAGGCAACGGCTGCCGATAAGGCAGCGCTGACGGAAGCCTACAACGCCGCTAAGGGCACCGACACGAGCTCCTGGACGTCGGACAGCAGGGCATCGTTCGAGGCGGCAATCGAGAACGCCAAGTCTGCGCTTGAGGCTGCAAACGCCACGCAGAGCTACGTCGATTCAGCCCAGGCGTCGCTTGAGAGCGCGCTTGCTGCCAAGGTTGAGCGCTATGCGGGGGTCGAGCTTCCCGAGCTGGTTGCGGAGCACGTATCCAACGACGACGGAACCTACTCCATGGGGAGCTACCAGGCCTATACCGAGGCCTATGACGCGGCGGCCGCTGCCCTCGAGGCGGCGGACAATCTTTCGCAGGCGGACGGCGACGCGCTCGCCGCGTCGCTCAAGGCTGCTCGCGATGCCCTGGCCTTCGACAAGACCGGTGCAGACCGCGCCGGTCAGGCGGTGCGCGATGCCGAGGTGATCTTCTCGCCCGGAGCCTACACCACCAGCACGCGCGACCAGTACGATAGCGCGCTTGCGGCGCTCAAAGGGCTACTTGCCAACGAGGCGACTACGCCAGGCGAGCTTATGAGCGCAACTGACGCGCTTCTCGCCTCCGAGGGGGAGCTCGTTGACGCGGCGGGCCTCGTTGCCGAGCGCGGGGAGTTCGGGAAGACCTCGGCGGGCGGCTACACGGCCGAGAGCTACGCTGCATACCAGAAGGCCTACGACGACTCCGCAGCCGTTCTGGAAGCCGGAACGGCCGAAGAGGTCGCCACGGCGACTGCGGCCCTGCGTGAGGCCAAGGCGGCGCTTGTCGCGTATGACCTGGACGCGATTGTCGCCGATGCTGAGTCCCTCTCCGAGGACGACTACACGGTTGCAAGCTGGGCCCCGTTCGCCCAGGCGCTTGCCACCGCGAAGGCTGAGCACGACCCCGCCCAGAGCCGGGACCTTGGCCAGGCCGTCATTGACGCACGCGCCAACCTGGTGAGCGTTGTTGCCCTGAGGGAGGCCATTGCTGCGGCGGAGGCCGTTGACTCCGCTGCGTACACGGCAGACTCTGCGGCGGCACTTGACGCCGCGGCCGACGCTGCGCGCGCACTGCTCGACAGCGGAACCGCGGAAGAGGTCGAGGCGGCCCGCGTGGCCATCGCCAATGCGCTGCGCGACCTTGCGCCTGCAGAGCCTGCCGAGGGCGGGTACACGCACGCGCCGTCCGAAGGTGGCGCTGACAGCGGTAACGCTGGCGTGACCATACCCGGCAGCGATAACGACACCTCCGGTACCACTCTGAGCGCGGGCACAGCGAAGCCCGCACCCAAGGGGCAGGGGACACCCAACACCGGCGACGACACCTCCCCGGCGCTGGTGTTGGGCGCGCTTCTCTCAGCCGGGGCCGCGCTTGTGGTTGCGGGACGCCTTCGCCGCAGGGCGTAGAGCAAACCGCAAGAACGTATGCGGGGCCGCAGGTTCTGCCCTGCGGCCCCGTTCTTGTCAGAGGCGCAGCGTGCCGGTGCGGTGGCATGCCGTGGCGGCAGGCTATGGCTAGAAGAAGAGCGGAACGCGGTCGCGCAGAAAGTCATCCAAGGTGTATGCTCCGGCAGAGCTTCCGCCAACGACGATGCGCTTTGCTTTGGGGTGGCGTGCAAGAAACTCTCCCATGCCACTCTGACGGGATTCTCCGCCACCCTTTACCTCGATGGCCGAGAGTGCGCCATTTCGTGAGGCAACAAAGTCGACCTCGCTCGTTCCCTCTCGCCACCAGAAGAGCTCGAAGCCTTCTTCAGGGGCACGTGCAAGGAGGCGCGCTCCAACGGCAGATTCGACAAGGTGACCCCTGCGCGCCGGATCAGATTCGTAGACCATGCGCCCAATGCCGCTCGGTGCGGTCATGAGCGCTGTGTCAAATACCATGAGGCGTGGCGAGCTCTTGCGTCGTGTGACTGGCTTGGGGTCATATTTGGGTAGTCCGCACAGCATGCCCGCCTTCCCAAGAAGACCTAGGTAGTGCGCAAGTGTCGTAGTATTCCCTGCGTCTTGGAGCTGCCCGAGCATCTTGGTGTACGAAAGCTCCTGCGCGGAGTAGGCAGCGCCCAGCTTGAACAGCGCGCGCATGAGGGCGGGTTTTCTCACCTGGTCGAGCGCGAGAACGTCTTGAGAGATAGTGGGCTCCACTATCGCGTCACGCACGTAGGCGCCCCAGCGCTTCTCGTCATCCGCAAATCGCGCTGCCCCCGGATATCCTCCCAGGTACAGGTAGTCATCGAGGCTATAGCCAAACGCTTGCGAGCATTCCTCAAGGCTCCAGTGCGGCGAGCGTATAAGCTCGAAACGCCCCATGAGAGAGTCCTCAAGGCCCTTGTGCAGCAGAAGAGCTGATGAACCGCTGAGAACAACGCGAACGGGTGTATTCGTGCGGCGGTCTGCGTCGTAGAGGGACTTGACGACTGTTGGCCAGTGCGGAACCTTCTGGACTTCGTCGACAACAAAGACAACAGGCCGCGAGCCGTTCCCAGTCATGTTGCGGGCCTGCTGCCATTCCGTCTGTAGCCATTCTGGGCTGGGAACTATTGCGTCATCGGCGCTAACGAAGGAACGCTCGAGGTCTACCGACTCGAGGGCCTGGGAGAGCATGGTGCTCTTGCCGGTCTGCCGAGGGCCAACAACAACCTGGATAAGGGGGCTGCCGTCTTCGACCATGCGTGCGGCAATTGTCTGCACCTGATGCCTCTGAAACATGGTGTTCCTCCAATGCCTCTAGCTGGCACTTCTTATCTGTTGAGTAATTATACTCAACATACTGAGTAAATTTACTCAATACGTTGAGTGGCGCAGCTTGCGGCATTCCGACGAGCCTTTGCGACTTCCATCCGCATGCCGACGAGGCCCCTAAAAAACGCTTACCCAAACAGATATTGTCGAATGTGTCCAATGTGCATATTATTGTGATATCACATTGAGACCAATCGGCCCGGCACGTATGATGGAGGCCGAAGCGGAAAGGGGTAGAGATGACGTCCGAGAAACTCATCAAGGCTAAGTCGGGTTGGGCAATGCTCGTTATCACCGTGCTTGTCTTTGCGGCAAGCTGCGTGGGCTTGGTGTGGTCCATCATGCTTCTCGCCACGGCGGATGACGCGGGACTGCCGGAGCCGCCGTACGCCGGCCCCATGATGCTCGTTGGCTTCCTCTTGCTTGCGCTGGGCTTTGTCCTGAGCTCCGGGTTTATCGCCCTCCAGCCGGGCGAGGCCAAGGTCTGCCTTCTCTTTGGCAACTACATTGGCACCATCCGCGAGTCTGGCTTCTATTGGGCAAACCCCTTCTACAGCCGTAAGATGAGCGAGTCCGGTCCGGACGGGGAGGTCGCCGAGGAGGGCGGCAAGAAGGGTGGCCTCGCGGTCAAGGCGGCAACGGGCATCTCGACCAAGGTGTCGCTCCGCGCGCGCACGCACAACGGCGAGCGCATCAAGGTCAACGACAAGCAGGGCAACCCCATCGAGATTGCTACGGTTGTGGTGTGGCGCGTGTCCGACACCGCCAAGGCTCTCTTTGACGTGGACAACTACATCTCCTATGTGTCCATGCAGACCGAGACCGCACTGCGACACGTGGCGAGCATCTACGCCTACGACCACATGGAGGATGACGATGCTGCCAATACCAGCATCACGCTGCGCTCGAACATCGAGGAGGTCTCCAACAGCCTGAAGGAGGAGCTGGGCCTGCGCCTGGCGCCTGCCGGTGTGGAAGTTGACGATGCGCGTCTCACGCACCTTGCCTACGCTCCCGAGATCGCGCCCGCGATGCTTCGCCGTCAGCAGGCCGAGGCCATCATCGCCGCTCGCAAGAAGATCGTCGAGGGAGCCGTCTCGATGGTGGACATGGCGCTCACCGAGCTCTCCGACGGCGGCATCGTTGACTTTGACGAGGACCGCAAGGCAACCATGGCGTCCAATCTCATGGTGGTGCTCTGCGGCGAGTCCGAGGCGCAGCCGGTGCTCAACACCGGGTCGCTGTACTAAGGTCTGCGGAGGCTCCTGCGCATGACACGTCGTAAGCAATATCCCCTGCGTGTCGACCCAGAGATTTGGGCCGCGGTCGAGCGCTGGGCCGAGGACGATATGCGCAGCGCAAACGCACAGGTTGAGTGGATCTTGCGAGACTCGCTCCGGCGTGCTGGGAGGCTTCCTGACCGCGGTGGCGAGAACAACAAAGGCAGCGCCTCCCCGGGCGAGAAGGGCTAGCGTACCCGCCGACGGCGGCACCCAGGGGAGGCTGTGATGGCAGAAGGACGTCTGACCCCCAAGAGCGTGTTTTGCCTGGTGGGGAGCTATGCTCTGGCGTTTGCGCTGATGATCTTGGGGTCTGTTGTGGGCGGGGTCGTCTCGACTCTTGTCGCGGCAATCGCTTACGGCGCCGTGACCTTGGGCGAGGGCGTGCAGGACATGGTGAACGTCCTCGCGCTCCACGACGGTCTGGGCGCGCTGGGGCTCACGGAGGGTGGCTACTCCACCTCTGCGGCGGCGGCAATCTACACGATGGCGTCCTACCTTGTCTTTATCGGCATCTGGATTGTGTTTCTCATCTACCTGCGCGCGAGCAAGCGCGAGAGGCCCATCCTGGGGACCATCACCCGGCGGACTGCGGGCAACACGCCGGCCCGCCTAGGCCTGGGGCTGCTCTTGGGGTTCGTGCTCAACGGTGCCTGCGCGCTGGTCGCGGTGCTCGAGGGGAGCTTTTCTCTCTCGTTTGTTGGCGTGAACGTGGCGGGGATTGTCGCGGTGTTTCTCGCCGTCTTTGTGCAGTCCTCCGCCGAGGAGCTCGTCTGCCGTTGCTACCTCTACCAGCGAACGCTCCAGACAACGGGAGGCTACGCGGTGGCGATTGCGCTGAGCGCGGCGTTCTTTGCCATGCTGCATCTGGCGAACAGTGGCGTCACGGTGCTTGCCCTTGCCAACCTGGCGCTCTTTGGCGTCCTGTTTGCACTGGTGGTCTGGAAGCTCGACAGCCCGTGGGCGGCGTTTGGCCTGCATGCGAGCTGGAACTTCACGCAGACCGTACTGCTTGGGCTGCCCAACAGCGGCGGAACCACGCCGTTTGTGGTCTTTGGCGTGGCGCTGGGGACCACGCCCGTGGCGGGCTTTGCGTATGACCCCGGCTTTGGGATCGAGGGCTCCGCGATGGCGACGGTTGTGCTGCTCGCCGGTTGTGCACTGGTCTGGTGGCTTGGCGAGCGGCGGAACGTCACGCCGACGGACATCTGGGCCGGCGAGGGTGCCGCGAACTCCAGTGGCGCCACTGCTGCCGGCGGTGCCGTCCCGACCGGTGCCTCGGCTGCGGAGAAAAGCTCCATTTCTTAATCGTTGTCCCTGCCGCACGGGCGCCCTCCCCGCAAAAGTGAACACGAAAACGACCTGCCACGAATTGTCCTCTGGAATAACGCTGCTGCGTGAGTCCTCGGATTGATTTCGTGTTCACTTTTGAGGGGGAGGGCTGGCGAGGGACGCCCGGTGCTGCACGGCAAGAGGCGGCTGGGCCGAGAACCGAGAAGCTTCGGGTGCCGAGAAGCGCCACCGGGCGGCACGCCGGCCCTTCTCGCCGGCAAACCCTGCGTGCCGTCACATACGAAAATCTAATACAATAACACTTAGATTTATGTATATATCGCCCCTCAGGGGGGAATACTCAACAACGATAAACAGAATTCCGCCGCCCCTCAGGCCGTGCGGACCATAGGGAGTGATGCATATGAGAATTGATAAGTGGGCAGTCACCGCCCAGGAGGCGCTGCAGTCTGCCGTCGGCATCGCGACGGATGCCGAGGCGAGTCAGGTGGAGCCAGTCCACCTGCTCAAGGCCCTTCTCAGCTCCGGTGAGCAGAACATCAAGGCAATCGTGGAGCGCGTGGGTGCAGACCCGGCCGCAATAGAGTCGCAGGTAGACCGCGCCATCGCCAACGCGCCCAAGGTCACGGGTGACAACTCGCAGATGGGCGCTGGCACCAACTTCGTGCGCGTGGCGGACGCCGCCGAGAAGCTCGCAACCAAGATGGGCGACTCCTACGTCACGAGCGAGCACCTGCTGTGCGCGCTCGCGGATGATCGCTCCGAGGCCGGCAGCATCCTCAAGTCCGCCGGCGTCACGGGCAAGCGCGTGCAGGAGGCCTACGAGGCCCTGCGCGGCGACGAGCGCGTGACCAGCCAGGACTCCAAGCCGGAGTTTGAGGCCCTCTCCAAGTACGGCCGCAACATCACGGACCTCGCCCGTCAGGGCAAGCTTGACCCGGTCATCGGCCGCGTTGAGGAGATTCGCCGCACCATCCAGGTGCTGAGCCGCCGCACCAAGAACAACCCCGTGCTTATCGGCGAGCCCGGCGTAGGCAAGACTGCCATCGTCGAAGGCCTGGCAGAGCGCATTGTCTCGGGCGACGTGCCCTCAACCATTCGCGACAAGGACGTCATCGAGCTTGACATGAGCGCCCTTGTAGCCGGCGCCAAGTACCGCGGCGAGTTCGAGGACCGCTTGAAGGCGGTGCTGCGCGAGGTCAAGGATTCCGACGGTCAGATCATCCTGTTCATCGACGAGCTCCATACCATCGTGGGTGCAGGTTCGACGGGCGATAGCTCGATGGATGCCGGCAACATGCTCAAGCCCGCGCTTGCGCGCGGCGAGCTCCATGCCATCGGAGCCACCACCTTGGACGAGTATCGTAAGTACATCGAGAAAGACGCGGCGCTTGAGCGACGTTTCCAGCCGGTGCTCGTGGGCGAGCCCACCGTGGAGGATACGATTGCCATTCTGCGCGGCCTGAAAGAGAAGTACGAGATCCATCACGGCGTGCGCATCACCGATTCGGCGCTCGTCGCAGCGGCCGAACTTTCGAATCGCTACATTTCCGACCGCTTCCTGCCCGACAAAGCGATCGACCTCATGGACGAGGCGGCGAGCCGTCTGCGCATCGAGATCGACTCCATGCCCGAAGAGGTGGACGCCGCCGAGCGCCAGCTCACGCAGATGCAGATCGAGGAGCAGGCCCTCATGAAGGAAGAGGACCAGCCGAGCAAGGAGCGCCTCGAGGCGCTGCGCCAGGACATTGCGACGGCCCGTGAAGCGCTCGACAAGCGCAAAGCCGAATGGCAGAACGAGAAAGACGCGATCGTTAACGTGCAGAACCTCAAAGCCGACCTCGAGGGCGCCCAGCTCGAAGAGGAGCGCGCCACGCGCGAGGGCGATCTGTCGAAGGCCTCCGAGCTGCGTTACGCCCGCATTCCCGAGCTGCAGCGCATGCTGCACGAAGCTGAAGAGATGCTCAACGTACGTCAGCAGATGGGCGCGATCCTCAAAGAGGAGGTTTCGAGCGAAGAGATCGCCGAAGTGGTGTCCACCTGGACCGGTATCCCCGTATCCAAGATGATGCAGGGCGAAATGGCCAAGCTCGTCGATCTGGAGGACAAGCTCCACGAACGCGTGGTCGGTCAGGACGAGGCCGTGTCTTCGGTGGCGGGAGCCATCAGGCGCAACCGTGCGGGCTTGTCCG
>OKSF01000716.1_pt1 | contig 30773 bp, 23 predicted proteins | sample 1606061 | NCBI WGS metagenome assembly OKSF01 (sample SAMEA3541567, study PRJEB24748) | human gut metagenome | biome: human gut; feature: human-associated habitat; material: faeces | place: China | collected 2012
TATCAACTTCTTCGACGGATTCCGTACTTCCCACGAGATTCAGAAAATCGAGACTTGGGATTATGAAGATCTGAAAGATATGGTAGATATGGATGCAGTAGATGCATTCCGTAAACATGCCCTGAACCCGAACCATCCGTGCCAGAGAGGATCCGCACAGAACCCGGATATCTTCTTCCAGGCAAGAGAAGCATGTAACCCGTACTACGATGCTCTTCCGGCAATCGTACAGGAGTACATGGACAAAGTAAACGAGAAAATCGGAACCGATTACAAACTGTTCAACTACTATGGAGCAGCAGACGCTGAGCACGTCATCATCGCTATGGGTTCTGTCTGCGATACCATCGAGGAGACCATCGATTACCTCGTAGCAGCAGGCAAGAAAGTCGGCGTTGTAAAGGTACGTCTGTACCGTCCGTTCTCCGCAGAAGCACTCATCAATGCAATTCCGGAGACTGTAAAACAGATTTCCGTTCTGGACAGAACAAAAGAGCCGGGATCTCTTGGCGAGCCTCTGTACCTGGACGTAGTAGCAGCATTAAAAGGCAGCAGATTCGAGAGCACACCGGTATTCACAGGCCGTTACGGACTTGGTTCCAAGGACACCACACCGGCTCAGATCGTTGCTGTATATGAAAATACAGAAAAACAGAGATTTACCATTGGTATCGTAGACGATGTTACCAATCTGTCTCTGCCGGTTGGCGCTCCTCTGGTAACAACTCCGGAAGGAACCATCAACTGCAAATTCTGGGGACTTGGCGCAGACGGTACCGTAGGTGCAAACAAGAACTCCATCAAGATCATCGGTGACAACACAGACATGTACGCTCAGGCTTACTTCGATTATGACTCCAAGAAGTCCGGCGGTGTAACGATGTCTCACCTGCGTTTCGGAAAGAAACCGATCAAATCCACCTACCTGATCCACAAAGCAAACTTTGTTGCATGTCATAATCCTTCCTATGTGAACAAATATCACATGGTAGAGGAGCTGGTAGACGGAGGAACCTTCCTTCTGAACTGTCCATGGGATGAAGCAGGACTGGAAGAGCATCTGCCAGGTCAGGTAAAAGCATTCATCGCAAACCATAACATCAAATTCTATGTGATCGACGGCGTTAAGATCGGTATCGAGACCGGCATGGGACCGACCCGTATCAACACCATTCTTCAGTCTGCATTCTTCAAGCTTGCGAAGATCATTCCGGAAGAAAAAGCCATCGAACTCATGAAAGCAGCAGCAAAAGCTACCTATGGCCGTAAAGGTGATGATGTCGTAGCAAAGAACTGGGCAGCTATCGATGAGGGTGCAAAACAGATCAAAGAAGTTGCAGTTCCGGAAAGCTGGAAAAATGCAGCAGACGAAGGTCTGACCACAACTCATGCAGAGAGCGGCCGCGCTGACGCTGTTAAATTCGTAAATACCATCCAGGCAAAAGTAACTTCCCAGGAAGGAAACAACCTGCCTGTATCCGCATTTGCAGACTACGTAGACGGAACAACTCCGTCCGGCACATCCGCATACGAGAAACGTGGTATCGCCGTAAACGTACCTGTATGGAATCCGGAAAACTGTATCCAGTGTAACAGATGTTCCTTTGTCTGCCCGCACGCTGTTATCCGTCCGGTTGCCATGACCGCAGAAGAAGCAGCAGCAGCTCCGGAAGGCATCCAGACCATGCCGATGACCGGTATGCCGGACTACACCTTCACAATGGCTATTTCCCAGCTTGACTGTACCGGATGTGGTTCCTGTGCAAACGTATGCCCGGGCAAGAAGGGTGTGAAAGCACTGGCTATGGAAAGCCTTGCAGCACACGAAGCAGAGCAGAAATACTTCGATTATGCAGCAGCTCTTCCAGAGAAGACAGATGTTGTAGCAAAATTCAAAGAGAATACCGTAAAGGGCAGCCAGTTCAAGAAACCGCTGCTTGAGTTCTCCGGCGCATGCGCAGGCTGCGGCGAGACTCCTTACGCAAAACTGATCACCCAGCTGTTCGGTGATAGAATGTACATCGCAAACGCAACAGGATGCTCCTCTATCTGGGGTAACTCCTCACCGTCCACTCCTTACACTGTAAACGAGAAAGGACAGGGCCCGGCATGGTCCAACTCCCTGTTCGAGGACAACGCAGAGTTCGGTTATGGTATGCTTCTCGCTCAGAAAGCAATCCGCGGCGGCCTGAAAGCCAAAGTTGAGGATGTTATGAACTCCGAGAAAGCTCCGGAAGAAGTAAAAGCAGCATGCAAAGAGTATCTGGATACCTTTGACTGCGGCGCTACCAACGGAACTGCAACCGAGAAACTTGTAGAAGCAATCAAAGACGCTGACTGCGACGTTTGCAGAGACATCGTTAAGAACAAAGACTTCCTCGCTAAGAAATCCCAGTGGATCTTCGGTGGTGACGGATGGGCTTACGATATCGGATTCGGCGGCGTAGACCACGTACTTGCCAGCGGAAAAGATATCAACGTAATGGTATTCGATACCGAGGTTTACTCCAACACAGGCGGACAGTCCTCCAAAGCTACTCCGACCGGTGCAGTTGCACAGTTCGCAGCAGGCGGTAAAGAAACCAAGAAGAAAGATATGGCAAGCATCGCAATGAGCTATGGCTATGTATACGTAGCACAGATCGCTATGGGCGCTGATTACAATCAGGCAGTCAAAGCAATCGCAGAGGCAGAGGCATATCCGGGACCGTCCCTCATTATCGCTTACGCTCCATGTATCAACCATGGTATCAAGAAAGGTATGAGCAAAGCACAGACCGAGGAGCAGCTCGCTGTTCAGACCGGATACTGGCATTGCTTCCGCTTCAACCCGGCACTCGCTGCAGAAGGCAAGAGCGCATTCACACTGGATTCCAAGGCTCCGTCAGGAGATTATCAGGAATTCCTGAACGGCGAGGTACGTTACAACTCTCTGAAACGTGCAAACCCGGCGAAAGCAGAAAGACTGTTCGGCAAGAACGAGCAGGAAGCAAAAGACCGTTACACTTACCTGAACAAACTCGTAAAACTGTACGGCTCAGAAGAGTAATTCTTTCGTTCAAATTACTCCGAACCTGTAACATAAACGCTCAGGCGGTACGTATTGCCGCCGCCTGAGAAAAGAAAGAGGCCATGCCCCAAAAGGGTGTGGCTTCTTTTTGCGAACTTTTCCTTTTTCCATTGAAAAGGTTCTGCTTTTGCATGTTCTATGCTATAATGTCATAAAAACGGGGTTACAAGCCCGATATGAACAAAGAAAAGGAGATTTTGATGAACTACACAATCTACGACTACCTCGGGCTGTTCTTCCTTTATGCCTTTCTTGGATGGCTTCTGGAAACGACAGTGGCGGCTGTTCGGAAAAAACACATGGTAAACAGAGGCTTTCTGAATGGCCCGCTGTGTGCCATCTACGGAATCACGGCTGTTTTCATGACCCGCTACCTGTACGAACTGCAGTCCAGCCCGGTCTTTTTGTTTCTCGGCTGTATGATCATCGCCACCGCCGCCGAATGGATCGCAGGCCACGTCCTGGAACGGATCGGCCACGGCAAATGGTGGGATTATTCCAACAAAAAATGGAACATGGACGGCTACATCTGCCTCCAGTATTCCGTTCTCTGGGGAATTCTTGGTGTCCTTGCCCTGAAATTCGGCAACATCCTTGGCCTTACCCTCCTCCATCTTGCCCCAAACGGCGTAATGCACATCACCCTGTGGATCCTGTTCGGAGTCCTCGTCGTCGATGCCATCGGTTCTTACGCCGTCCTGCGCCACATCACCAAAAAGATGCCGCGCATCGCCGCCATGAACGACCAGATCGACGCCTTCACCAAACGGCTTTCCGTCCGCCTGTACCGCTACCTGGAAGCTCGTGTCGAGCGCGCCTACCCGTCGGTACAGCCGATTCCGAAGCAGAAAGAAAAATCGAAAGTATTTGCCGATGGATGCAGCTTTTATAAAATCGTCCTTCTGTTCATCATCGGCGCCTTCTTAGGTGATATCGTAGAAACCATCTTCTGCCGCATCACCGCCGGTGTCTGGATGAGCCGCAGCAGCCTTGTCTGGGGCCCGTTCAGCATCGTCTGGGGCCTCGCCATCGCCCTCGCCACCTGGTTCCTCTATAATTACAGAAACCGCTCCGATGGCTTTTTATTCGCCTTCGGAACCTTTCTCGGCGGCGCCTACGAATACCTCTGCAGCGTTTTCACCGAAATCGTCTTCGGAAAAGTTTTCTGGGACTACAGCGACATTCCCTTCAACCTCGGCGGCCGCATCAACCTCCTGTACTGCTTCTTCTGGGGAATCGCCGCCGTCGTATGGCTGAAAAAACTCTACCCCCTGTTCTCCAAATGGATCGAAAAAATCCCCCTGAAACAGGGTCCCATCATCACCTGGATACTGATCATCTTCATGCTCGCCAACATCCTCGTCTCCACCCTGGCCCTCACCCGCTACGACCAGCGTGCCCACAACGAGTCAGCAGCAAACGCCATAGAGCAGCTCATTGATGAACGTTTTCCGGACAGCCGGATGGAAAAAATCTATCCGAACGCAAAAATGGCGAGCTGAAGCAATAAACCTTTGGCAAGCCATCAAAAGTATGATATAATGTCACATAGATATTTTGAGGATAAACCGTCCTCTAAGAGCGAAGAAAGGACTCAACCACAAATGACAGTAGACAACAGCTTCACCATGAAGAAATTCCAGAGCATGGAAATCATCTATGTGACCTTTTCCCAGATCACAAAACTCCCATACGTAGAGTGCGATCCGGAAACCTTTGATGATCAGGTATACATGTTTACCGAAGAAGAAGCAGCCAAGGAGTTTGCAAAATCCTATGTAGAAAAGAACACACCGCTGCTTACCGTAAAAGTCCTGCGCAAGCAGATGCCGAACTTTTATATGGGCCTCTACGCCGAAGGCGTCAATATGGTCATCTTCCACGAAGGCGACCAGACCCGCCGCATCGAGCTCGAGCAGATCTTCCCGAAACCAGACATGGAGAAAATGAACAAACAGCACCTCCCGGTTCTGAACCCGGGCGTACAGCTCACCGTCGTATACTTTCTGCAGGAACTCAGAAAACCAAACCAGAGAAGAGACGATGCCGAGCGCATGCAGCACCTGCGTGAACTCGAAGAAGAAATGCTTGTCAACCTGATGCGAAGCAAATTCATCCTTGCCATCGACATCTCCCAGGTACAGGGCGAATTCGATCCGGCCAACCCGGGACCAGACGTGCGCATCCCGTACATCAAAAACCAGAACGAAGACATCTTCCAGCCGCTGTTTTCCGATATCGGTGAATTCCAGAAATTCCGTCCGGATCCGCAGGCAAAACTCCGTCTGGCAGCCATCCCGTTCCAGCACCTTCTGCCGTACCTGATGAAACAGGCCAAAGGCTTCGTCATCAACCCGTCCGGCTTCAACCTTCTGTTGACCAGAGAACAGCTCCAGAGAATCATGGGAGCCCAGGCACAGAGCGTCCGCCCGAACCTTGAGGCAATGATGGCACAGGCCGCTGCAGCACAGGCACAGAAAAATGCACAGAACAACGCTGCAAACGACGAAGTAAAAGAACACGTCGACGAGACAGAGAACATCGCAGCAGAAACCGACAACGAAGAATAAAACCGACAGGGCCGCAGAAAATCCCAGCAAACGGGCACTGCGGTCCGTTTTTGACTGCATAAAACCGGAAATAATAAAGAAAAACAAGAAAGGATATACAAAAATGAATGCAGAACATTGCAAAGCCTATACCCTGCTGCAGGAACAGCAGATTGACGATATCCATGCACACGGCTACCTCCTCCGCCACAACAAGAGCGGTGCCCGCGTGCTCCTTCTCGAAAACGAAGATGACAACAAAGTCTTCAACATCGCGTTCCGTACCCCGCCGGCCGACAGCACAGGCGTAGCCCACATCCTCGAGCACAGTGTCCTCTGCGGCTCCCGCGAATTCCCGTTAAAGGATCCCTTCGTAGAACTCGTCAAAGGATCCCTGAACACCTTCTTAAATGCTATGACCTACCCGGATAAAACCATGTACCCGGTAGCCAGCACCAACGATGCCGACTTCCAGAACCTGATGCATGTCTACATGGATGCTGTATTCTACCCGAACATTTACAAACATGACGAAATCTTCCGTCAGGAAGGCTGGAGCTATCATCTGGAAAGCGAAGACGGCCCGCTGACCTACAACGGTGTTGTATACAACGAGATGAAAGGAGCCTTCTCCTCCGCAGATGATGTCCTGGAGCGTGAAACCTTCAACACCCTGTTCCCGGACACTCCGTACGGCGTAGAATCCGGCGGAGATCCGTCCTGCATCCCGAACCTGACCTACGAAAACTTCCTGAATTTCCATCAGACCTATTACCATCCGTCCAACAGCTATATCTACCTGTACGGAAACATGGATATGGAAGAAAAACTGGCATGGATGGATGAAAAATACCTGTCCCATTTTAATGCAAAAGAAGTAAAATCCGAAATTCCGTATCAGAAACCATTTGCAGAGACCCTCGACATTGTACACGAGTACCCGGTACTCGACGGCGATCCGCTTGAAAACAATGCGTACCTGTCCTACAACATGGTTATCGGCAGCGGTCTGGATGTAAAATTAAACGTGGCATTTTCTGTTCTGGAGTATGCACTCCTTGACGCACCGGGAGCCCCGGTCAAACAGGCACTCCTTGACGCACACATCGGAAAAGATGTTTACGGCTCCTACGAGGACGGCATCCTGCAGCCATTCTTCTCCATCGTAGCCAAGAACGCCGATGAAAATGAGAAAGAAAAATTCCTGTCCATCATCCGCGGCACCCTCGAGGATATCGTGAAAAACGGCATGGATCAGAAAGCCATCGAGGCAGGCATCAACTATTTCGAATTCCGTTTCCGTGAGGCGGACTTCTCCAGCTTCCCGAAGGGCCTGATGTACGGCATTGACGTCTTCGACAGCTGGCTGTACGACGAGAACAAACCGTTCGCCTACCTGCAGCAGCTTGCGATTTACGATGAGCTGAAAAAACTGGCAAAAGAAGGCTATTTCGAAAACCTGATCCAGACGTATCTGCTGGACAACACCCATGCCTCCATCGTGACCCTCATTCCAAAGACCGGTCTTGCCGCAGAAAATGATGCAAAGACCGCAGAAAAACTGCAGAAATATAAAGAGAGCCTGTCAAAAGAAGAGATCGAGAAAATCATTGCTGACACCAAAGAGCTGGCAGCATATCAGGAAGAAGAGGAGAGCGAGGAAGTACTCGAGACGATTCCGCTCCTGAAACGAAGCGATATCAAACGTGAGTCTATCAAACTTTACAATGACGAGCATGAAGTCGATGGAACGACAGTTCTTCATCACAACGTATTCACGAACGGCATCGGTTACTTAAGCTTGTTGTTTGATACGAAAAATGTGCCGAACGATCTGATCCCGTACATGGGCGTATTAAAATCCGTTCTCGGCTATGTGGACACCGAACACTACACCTACGGCGAACTGTTCAACGAGATCAATGCACAGACCGGCGGCATCAACTGCGGACTGCAGGTATTCCGCATTCCGGAAAATGATGACGACTGCCGCAGAATGTTCGGCATCCGCGCGAAATTCCTGTACGACAAACTGGATTTCGTCATGAAAATGATCGAGGAAATCCTGAATACCTCCCGCCTGGATGACGAGAAACGTCTTCACGAGATCATCTCCAGCATGAAATCCGGCCTGCAGAACCGCCTGTCTTCTGCCGGAAATGCAACGGCTGTGATGCGTGCAGCTTCCTATTACTCCCCGATGAGCAATTTCCAGGACCGCATCGCAGGCATCGGCTTCTACCAGCTCTTAAAAGATCTGGACGAGAACTTCGATGAGAAAAAAGCAGAACTGATTAAAAATCTGCAGACCCTGATGAAATACATCTTCCGCAAAGAGAATCTGACCGTCTCCTATACCGCAGACGAGACAGGCTACGCACCGCTGGAAGAAAAAATCGCAGCATTCAAAGAGAATCTGTACACCGACGAAGTGGAGCCGGGCAGCATTGTGTATGACTTTGAACAGAAAAACGAAGCCTTCCAGACCTCCGGCCAGGTACAGTACGTGGCACTCTGTGGAAACTTCGAGCGCGAAGGCTACGACTACACAGGAGCCCTGCGCATCCTGCGTGTCATGCTGAGCTATGACTATCTGTGGATCAACATCCGTGTCAAAGGCGGCGCTTACGGCTGCGGCGGAGCTTTCGGAAGAGGCGGAAATGCGTGCATTTCTTCCTACCGTGACCCGAACGTCGGAAGAACCCTTGAAGTATACCGCGGTATCGGCGATTACGTGCGCAATTTCGAAGCAGACGAGCGCCAGATGACCAAATACATCATCGGAACGATCAGCGAACTCGACGTCCCGATGAACCCGTCCGCAAAAGGCCAGACCTCCGAGAGCGCATGGTTCAACGGCATCACCGAAGCAGACTTCCAGCAGGAGAGAGATCAGATCCTCGATGCAACCCTGGATGACATTCATGCACTGGCAGACCTTGTAGATGCAGCCTTAAAACAGAACAACATCTGCGTTGTCGGAAGCGAGGCGGCAATTCAGAAAGAGAAAGAACTGTTCAAGAACGTAGAGAACTTATAAATGAGGAGAAAAGACAGCAATGGAAAACAATGCAAATTATAAATCCGGCTTTGTAGCCCTGATCGGCCGTCCGAACGTGGGAAAATCCACGCTGATGAACCACCTGATCGGACAGAAGATTGCGATTACATCCAAGAAACCGCAGACCACCCGCAACCGCATCCAGACCGTTTATACGTGTGACGAGGGACAGATCGTGTTCCTCGACACACCGGGTATCCACAAGGCGAAAAATAAGCTCGGCGAGTACATGGTCGATGTAGCCGAGAAAACGTTAAAAGAAGTCGATGTGATTCTCTGGCTGGTAGAGCCGAGCAACTTCATCGGAGCAGGAGAGCGCCATATCGCAGAGATTCTGGAGAAAGTCAATGCGCCGGTCATCCTCATTATCAACAAGACCGATACCGTGGAGAAAGATAAAATCCTGGAATTCATCGATACGTACCGCAAGCTGTTCCAGTTTGCCGAGATCATTCCGTGCTCGGCACTCCGCCATCAGAACACCGATGACATTATTCCGAGCATCTTCAAATATCTGCCGTACGGCCCGCAGTTCTACGATGAGGACACCATCACCGATCAGCCGATGCGCCAGATCGTGGCTGAGATCATCCGCGAGAAAGCACTGTACGCCTTAAACGAAGAGATCCCGCACGGCATCGCCGTTGTGATCGACCAGATGAAAGACCGCCCGAACGGAAAAATCGTTGATATTGATGCGACCATCATCTGCGAGCGCGATTCCCACAAGGGCATCATTATCGGAAAACAGGGCGCGATGCTCAAGAAGATCGGAAGCAACGCGCGGTATGAGCTGGAGCAGATGCTGGAGCAGAAAGTCAATCTGAAGCTCTGGGTAAAAGTCAAAAAAGACTGGAGAGACAGCGATTTCCTTGTGAAGAACTTCGGATATGATAAAAAGAAACTCGATTTATAATATTGCATTATAATAAGGAAGAAACATGCGAGAACCAATCAATGTAAGCGGAATGGTATTATCCGCCTCCCCGGTCGGAGAGTATGACAAGCGCGTCGTGATCCTGACCCGGGAGCTCGGCAAAATCACCGCCTTCGCGCGCGGCGCCCGCCGCATGAAAAGCCCGCTGATGGCCGTCTCCAATCCGTTCGTCTTCGGCGAGTTTCAGGTCTACGAAGGCCGCGACAGCTACACCCTCTCCGGCGCAAACATTAAAGAATACTTCCTCGACCTGGCGCAGATGCAGCCCGGCGTTTATTACGGCTTTTATTTTCTGGAACTGGCCGAATATTTCGGCCAGGAAGGAAACGATGAAACCCAGATGCTGAACCTTCTGTACGTGACGATGAACGCCATCCGTCGCGGAAAACAGGACCTGCGCCTGATCCGGTGCATCTTCGAACTGCGGACGATCACAATCAGCGGAGAAGCACCGCAGATGTTCTCCTGCATGGAGTGCAGCACGAAAGAGAATCTGACCGTATTCTCCCTGCGTGACAGCGCCATCTACTGCCAAAACTGCGGAAAAACCATCAGAGATCCATGGCCGCTGCAGCCGGGCACCGTGTTGGCATGCCGCTATATCATTGTGGCACCGCTCGCGAAGCTGTATGGTTTTACCGTAAATGAAGAGATCCTGGACGAACTGGAACGATTGCTGCGTGCATATCTCCATCGCTATGTCGAAAAGAAGATGAAAACATTACAGATTCTGGATATGATGAAATAATATAAAATGTAATAATTTGCGAAAATGTGAAAAAAGTATGTCCAAAAGTGTGTCCACACCTTTACAAATGAGTAGAAATGGGATAAAATACTCAGGATAAAGAAAAAAATGGTTCTGTATTCGTCACAGAAGATATTACAAATGCATAGTACCAGAAAAAATGAGAAGTTTTTAGTGAAAATGGTAATATAAAAGCTAGAAAAACTATGCGAAACAAGAGAGTGTTATGAGTACGGCGAAAAAAATACGACAGGGGAGAAAGGTATGTACAAAAAATTATCCACAGGATGGCTGAAGCATCTGGATTTTATGGTTCTTGATATTATCTGTCTTCAGCTCGCTTTCGTCATGGGTTATTTCTTAAGACATCACAGTTTTAATCCATATGGAAGCCCAATTTACCGAAATGAGGCTATCGTATTCGCTCTGATCCAGCTGATGATCATGTTTTTTGACGATTCCTTCAAAAACGTCATGAAGCGCGGATATCTCGTGGAAATCGGAATGACTGTAAAAAATATGGTATACATCATCGTTCTTGGTGTATTCTACCTGTTCCTGATTCAGGAGGGAGATCAGTTCTCCAGAGCAACCATTATGCTGACCGGTGCTCTGTACGGAATGCTTTCCTATCTGATGCGCACCGGATGGAAGGTTGTGGTAAAGAAACGCAGCAGCGGGGAACACAGCGGCCGTTCGCTTCTGATCATCACGACCGAAAAACAGTCACAGTCCGTTGTAAAGAGCATGCTGGATTTCGATTACATCGGCGTTCGTCCGACTGGCGTTGTTCTCGTAGACCAGGACAGAACCGGACACAAAATCCACGGCGTACCGGTGGTATCGAACCTTGCAGATGCAACTGAGTATGTCTGCCGTGAGTGGTTCGACGAAGTGCTGATCGTTCTGCCGGAAGGCAGAGAAATCCCGCAGAAAGTATTCGACGCATTCGCCGAGATGGGCATTACGATCCACGTAAAAATTGCGGACGTGAACGAAATGCAGGGAAAAAATCAGACTGTAGAGCGCATGGGCAACTATACCGTGGTCACCACCTGCATCAATATGGCAAGCGCAGGCCAGCTTATTCTGAAACGAATCATGGATATCTGTGGTGGTCTCGTAGGATGTATCCTGACAGGAATCATCTTTTTGTTTGTCGCTCCTGCAATCTATATCAAATCGCCGGGGCCGATCTTCTTTTCACAGTACCGTGTTGGAAAGAACGGAAGAAAATTCAAAATCTACAAATTCCGCAGTATGTACATGGATGCGGAGGAACGGAAAAAAGAACTGATGAAACAGAATCGTGTCAGCGACGGTCTGATGTTCAAAATGGAGAACGATCCGCGCGTTATCGGCAGCGAAAAGGGCCCTGGCAAGGGAATTGGAAATTTCATCCGCAAAACTTCACTGGATGAGTTCCCGCAGTTCTTCAATGTATTAAAAGGTGATATGAGCCTCATCGGAACCCGTCCGCCGACAGTAGACGAGTGGGAAAAATACGAACTGCACCACAGAGCCCGTCTGGCTATTAAACCAGGTCTTACCGGTATGTGGCAGGTAAGCGGACGAAGTGATATTACAGACTTCGAGGAAGTTGTAAGACTGGATACCCAGTATATTGCAGAATGGTCGTTTATGCTGGATATCAAAATTTTGTTCAGAACCGTACTGATTGTATTAGGACAGAAAGGTTCCATGTAAAAAAAGTCTGATCTGAAAAAAATTACATTTAACTATACTATAAAAAACGGCAGATATGTTGCGGGTGAGAGAACAGTGTGGTACAATAAAAGTAAATTTGTAAAGATTGGCGAAATAAGGATTTTGGAAGAGAAGAAGCTGTGAATGAGAATTTGTTCATGGCTTCTGTAATGCAAAATAGACTTCTGGAAGGATACACGTTATGAAGAAAGATTATAAAATCGCTGTAGCCGGTACCGGTCTTGCTGCGTTAGCGCATCGGCTTTTGCAACACTCTATAAAATAGACAAATTTGGTGTGTGTACCCCTATTTATAGACACATTTTTAGTGATGTACTTATGTTTATGGACAAAGGGTTGTGCGAGATGGTGCGTGCACCAGAACCGCGGGAGCGGCTGAGCGGTTATGGCCACAGTGTGGAATAGCCGCAGTGTGAATTTATAGACGACGAATGCGAGCAAATACGAAAGAGGAAAAAACATAAACACGAGGGAGAATTAAGTTATGTACGATTATCTGGTGGTTGGCTCTGGTCTATACGGAGCTACGTTCGCGCATGAAGCGCATCAACATGGGAAATCTGTTCTGGTCATCGATAAGAGGCCAAACATTGCCGGTAATATCTATACTGAAAAAGTAGAAGGTATCAATTTCCACAAGTATGGTGCGCACATCTTTCACACGAATAATAAGACTGTGTGGGATTACCTCCAAAACTTTACGGTATTCAACCGTTTCACAAACTCTCCGGTGGCTAACTACAAAGGTGAGTTATATTCCATGCCTTTTAATATGTACACATTCAACAAGATGTGGGGTGTGGTGACACCGGAAGAAGCGCAAGCCAAGATTGATGAGCAGCGGAAAGAAATCTCCGGTGAACCGAAGAATCTGGAAGAGCAAGCCATCAGTCTGGTCGGTAGAGATATCTACGAAAAGCTGGTTAAAGGTTATACGGAGAAACAGTGGGGACGTGACTGCAAAGACCTGCCGGCGTTTATTATTAAGCGTCTGCCTGTACGCCTGACTTTTGACAACAACTATTTCAATGCTCTATATCAAGGCATCCCAGTCGGCGGTTATACACAGATGGTCGAGCATATGCTTGATGGTATAGAGGTAAGGCTCGGCGTGGATTATCTGGAGCATAAAGCGGAACTGGATGCGCTGGCAGAGAAGGTTGTTTACACCGGACCGATTGATGCTTACTTCCAGTATTCCCGTGGCTATCTGGAGTACCGTAGTGTGAGATTTGAAAACGAGATTCTGGACAAGCCAAATTTCCAGGGCAACGCAGCTGTGAATTATACTGACCGCGAAACGCCGTGGACGCGCATCATCGAACACAAGTGGTTCGAGTTCGGAAAAGACGAGAACGGAAATGAATTGCCGAAGACAATTATTTCTCGTGAGTACAGTTCAGAGTGGAAACCGGGTGACGAACCGTACTATCCGGTAAACGACGCAAAGAATGGTGCGCTATATGCCGAATATAAGAAGCTGGCGGATGCTGAGGATAAGGTGATTTTCGGCGGCAGACTTGGCGAGTACAAGTACTACGACATGGATGCTGTGGTAGCATCGGCGTTAGAGATGAGCAAAAAGGAACTGGGCTGATGTCCGGTGTATAAAGGGGAAAGAAGGACAAGAAGTTATGAGTCAGCCGAATAAACTTAATAAGCCGGATTCTTTAAATATAAAAATCATCATTGCGGCTCACAAGAAATACCGTATGCCACAGGATGACATATACTTGCCGATTCATGTAGGCGCAGAGGGCAAAGCGCCTATTGGATATCAGGGCGATAACACAGGCAATAATATCTCCACCCTCAATCCATACTTCTGTGAGCTTACCGGAATGTATTGGATGTGGAAGAACCTCAAGGCGGATTACCTAGGACTTGCACATTACAGACGGCATTTCTGCTTTAGAAAGAAGCATGGAGAAAATTCCGAGGACAGCAAGTGGAAGTCTGTATTGACCTCAAAAGAAGCCCAGCTTCTCTGTAAGCGGAATGATGTTATTGTCCCAGAAAAGCGCCACTATGTGATTGAGACCTTAGAGTCTCATTATGAGCACACGCATTACAAGGAGCATCTTGAAAAGAGCAGACAAATCATAAGGGGACGGTATCCACAGTATCTGGAGAGCTATGATCGGGTTCTCAAACAGAAGAGCGGGTACATGTTTAATATGTTCATCATGAGAGCGGATCTTGTTGATGAGTATTGCACATTCCTTTTTGACATACTTTTTGAGTTGGATAAGCAGGTAGATACGAGTGAATATTCTGCATTCCAAGCACGGTATCCTGGGCGAGTCGGAGAGATTCTCTTTAATGTTTGGCTGGATAAGCGGAGCAAGGAAAAGGCTCTAAAGGTAAAAGAAATAAGCCATATCCACATGGAGAAGATCAACTGGTGGAACAAGGGCACGGCCTTTCTGAAGGCTAAGTTCCTTGGGAAGCGGTATGAGCATGGATTTTGAGATTGCAGGTTAGACAAAAAACACCGAAATTCGAAGGAAAAGGATTTGACACATGGAAGAGATGACGACACAATCGCTTAGCAAACAAGCAAGCAAGCGGATAGAATGGTTAGATGCTCTTAAGGGTGTAGCTATTATAGCAGTTGTCTTCGGACACTCCCTTTTGGGATATACAGAAAATAATGCTTTTGGAGAATACAACGATTTCTTTTTCCAATTGAAGAATTGGATTTATATATGGCATATGCCGTTCTTTATGTGTCTAAGTGGATTTTCCTTTAGCTTGGCATATTATCGTGACAACAAGGTGGATACACTAAAGGTAAGAAAGCAGATTCTGAACTTGCTTTTATTATATATCATGTTCAGTGTTCTTTTGTATGGTTTGAAGATTCCGCTGGCGATGTTTACGGATAATAAGATGTCGCTGGGAGACGCTTTGCTGAATTTGTTCTTTCCGAATACGATAATGTGGTATTTGTGGGTTCTTGCAGCATATTATTTTATACTCATTTGCTGTGGAAAATTAGTGAATGTAATTGCTGCCAAGCCGTGGATTATACTAGGATTTTTATTCTTTGTGGCTGTTGTTCAGAAGACGAGCGAGAACATTGTCAGCTGGCGGTTGTGCTTTGGCAATTTTAATCGACTGGCATTTTACTTTTGCCTTGGCATAGTGCTCAGCATTAATAGGGACAAGCTGAAATCCAGAAGAAAAGGCCTTGTGGCAGCAGGAATTGCTGCTGTAGCGGTACATTGCATATACTATGTGAAATGGACAGGAACATATAGAGTTTTTGATTCAGTGACTAACGAATTTATAGCAACTTTGATTGTGCTTTTAATGTTCGAGGCCGCAAGCGTGTATCATGGAAGACGTGGACTAACTCCTGCTATTGGTAGGGCATCGCTTGTCATATATCTTCTGCACACATATATGGTGACAGCTATGAAGGTCGTATGTATAAGGATGGGCCTTTGCAGTAGCCTGTTGATGGATGTTGTGGTAGTGGTTCTGAGTGCGGTTGTGCCGATAGCTATTTGCTACTTTGTAGATTTTGTCAGAAGGAAGAACCGAGTAATTGGAATGATATTTTCGCCAGTTGGATTTGTACAAATAAAATAAAATGGACTAAGAGCTATTTCACTTGGGAAAATGTTATGACCGTCGCAATAATTAGATATAAAGGAGTATAAGGGAAGGTGATAATGTGAGTGATACTAAATTCAATATACTGCTTTCATTTATAATCCCTGCACATAACAGCGAGAGAACCTTAAGCAATTGTGTTGAAAGCATAGAAAATGATGTGCATTTGTCGGATATATCTTGTGAGCTAATTATTATCGAAAATGGATCTGAAGATAATACATTAAACATAGCTAAAACACTGCAAAAGAAATTTGCAAACGTTCTCTTAGAAGTATCAGAAAAAGGTGTTTCTAAGGCAAGAAATCGCGGATTGGAAGTTGCTACAGGCCGAAAGATTGTTTTTGTTGATTCTGATGATGTTTGGGTGAATGGTTCGATTGAGGCTATAGCAAAACAATTGGCTGCTGCTGATGCTGACTTGTTTATGTATGGCTACTATAAAGAAAATAAAGAAGTAATCCACGATTATGGTCGAATGGAGGAGATATTTTCCGAGAATATAGATGATTTTAAAGCGTGGTTGTTAGTTCGTCCAACACTACGTATGCAGGTATGGGCAAAAGTCTTTGATGATGGTGTGATTAAAGACAAGACCTTACGTTTTAATGAGGAATTATCTTATTCGGAAGATTCGGAATTCCTTCTCAGATATGTACAGTCATGTAATACAGTGGGGATTTTTAGCAAGCCGATATATAGATATTTATGCAGTGGAGTTTCTGCTGTGAGAACATATAATCCACAGCGGATGCAGGGATACATTAAGTCACTTGAAGTGACGGCAATCGAAGTGGCAAATGAAGCGGCTCCTGTAAGAGAGGCATATTTGGAATATATATTGGCACATTTTAATCTGATCGCAGTACACGACATATTTGATATGCAGATACAAGGCTCTTTTATAAAAAAATTACGAAAGATGAAGCAATTGAAAAATGAACCCCTGTTTAGAAGTGCATTGGACAAAATTTCTTTGAATAGGTGTTTGACGGTGCAGCTGTCACCGGAAGCGTTTATAAAATGTCGTCTCAACTTAATGGCTGGTTTGGTGTGTTACATGAAAGCGTTTCTTAATTACAGGAAGCAAAGAAAAGTCTCTATTGCGGAGACCTAAATTATTATAATCGGTATGCGTGGATATATTGGAGGGATAATAGAAAATGCAGGCTGTCCTAGTAATAGCACACAAGAATATAGAACATGTTATAGAATTATCTCAACTGCTAAGAAAGCAATTTGAGGTCTATATCCATATAGATAAAAAGTGTAATGTTTCCGGGCTCCAGATGAACGAGCTATTCAATATAGGCGCCCATGTCTACCAAAGCGTGGATGTTAGATGGGGAGGGTGGAGCATTGCGGAAGCTGCTCGTATTCTGTTTAGAGAAGCCCTAAAAAATAAGGAAATCACATATATGCATGTAATTTCTGGTGAGGATTACCCTGTAAAACCATTGAAGACGATATATGAATTCTATGAAAATAACGATCAGATTTACATACAGTGTGAGCCAGCTGAAGGATCTGTAAAGTCGGGAGAGTCGCAGGTGCTTTGGCAGAAGTATTATTTTGATTATGATAAAATCAACAGAAGAACAACATTTGGAAAGATATATCATAGATATACTCTTCTGAAACAGACACTGTTGCATGTTGATAAATTCAAAGAGTTAGGCGTGAATTTGAAGCTGTATCAAGGTGCAAATTGGATGGATATTCCAAGAGATGCTGTCAGCTATTTCATGGATTATTTTGATGAGCATGAGAATGTTAGAAAGCTCTTTATGACAGGATATTGTTCGGATGAATTTTGGATCCAGACCATTTTGAAAAATTCTGAGTTCGAATCTAGAATAGACGGAGATATACACAGGTACATCAAGTGGGAAAAGCAATATGATAATTATCCTGCTGTGTTAGATGAACGTGAGTTTCCTAAGATCAAGGCTGGAAATTATCAATTCGCTAGAAAGTTCAATCCGCAGTATTCGGCTGCGTTGAAGAGAATGATCGATGATGAATTGCATCTATAAATTACAATAAATAGAGGGGACAAAAGGCAATGAGAATCTTAGTGTTTGGTATGACGGAGAACCCTGGAGGCGTTGAGAGTTTCCTGGTCAATTATTATCGTCATATAGACAGAAATAAAATACAGTGGGACTTCCTGTGCAATTCGCACAATCCGGTTGCGTACGAGGATGAGTTGATAAGCCTTGGCGGTCGGTGCTTCCATATCTCGGCCAGAAGCGCAGACAGGCAGAAATATCGGCAGGAGCTTGACTCTGTTTTTAAGGAACATGCGAAAGAGTGGAGCGCAATCTGGGTGAACGTGTGTAGCCTTGCCAACATTGATTATTTGAAGGTTGCAAAAGAATACGGGATCGAAAAGCGAATCATACACAGTCATAACTCGCAGAATATGGATAATTGGCTGCGCGGACTGTTACATAAATGGAACAAGCGACAGATCGGGAAAATTGCCACGGATTTCTGGGCTTGCTCCGAGGACGCGGCAAAGTGGTTTTACAGTGGTGAGACACTGAAAAAGGCCGTGGTGATCCACAACGCAATTGATGTGGAACGTATGCGTTTTGACGAGGAAAAAAGAAAAGCCATCCGCACAAAATACGGATGGAAGGATAAGTATATTATCGGAAATGTTGGAAGACTTCATTTCCAGAAAAATCAAAGCTTCGCACTTGATATTTTTGTGGAATATCTGAAAAAGAACAAGAATGTACTTCTTGTTCTGGTCGGGCAGGGTGAAGACGAGCGGATGCTGAAAGAGAAGGTTGATAAGCTGGGCATAGCGGATAGAGTATTCTTCGCCGGGTTGCAAAGCGACATTCAAGCGTGGCTGAGCTGTTTTGATTTGTTTCTGTTCCCATCAAAGTTCGAAGGCTTAAGTATAGTAGCTTTGGAGGCACAAGCCAATGGCTTGACCACAATTTCTTCAAAAAAAGTTATTCCGGCTGAGGTCAAAATGAATGATAACTTCTATTTCATGGATTTGGAGGCCGGAGCCGAAGCGTGGAGCAAACAGATTGAAGAGATAAGTGGATACGAGCGCGCTGAGTACAGCGAGGTGAAGAAACGTTTCGCTGAAAAGGGCTACGACATAGACACAGAGACAGGCAAGCTGGAAACACTGTTGATGGGCTAAGACGATGAAAGAGGAAGCAGTTTTATGGATAAATATCAAATTGTAGAGACGACCGAACAATTCAATCATGCCGGAACAAAAGCCACCGCAGATATTTCGGTGGTCGCCGAGAAAATGGGCTTTCAAAAGCTCTATCTGAAGATGCGCACCACAAAGTCGGGCTATCTTGCAAAGGCGCAGCGTCAGGTGGGGTATTATATTGACTGGAACAACTGTTATCAGGCGATAACATATGGTAGCGTTGTGTTGTTGCAGCATCCGTTCCATTATTCGCAACTCACAAGAGAGAAGTTGCTCTACAAGCTGAAAAAGGAGAAGAAAGTCAAGTTTATCTCGGTTGTGCATGATGTGGAGCTATTGAGAGCGTTCCGCTACAACGACTACTACAAAAGAGAGTTTGAGGTCATGCTTGATATTGCGGATGTTATCATCGTCCACAATCAGGTGATGCTTGATTGGTTTGTGGGGCGCGGTGTGCCAAGAGAAAAGCTCGTCAATTTGAAGTTGTTTGATTATTTGATCGACGCTCCGGTACCCAAGACGGTTGCTTTTGAAAAAAGCATCAATATCGCCGGCAATCTGGATGTGACAAAATGCGGCTATATCAGTCAATTGGGTCAGCTTGAAGGCGTAAAGGTGAATCTATACGGCCCGAATTTCGACGAGAAAATGCGCCAATGTAGCAATATTGACTATCATGGCTCCTTTCCTATTGACGAGATACCAAACCAGCTTAATAAGGGCTTTGGACTTGTCTGGGATGGAGAAAGTATTGATGGCTGCAAGGGGCTTCCAGGGCAGTATTTGAGATACAACAATCCGCATAAGATGTCGCTTTACATAGCCTCGGGGCTTCCAATAGTTATCTGGAAAGAGGCTGCGCAGGCTAGATTTGTTGAAGAAAATGGGATTGGGATATGCGTGGGTAGCCTTGAAGAAATAGGTGGTACTTTATCACGCATGTCTGAAAACGAGTATTGTGGTCTTATCGAGAATGTAAATAAAATAAACAATGAAGTTACAACTGGAAAATATGCGGAGAACGCGCTTTATTTGAGCATTAAAATGCTTTAAATCAATAACTAAGAGAATTACGTCAATTTTTACGATGGAGGAATGCATGAAACTAAACCACAAATCCCACTCGCTTCGGAAGATGTATGACATTATATTATATTTGATGGCATTATCTTTTATCCTTTCGTTCGGTTCGATGTATACCGTAATAACTGATTATTATGACGCAGGCATTACAGATTCGCTATTCGTTAAAATTTTCTGCGTTGTGGGATTTATATATTGGATCTTGTTTGTCTCAAAAAAGAATAAGATTAAAATTAAAATAAATGCTCTGATTTTCCCACTCACAGTCGTTGCTTATTTTGCTATATATTTGTTGTTTACTGGAATTGCCGTGATGCCCTGCATTTCCCAAATGGTTTTGCCGTTTACCTTATTATTTATGATTTGTGCGCAAGAAGGTTCAAAGCTTTTTCTTGAAAAATTTTTTGATAAATATTCACAAATAATGACGTTAATAGCAATTGTCTCACTTGTGTTTTATTTTTTAGGTACACTTGGTGGCATGCTTCCTAAGAGCGAAATACAATATTACAATAATCGCTGGACTTATAGCTGCTATAGCTATTTTAATATTTACTTTGAGAATCCTTTACAAAATCTGTCTTATGCACCACGAAATGTCGGCATATTCATGGAAGCCCCTGGATTTGCGATTGCTCTCATATATGCCCTCTTTTGGAATTTGGTTAAGGAGAAAAAAAATAAATTTATAATTGTAATTCTATTCGTTACCATGGTGACAACTTTATCCACAACTGCAATCATTGTTGGCGGTCTTTTGATATCGTTGTATTATTATTTTAATGCAAAGAATCGCTCAATTAAAATAGCTTTAAGAGCATTTACACCATTACTTGTTGTATTGGCTGCGTGGATGATATATCTGATTATGAAGACAAAAATGACAACGGGAAATTATGGGTCTGTTTTGATCCGGCTTGACGATATTGGAGCTGCCTGGAAATCGTTTCTACAAGCTCCAATCTTTGGAGTCGGTTTCTATAATCTTGAGGCAATTTACAGTAACTTCACCTATAATACATTAAAAGGTGATCCGACATTTGGATTTATAAATATTCTTGCTTATGGTGGAATATATTTAGGCCTTTACTATTACGGAGGACTACTATGGTTTGTTAAATCGAATATTCTTGACAAAAATGGAAAAATCTTGTTCGTTTTTATGATGAGCGCTCTTTTATGTTCTAGCCCAATGCAGTATAGTATTATGCTATATCTATTTATAAGTGCTGGATATGTTGCTAAGCTTAGCATAGCACCTCGGCTAAAATGAATAAAAACTGTCATGTAAATAAAGAATACAATTTATCAAATGGAGAAAATGGATGAGACAGAAATCTCTAAAACTAAATTTCATTATGAACGCCATCCTTACGATGTCCCAGTTCATTTTTCCGCTTATCACTTTTCCGTATGTTTCGCGTATATTACTGCCGGAAGGCACCGGAAAAGTCTCGTTTGCCACATCGGTAATATCCTATTTTGCAATGTTTGCACAGCTCGGTATTCCTACATATGGAATTCGGGCTTGTGCGCAGGTGCGTGATGATCAGGAGAAGCTAACCCGTACAACACAGGAAATTTTTATCATTAATTTTGTGATGACTATCCTTGCGTACATTGTGTTTTTTGGTGGATTATTCACGGTTCCCCGGTTGCGTCAAGATAAAATGCTATTCCTTATTGTCAGCACAACACTACTATTCAATGCAATTGGAATGGAATGGCTGTACAAAGCATTGGAGCAGTATACATATATAACGGTTCGGTCTGTTATTTTTAAATTCATTGCACTTATAGCTATGTTTGTACTGATTCATGAGAAAAAAGATTATGTAATCTATGGAGGCATTTCAATCTTTGCTGCGTCTGCATCCAATGTATTTAATTTTGTGTATGCACATAAATATGTTGGCATGAAGCCAATCGGCGAGTATAACTTCAAAAGGCATTTAAAGCCAGTTGCTGTGTTCTTTGCAATGTCATGCGCTACGACGGTATATACGAACCTGGACACCGTGATGCTTGGATTCATGAAGACCGACACTGATGTCGGATATTATAATGCTGCAGTAAAAATAAAAGGAATTCTGGTTGGTGTTGTGACATCCCTGGGGACAGTGTTATTGCCACGAGCCTCATATTACGTGGAACATGGTATGAAAGAAGCCTTTCTGAGAATCACAAATAAAGCAATCACATTTGTATTTTTGATTGCCACTCCTTTAATGGTTTATTTTATGCTGTTTGCGAAGGAAGGTATTTTCTTCCTTTCTGGGGAAGCATATGAAGGTTCTGTTCTTCCGATGCAGATTATTATGCCGACGTTGCTTTTCATTGGGCTTTCAAATATCATGGGTATTCAGATATTAGTGCCCCTGGAAAAAGAAAAAGTAGTTCTTTATTCTGAAATTGCTGGAGCAGTGGTAGACCTGATCATCAACTGGATTTTGATTCCATCAATGGCATCTGCTGGTGCTGCAATCGGCACATTGGTCGCTGAAGCAGTTGTGACAATTTGGCAGTATGTGGCTTTAAAAGATACAGTATCCGATGCATATAAACAGGTACATTATATTCCTATAATTTTAGGTATAGCATTGGGCTCTCTTGCGTCATTTTGGACGAAAACGTTGGGATGGCATGAATTCTTTACTTTGGCAGTTTCAGCGGTGATTTTCTTTGCTGTTTATGGTGTGGTATTATTAGTGGCTAAGGAGCCTTTGACGATAGAGATTTTTAATCAGGTAATCAGCAAAGTAATGAAGAAAAGAAAAACAAATTGATAATGGGGGAAAGAGAATATGTACGATTATTTAGTAGTGGGTTCCGGTCTTTACGGAGCTACGTTCGCTCAGCAGGCGAAAGCACATGGAAAGTCCGTTCTGGTTATTGATAAGAGACCGAACATTGCAGGAAATGTTTATACAGAAAAAGTAGAGGGCATCAACTTTCACAAATACGGTGCGCATATCTTTCATACCAACAACAGGGAAGTCTGGGAGTATTTACAGCAATTTACTGTGTTTAATCGATTCACGAATTCACCTGTAGCCAATTATAAGGGCGAGTTGTACTCCATGCCCTTTAATATGTATACTTTTAACAAAATGTGGGGCGTTGTGACTCCGGAAGAAGCGCAAGCTAAGATTGACGAGCAGCGCAAGGAGATTACAGGTGAGCCGCAGAATCTGGAAGAACAGGCAATAAGCCTCGTGGGACGGGACATCTACGAGAAGCTCGTGAAGGGTTACACTGAAAAGCAGTGGGGTCGTGACTGTAAGGAACTTCCGGCTTTCATCATCAAACGTTTACCGGTGCGACTGATCTTTGACAACAATTATTTTAATGCTCTTTACCAGGGCATTCCGGTCGGCGGTTACGCTATGATGGTTACCAATATGCTGGATGGCATTGAGGTTAGACTTGGTGTGGATTATCTGGAGAAGAAAAACGAACTGGATGCTTTGGCTGAAAAGGTAATCTACACAGGTCCAATTGATGCTTATTTTGGTTACAAGCTTGGTTATCTGGAATATCGTTCTGTACGTTTTGAGAATGAGATATTGGATAAGCCGAATTTTCAGGGAAACGCAGCAGTGAATTATACAGACCGGGAAACACCATGGACAAGAATTATTGAACACAAATGGTTTGAGTTTGGAAAAGATGAAAACGGCAATGACCTGCCAAAGACCATCATCAGCCGTGAATACAGTTCTGAGTGGAAGCCGGGGGACGAACCGTACTACCCGGTGAATGATGAGAAGAATGGGCAGCTCTACGCAGAGTACAAGAAGCTGGCAGATGGCGAGAAGAAGGTCATCTTCGGCGGAAGGCTTGGCGAGTACAAGTATTATGACATGGACGCTGTTATTGCATCGGCGCTGGAGATGAGTAAAAGAGAACTAAAGCAGAAGGAATTAATTTGATGAGGAATAGAATTGCATCCCTGGATACTGCAAAAGGAATAGCCATTTTGGCAGTTATACTGGGACATTATTTTCAGGAATTTAGTCCTGATAAAATGAATATTGTGTATTGTTTCCATATGCCTTTATTTTTTTTGATAAGTGGATATTGTCTCAGCATAAATAAAACATTTAAGGACTTTGCAAAATCAAAAATCCATCGATTGCTGATTCCTTATGCGGTGACGGCTGTTATTTGGGGTTGTCTGCAAACGCTGAAAAGTTTCATAAAAAATGGAGCATTAGACGGCGTAAAACAGGCAATTAAATGTATCTACGCCATTTTATACGGGGGAGGGCAAGGACAAGGTTCTTTTTATCTTACCAAGTCGTTAGAATGGAAAGCAATTGGTTGTGAAGTAGGCATGCTGTGGTTCCTTCTTGCACTTCTGTGGGGAAGCTTGTTTGTTTATGGAATAGCAAAATTTAAAAGTCGCACAGTTCAATGCATGGTGGTTATTGTAATTGCTATGTTTGGTTATTTGTCTGCACAGTACATTGTTCTGCCATTCAGCATACAACAGGGAATGCTGGCAACAAGCTATCTGTACATCGGATTAACGGCTAAACAATACGGCTTAACTGATAAAATTAAGCTGAATTTTATCAACTGCTCGCTTTGCTTAATTGGTTTTGTATCATGGATTTTAATGAGCAAATTTTCGCTTTTGGAAATGTATTGCAATTCTTATAAGTATGGTATATTAGACTGGTTGACATCCATTGTTATCAGTTGTTTTATAATTGTAATATGTCAGTTAATTTTAAGCAAGAACAACACGATTCAAGCCGTTTTTTCTTGGTTGGGCAAGAATTCATTAATAATACTTTGTTTCCATTATATTGATGCTCGCATTTTTGGATTTATTGTGCACCGATTTGCAAGTATATTTGATCTCAACTTTTTATTAAATATGGTGATAGTGTTTATTGGCTCATGTTTGCTATATGTTTTAGGAGTCTGTGGAATGAATGTTGTAAAAAAGTGTTAGCGTCGGACGAAATCGGCTATTACGAGTCGGGAAAGGATGACCAATTTTCGTCGGATTAAAATAACCAATTGGTACTTGGTTTCCGGACGGAAGCATTATTCCACGGTGCTCTTGACATGAGCCTCCATCAGAACAATGTTAGGGGACAGGTACGGTGAATGCAATTTGAACAGAATTCAACTTGTTTTAAGACAATAGTGAGGTGACATATTTTCATGAGGAAAATCCAATGTGCCTAAAGATTGAAAGTATAAATATGCGAGAAATAGGGGACGTTACTGCGTTTAGAATTACAAAATTATACTTGGAGATGAGAATAATGAAGTTTACAGAGATGATAACAGAATTGAATACACACGGACAGGAGCAAGTCGCAGAGAGACTGCAGGCATTGAGTGGTTCGCAACAGGAGAAGCTTGCTTCTCAGGTTTCCAAGATTGACTGGAGTGTTGTTGAAAGCATTGCGAACAAGGAATCTGAGACTGGTGAGAAGAGCGTTGAGCCACTTACCGCTGTGGAGCAGAAGGATATTGAGACTAATAAGGACAAGTACAGCAAGGCTGGTCTGGATGCAATTAAGGCGGGAAAAGTAGCCGCAGTATTACTTGCCGGTGGACAGGGTACCAGACTTGGACTGGACAAGCCAAAGGGAACCTTGAATGTTGGTGTGGACAAAGAGTTATATCTTTTTGAACAGCTTATTAAGAATATCATGGATGTTGTGAATCAGGCAGGCGTATGGGTTCCTCTTTATATTATGACAAGCGAAAAGAATAATGAAGACACCATTGCGTTTTTTGAAGAGCACAATTATTTTGGATATGATAAGAGCTATGTTCGCTTTTTTGTTCAGAATATGGTTCCGTCGGTGGATTATGATGGAAAGCTCTATATGGAAGCGGAAGATAGCCTTTCCATGTCACCAAATGGTAATGGTGGATGGTTTCTTTCTATGCTTTCCGCAGGACTGGAGCAGGATTTAAGAGATAAGAAGATTGAATGGATCAATGTGTTTGCTGTTGATAATATTCTGCAGAGAATCGCAGATCCTGCATTTGTAGGAGCAACCATTCTTTCCGGTTGTGAGTGCGGTTCCAAGGTGGTGCGCAAAGTTGCGCCGGATGAAAAGGTTGGGGTGATGTGCCGCGTAAATGGTCATCCTTCCATTATTGAATATTATGAGATGTCCGACGAGCTTGCTTCCATGAGAAGAGAAGATGGTGAGCTGGTCTATGGATTTGGAGTAATCCTGAATTACTTATTCCGTCTGGACAAGCTGTTTGAAATTGCAGACAGAAATTTACCATTACATATTGTGGAGAAGAAGATTCCGTATATTAATGATAATAATGAACTCATCAAACCGGATGCTCCGAATGGATACAAGTTTGAGACACTGGTACTGGATATGGTGGAGATGATGGATGACTGTCTTCCATATGAGGTTGTCAGAGAGCATGAATTCGCACCGATTAAGAACAAGACCGGTCAGGATTCACTGGAGAGCGCAAGAGAGCTGTTGAAGGTGAATGGGATTGAGTTCTAGATTCATAGGTAAGAGAAGTTAATGGTTGTAAAAATGACGCGGTGAATATTATGACAGTATTATTAGCAGGCGGAGCCGGTTATATCGGTTCCCACACAGCAGTAGAATTATTAAATGCAGGACACGAGGTTGTAATTGCAGATGACTACAGCAACAGTTGCCCGGAAGCTGTGAATCGTATCGAAGAACTTACCGGTAAGAAGGTCGTTTCTTACGAAGCTGACGTGAAGGATGCAGAAGCGGTAAGAAAGATTTTTGCAGAGAATAAGATTGACTGCGTGATTCACTTTGCAGGGCTGAAGGCAGTAGGAGAATCGGTACAGCAGCCAGTTCGCTATTACAGAAATAATATTGATACAACATTGACTTTGCTTGAATGCATGAAAGAAGCAGGCGTACACAGATTTGTATTTTCTTCTTCAGCAACTGTTTATGGGGAAGAAAACAAGATTCCGTATGTGGAGACAATGAAGCGTGGAAGCTGTTCGAATCCATATGGCTGGACAAAGGTAATGATGGAGGAGATTCTTGAGGACGCAGCAAAGGCGGACCCGGAGCTGACGGTAGTGCTTTTACGATACTTCAATCCAATTGGAGCACATGAATCAGGAAGAATTGGCGAGGATCCACAGGGCATTCCGAATAACCTTATGCCATACATTGCACAGGTAGCAGTAGGCCGCCGCGATCATTTAACCATTTTTGGAGATGACTATCCGACTCCGGATGGAACCTGCCGTAGAGATTACATTCATGTCATGGATTTGGCAGACGGTCATGTTCGTGCTGTAAACTATGCTAAAGATGCCAAAGGGGTAACCGTTTTCAATCTTGGAACCGGAACACCATACAGTGTATTGGATATTGTTCATACTTTTGAGGATGCCAATGGAATTAAGATTGCCTACGAGATGGGACCGAGAAGAGCCGGTGATTTGCCGGAGTTTTGGGCTGATTCCAATAAAGCAACACAGGTTCTTAGCTGGGAGGCAAAGAGAAATCTGCAGGATATGTGCAGAGACACCTGGAATTGGCAGAAACAGAATCCGAATGGGTATCGCCAAGGGTTAGGGGAAGATAAGTGATTGGTATTGTAAAGAGTATTATTACAAACGTGCTTACAGCACTATATCATCCATTTGGATTCTCTGTTTTACTGGTAGCGTTGTTTATGTTTTTGCATCTATATTGTGAATGCTCCTTTAAAATAGCATATTTTTGATATAGTTGCTTGTCACGAGATTGCTCTGTATACTGTCATTAGTCTACAGAAAGAAAAAAGCCTCAGAGCACCCTCCCTGACAAGTCGTGTACTCTGAGACCTGGTAAAAACCATGTTCATTATAGCAGAATATTCGCTTATCCGCAACGAAGCAGACGGTGTTTTTTATTAAGAGCAGTGAAAAGGGTTACTTTTCACGGGTATGCAAATTGACTTCGTCAAAACGACGAAATTGAAAAATCTTTTTTGTGGATAAGTCATGGGAATCCCTGTAGGCATGTGAATGTCTACAGGGATCTTTTTCGTAAACGCATGATAGCGAGTACCTTGACAGCTGTAAGCCGCTTTCGCGGCTTGCCACATATTTCTATTTTGGTTTTCTTATGTGCTCCGGTAAATTCGGAGACCATGGTAACAGATCTTTAAAAAATGATCGATCTGTTTCTTCCATATGGTTTGGGATCTCCGTTAGGAGATATTCAAAGTAATCATATGGTTTTAAGGTAAGCGCTTTTTAATTCGACGACTTGCTCTAGCTTGAAATAACCTTCTGCAAATTCCGGCTCATCTGACCACGCATTCCGCTAAGAGCTGATCAGTCTTTCCGGATGTAACTGAACGCGTTTCCGCTTCAGCTGATCAATAAGTTTTCAACGTGTTATAGTTCTTTCGTAGTCATCAAATGATTGCGAAAGGAGGCATAACTATGCAAGACTACAACACGATTATCGGCTCCATCCAGATGCGTTTGAATGGATGCCAGACCAGGTCCGTTATGGACCGTTACAAGATTGGCTCAGGTACATTAAATCTGATCATGAGCCGATATCATGCCAACGGGATCCCAATCGAGGAACTCCGAATGATGGCACCTAAGGAAGTTGAGGATCTTTTCTATCCGCAGAAAAATCTACAGAGGAAAGATATCCCACTTCCAGATTTCCAGTATTACTATGACAGAATCCATACACCAGGGAGCCGCATGAACGTTTCGTTCTGTTGGCTGGATTATAAAGAAAAGAATCCTGATGGATATGAGAAGTCACAGTTCTACGAATACTTCAACCGATTCATAGAAGAAAACTATGGTGGTCAGAAGGTATCCATGGCCGTAAACCGAATCCCTGGGGAGAAGATGTATATCGACTGGGTCGGCGATCAGCCGGAACTTTTAACAGACACTGAAACAGGCGAGATTAAAAAGGTCCATATTTTTGCGACCACGCTTGGCGTAAGCAGCCTGATCTATGCAGAAGCTTTTCCGAATGAGAAGCTCCCATGTTTTATAGAAGGCTGTGCCCATGCTGTTTCGTTTTATGGTGCTTGATCCTATGTCAAGAAAAAGTACAAATTAAGAATGACTTTTTTCCATCTTGCCAGCATACTTAGCCGGCAAGTTTTTGCTCCAGCTCTAATAGTTTATTCCTGTATTGTTTTTCATACTCATCAGGCGAAAGATATCCACAATGACTATGAATCCTTACTGTATTATAAAATGTCTCTATGTACTCAAAAACAAGGCGGTATGCATGTTTATAATCAAATATTTTAAAGCGGTTCAGCCATTCTCGTTTTAATAGTGAATGAAAGGATTCTATGCATGCATTATCCCATGGGTATGCTTTCTTTGAGTAACTGTTTATCATTCCTTCTGTTACTTTCTGGAATGCCTGGGATACGAATTGTATACCTCTGTCACTATGAAACACAAGCGGCGAGGTGACATTTCGCATCTGCTTCGCTTTGTTTACACATTCTACTACATGGATTGCTTCAAGACTCTGACTGAGTACCCATGCTATGATTTTCCTTGAGTAAAGATCCATTATGCTTGTCAGATACACAAATCCATTGTATGTCCATATATACGTGATATCAGATACCCATACAGCGTCCGGCCTTGAAGGATTAAACTGCTCATCAAGGATATTTTGCAGTTCACTGTTGAAATCAGAATCGATTGTTGTTACTGTATATGGTTTTACCCATTGCGCTTTGATCCCCATTTGGCGCATATAATTACCTACCGTTTTTTCAGCAATAGATTCCCCCTGCCTGTGCAGCATTTCTGTGATCTTGGGTGCACCATAGTTCTGATGCGATCCATCATAGATCTGTTTGATAGCATCCTTGATATGATCACGATGCTTTTCAGAAACCGATGGGACACGTTGCTTCCATGCACGGTATCCAGAGCGTGAAACACCTAATATTTTCAGTACCCCGCTAACAGAAACCCGGTGTTTCTGTGGCAGTTCTGCCACCTCTGTGGTGTATTCTGAAGTGGCAGTATAAATAGCTTCTGTTATTTTCCCAGGATACCGATTGCTTTTTTTAATATTTCAAGGGCATCCTTAGTATCTCGCAGTTCTCTTTTAAGACGGGCAATTTCTTTGGCTTCATCACTGGAATAATTACCTGTTCCGCGTGTGGGGACAGAACCTTCATTTTCTCTGGCTGCCTTCATCCAGTTTTTTAATGCAGACTCGCTGATCCCAAGGTTCTCAGCAGCTTTTTGAACGGTCAGTTCAGGATGATCTTTTCTGTAACGGACAGCATCCTCTTTGAATTGTTTTGAATATTGTGTACCTTTTGCCATAATGTTCTTCCTCCATATATTAATTTTATATCATCTATTGGAAGAAGTCATCTTTACTTTGTACTATTTATATACTACCACCAGCTGTTACGAAATACTTTGTACCCGATAACCTGAGAAATGCTGTAACCAAGCACACAAAGGATGAACTTATCCTGCAGTCTACCTTTGCAGATCTGGAAGATTTCTATGAAACCATAGTTCTTCCACCACCCGCCAGAAAGCCGAAGGGTAAGCCTACAGTTGAAAATCATGTACGTTATCTTGAAACACATCTGATTGAGAAACTGAAAGAAAAGATATATGTGTCATTTGAAGATTTAAATGCTGATATTAAAAAAATAGTAGCGATCCTCAATAAACGATCTTTTCAAGGAAAGGGGTTCTCAAGACTGGATGCATTCGAAAAGTATGACAAACCATGTATGAAACCACTGCCAGGCGGATGTTACACGG
>OKSF01000718.1_pt1 | contig 30733 bp, 29 predicted proteins | sample 1606061 | NCBI WGS metagenome assembly OKSF01 (sample SAMEA3541567, study PRJEB24748) | human gut metagenome | biome: human gut; feature: human-associated habitat; material: faeces | place: China | collected 2012
CCCACGATCGAATCCGCTTTATCAACGGTCAATCGTGGGTTTTCTTTGGTGCGCTCGAGGGAACTCGAATCCCTGGCCCTCTGATTAAAAGAGCAGGCATGGCACATATCTCAATTCATGGAAGTTGCGTCATATCGCCATTTTATGACGAATCACCGCGATTTTCGATCGTGTGGTTTGTGCATCCCTTGTCGGATTTTGCAACGGAAATCCACCTGTGCATCCTGTGTGACCGTGCAAAAACCGTGCAGAAACCGTGCACTTACTCCCGGACAAACTAAAATTCACTTCATCCGACAACGACTTGACGGCATTGGTTCGAGTGCCCGCACACCAAAAATCAAGTCTTGGAGGATACGACTATGACGAAATTGCTTTCCTGCCGCTACAACATGGACACCAACCGGGTGGAAGCCCGGTTCGCAGATGGCTCTGCTGTTGCCATCGACTGCATCGCCGTCGAGGACGAATACGGCGATACCCCGGCACAGCGGGCAGAGCTGGATTGGCTGCTGTACAACAAGCCGCTGGAATATGCACAGATGGTGCTGAGAGGGGAGATGGAGCATCATCTCTCGCTGGGGTGTGAGCACGGCAGGCTGGAGGATTGAGCCACAGAAAACATGCGGAAAATTGTTAATCGCACAGCGCACAAACTTTTCAGCGTAAATTCAAGAAGTCAGCGTAAATAACCATTTACCATATATAATGATGCCCGCCCATCTGTGGAAAAGCCAGAGTGGGCGGGCATTCTGCATTTTCAGACCGACTGGAACCCTTTGCCGATGATCTCGCTGGAGTTAACGATGGTCAAAAAAGCCTCCGGATCCTCCCGGCGCAGGAAATCCCGCAGCAGCCCTGCCTGCCGCCGGGTCAGCGCCACCATGATCATGGTGCGTGGCTCACCGGTGTACACGCCGGTGGCGTCCTGCTGGGTCGCTGTGCGCCCCAGTGTTTCCGTAACGAAACGCCGGATGGGCTCCGGCCTTGAGGTGATGACCGTACACACCTTGCGGAGGTTCAGGCTCTCGATGGCGGTATCCACGATGGTGCTGCGCCCGATGAGCCCCAGCACGCAGTACATCCCGGTCTGCGGGCCGTAAATGCAAGCCGCAAACAGCACCGTGCCGATATCGCTGAGCAGAATAGCCCTGCCGATCTCCACCTTGATGTACTTGTGTAAGATCATCGCCACAATCTCGGTGCCGCCGGTGGATGCCCCGATGTTGAACACGATGCCGCTGGCAAGGGCAGGCAGCGCCACCGCAAAGCACAGCTCCAGCAGAGTGTCATCCGTTAAAGGCCGGGACATGGGAAACAGCTTTTCGAACATACTGGAATAAAAGCTGAGCATGAAGGAAGAATACAGCGTCCAACCCATGGTCTTTATGCCCAGAAAGACGCAGCCCAGTACATCCAACACTGCATTGGTGATCCACATAAAGGTGCTGACGCTCAACGCCGGAAAGCAGGTGGCAAGAACGATGGAAAGGCCAATGGTGCCGCCAAATACAAAGTGGTTGGGCGCACAGTAAAAGTTCAGTGCCGCTGCGCAAATGATCAGACTCAGATTCAGCAGCAGAAAAAAGCGTGCGCCGCTCCACAGCTGTGCCGGGGTCAGGTTTTTGCGCAGACCGTTCTTGATTGCTTCCATCTCAGTCCAGATGCTCCTTTACATCCATCAGCCGGGTGATGATGCAGTCTGCGGCGGACTGGTCCAGCGGCTCGCCGTGGCGGGGCTTCAGTGCCAGCACCTTCAGGCCTGCCGCCTTTGCGGAGGCGATGCCCGTGGGAGAATCCTCCACCGCAATGGCCTTGTCTGCCGTCAGCCCAAGTGCCTTCAGCGCCTTGAGATAGATGTCTGGTGCAGGCTTATGGGCGGCGCAGTCCTCGCCGCTGAAAGCAAAATCCACCATTGCTTTCAGCCCGCCCTCCGTGAGCATCTTCATGATATCCGGTGCTGCGCTGGAGGACGCCACCGCCACCTTCAGCCCACGGCTGCGCAGCAGATTCATCAGCGGCTCTGCCTGCGGGTCGGTGAGCTTGTCGTAGGGGGTGGGGCGAACCTTGCGGTACTCCCGGTAAGCCATCAGCATCTCCTGACGGCGCACAGGGTCGTTGGGAACAATCGCTTCCCAGATGGCTTTTTCGTTGGAGCCGATGAAGTTGCCCTCCGGGAGGGGGATACCGTTTTCCAGCAGAAAGTTTTTACGGCGGTTCTCGTAGTAGTATTCTGTATCCGCCAGCACCCCATCCATATCAAAAATCACTGCTTCAATCATTCTTCATTTCCCTCTTCATCAAAAAAGGGGGAGGGGCAAGCCCCTCCCCCAAGCATGGGTCTATTGATCCCGGATGACCGCTTAGTACTCCAGCTTCCACATATAGCGGCGCAGGGTCAGCGGATGCTGACGGACGTAGGACAGCTCTTCAGCATAGACACGGAAGACAGCGGTGTGCATCAGCGGGTTGAAGTAGGTGATGACGCTGCTGTCCACAGCATTGCCCAGACCGTAATCCTTTGCATCCACCACGGTGGTCAGAGCATCGAAGCGGTGCAGGAAGGTCAGTGCGCGGGCATCCACGGGACGGGTCTTGCCGTCGTTCATCAGCAGGATGAAGGGCACGTCCTTGTCCACGATCTCGAAGGGGCCGTGGAAGAACTCGCCGCTGTGGAAGGAGCCGGAGTTGACCCACTGCATCTCCATCATCAGGCAGATGGAGGTGGAGTAAGCGACCTCCATGGAAGCGCCGCTGGACATGACGTAAACGACGGGAGCGTCCTTGTACTTCTCAGCGAACTCCTTGGCAGACTTGCGGGCAGAGTTGGCAGCGTTCTCGGCAGCCTCGAACACGTTGGTCAGGCCCTCGATCATCTTGTCGTACTTGTCGAAGCCTTCCACCTGCTGCAAGATCTCCACAGCCAGTGCCAGAACGTAGCCCATCTTTTCCAGCTTGGCGGCGTAGTTTGCCTCAAAGCCGTGGACGATGGTGTAGTCAGCTTCCTTGGTCAGGGCAGAACCGGCAGCGTGGGTAACGCTGACAACGGTTGCACCGGCGGCCTTTGCCACGCTGTTGGCCTTGACGGTCTCAGGGGTGCTGCCGCCCAGAGAAGCGGTGATGACCACAGTGGTGTCGCCCAGCCAATCGGGGGTATCGTAGTTGAACTCGTTGGCGGTGTAGTGTGCCACACGCAGCTTCTTGCTGCAGTTTGCCAGGAAGTACTTTGCGGGGTACAGCTCTGCCTTGGAAGCGCCGCAGCCAACAAAGGCCACGTTCTCCACGTTGTGCTTTGCCACGATGTCTGCCACGATGGACTTGACGTTTGCCAGATCAATGTTATACATAATGCAATCCTCCAAATTATTTTTCTTTTTGTTCTGATGAATCACAAATTACAGGCGTACGGATATCTATGTAAGCCGGAAACCCGGTTACACCAACAGACCAAAGGCGTTGATGGCAACACCGCCCACGATGCAGATGCCCAGCAGCCAGCCGGTCTTGACCTTTTTGCGGATCAGGGTGTACATCAGCATCACGATGCCAAGGTTCAGAAGGTTCGGCAGAATGCTGTTCAGCACATCCTGCAACACCAGACCGGTGCTTGCGAAGGTGATGGGGGTGGTCAGACCCACCATGCTTGCCACCATGGCACCAATGACCATCAGGCCTACGATGCCACAGACGTACATCAGCTTGTCCATCATGCCGCCGTTGAGCTTGGTCAGGTACTTGCTGCCCATGGTGTAGCCCAGCTTACCGGCAAACCATGTGACCAGCACCGTGGGGACGATGGAGATGATCATGGCCAGAATGGGACCCAGAACGCTGCCCTGCTGTGCCAGAGAGATACCCAGACCAAATGCAATCAGGCGGACAGTGCCCTGGAAGAAGGAGTCGCCCACACCGGACAGGGGGCCCATCAGCGAGGTCTTGACGGCGTTGATGGTCTCCGGGTTGAAGTTCTCACGGTCGGCGGCGTACTGCTCCTCCATGGAGGCAGCCAGACCCAGCGTAAAGGCACTGGTCTGCGGGGTGCAGTTGTAGAACGCCATCTCACGCTCGTAGGCTTCCTTTTTGTGTGCCAGCTGCTCGGGGTCGTTCTCGTTGGGGTACAGCTCGTCCAGCGTGGGAGCGATGCCGTACAAAAAGCCCATGTTCATCTGACGTTCGTAGTTCCAGGAGGCCTGAATGTTCAGGGAGCGCCACATGAACTGGAAGTATTTCTTGAAGTCGCTGCGCTTTGCAGTCTTGGTTGCGTTGCTCATTTCAGCTTCCTCCTATCAAAGATCATCGTCATCTTCCAGCGGGTCGTAGTCCGGGTTGGCAGCAGCTGCACCGGCAGCGGCTGCGGCAGGTGCGCCCTTGCCATACTTCAGACCGGTCAGGATCACAGCCAAAATTGCGGCGAAGATCGCCACAGCGGTGACATCCAGACCCAGATAGCCTACAAAGAAGAAGCCCAGCAGGAAGTAAACGGTCAGATCACGGTTGAGCATGGTGGACAGCAGCAGGGCAATACCGTAAGCGGTAAGGAACTTACTGCCGAGGTTCAGGCCATCGGTCAGCCATGCGGGGATGAAAGCCACGATCTTCTGCACCAGATCCGTGCCGAAGTAGACGGACAGGAAGATGGGGATGAAGTACATCAGGCTGTACAGCAGTGTGCCCCAGACGATGTGCATGCTCCATGCCTTGCGGAACTTGCCTTCTGCAATGGCGTGGTCGGCAACGTGGGTCAGATTGGACAGGATGGTGCGCATCAGCACGCCCAGCATCTGGCCCAGAACAGCGATGGGGATGGCCAGCGCCAGTGCAGTCTCGGCAGAAGCATCGGTCCGGATGGCAAAAGCTGCGCAGATGATGGCAGCCATGTTCATGTCCGGGGGTGCTGCTGCGCCGATGTTCACGATGCCAAGGCTCATCAGCTCGATGGATGCGCCAAGGGTCAGGCCGGTCTGCAGATCACCCAGCAGCGCACCGACGATGGTGCAGGTGATAAGCGGACGCTCGAAGTTCATGCGGCCCAGAATGCGTGAGTCCAGAATACAGAACACGCCAACCAGACCCAGAAGCAGTGCGGTAACAAACATGGGTCAATTCCTCCTTCTTATCTCCTTACGATCAGATGTGATCGATGGGTACTACCTTAAAGGTGGGGGTCTGCTGGCTGTAGATCTTAATGCCCATATCCAGCAGCTTCTGGGTGTCGGCCTGCTCCTCCGGGGTCAGGAATACCGACTGGTCAAAGGCCACGGAGCCGGGCTTGTTTGCCACAGCACCGTAGTTGATCTCTTTGATCTTGGGATATGCCTGGCAGAACTTGAGCAGGGCAGCGGTGTTGCCGAAGATCATCATGATCTTCTCGTCCAGCTGCTCCACCTTGGGCATCTTGGCGATGGCTTTGTCCACCGTGAAGATGTTCACCCGGACACCGGCGGGCTTGCTCAGCAGCAGGGCGGACTTTTTCATCTCGTCGTTGGCGGCGTCATCGTCCACCACGATGATACGCTGTGCGCCCACATGGCCGGTCCACGAGAACACCACCTGACCGTGCAGCAGGCGGTAGTCCAGACGTACTAATTTGATCATAGGTCATCCTCCTCATCTTGGGCTGCGTTTTTCAGCAGCAGGTTGCAATCAATGATCTGCGCCTTGGCATCTGCAATGCACTCGGCCAGTTCGTCCTGTGTCAGGGCTTCGTCGTTGGAAGCAAGGGTCAGCACCAGAGAAGCGTTCATGCCACAGATCAGGTGCACCGCCGGATACTCCGGCAACAGGGTCAACATCTCGTTGTTCACGCTGCCGCCCATCACATCGGTCACGATGTACACAGCATCCTCTGCCGCAAAGCCATCCAGCAGCCGGCGTGCCGCCACCGTGATAGGCTCGGTCTCATCCCGCAGGGTAGCAAGGGCATAAAGGTTCGGCAGCTCGCCAAGGATCATCTGCACGGTGTCCTTCATTCCGGCAGACAGCCCTCCGTGCGAAGCAAGAATGATTCGGTTCATACGCACCCACGACCTTTCTTGTGTTTTCTTCATCTCTTCGGCGTCTGTATCGTCTTATTCGTTATAGACGTCATAATCGTCATGTACATATTACCACATTTCACACAGACGTCAAGAGGTTTTGTCAAAATAATCTCAGCTTTGGTAACGTGCACAAAGCTGCACCGTCATATTTTTGCAGTTTCACCAATAACCTTCCGTAGAACGACAAAAAGAGCGCCTCTTCCGCAGGGAAGAGACGCTCTTTTTGAGAGAATTGATCTGCGCTTAAAACTCAAACATATACCGGCTTCCAATGTAATACTGCCGCCCGATGCACAGCGGGTGGTCATATTGGTCATGGAAGTAGGCGTTCAGATACAGCAGCGGCTCGCCCAGCGAAAGATTGAGCAGCTGTGCCTGTTCTGCTGTGGCGCGAACTGCCTCTATACGCTGACGGCCGGCCGTCGCAGGACGCAGCCCGGAGATGCGCTCAATGGCGTCAAACATGGAAACATCATTGAGGTTCTCGCTCATCAGGTTCTTATAAGGCTCGTAGGGCAGGAACAGGTTCTCCAGAAATATCGGCTGACCATCGGCGGTGCGCAGACGCTGGATGTAGATGAGCAGTGCATCCGAACCCACATGGAAGAAGGCTTCTTCATCCTTACGCACCGGCACGATCTGACGGTTCAGCAGCCGGGCACCCGGCACCATGCCGTTTTCTTTGCAGATCTCCGTAAAGCTGGCAGCACCTTTGCCGCTGGTAAACTTGCGATGGATGCGGGGCTTGCTGACAAAGGTGCCCCGCCCCTGCATTTTGACCAGATACCCTTCGGCGCACAGTTCTTCCACGGCACGGCGCACCGTGATGCGGCTGACCGAGTACTCCGCACTCAGCTCCGGCTCCGGGGGGATCTTCTCATTGGTTTTGTATTTGCCGCTCTCGATCGCGGCACGAATGTCATCCTTTACCTGCTGGTAAAGTGGGACGACAGCACTATCATTGATTGCCATGAAACACCTCACCCTCAAATTGGGTATATCGTTATAAACATTATATTCATCTCATGGCTATGATAGTGCATATTCCGCGAATTGTCAAGTAAAACCTGCGAGCTGTTTTTAGTGCGAGGTGACAAATGCACCCCGTTCTGCGCAGGGCACCCCATTTTCCAGTGCCCTGCCGGGAAGAATCCAAAGGCAACACCGCGCAATGCCATAAAAGAAGTATTCAATCAGCTTCATAAGTCCTACTATCACTGCTTTACTGCAATAAAATTTGCAAAACCATCTTGACGCGCTCCGCAATCCATGATACCCTTTATCGCAAATCCCACCAAATTTGTAGAAAAATACAGAGTGGCGAGGATTTATTCTCCGTGAAGATTTTTACCGCCCCGCAACACACCCGATTCATTTTGCCGCCGATTCACCCGACAAAATCATCGCTGCGCTGCGTGGGCGGTATTTTTCTTTTTTACAAATAAAATCTTATGTAGTTGTTCAATCTTCCAAAATTTGTTTTTAGTTGTTGACCGCACAACTGCGAAGTGTTATTCTTGTGCTTGAAAGAAGCAGGTTGTAGTGTCCGCACTGCGTCCGGCTTTCTTCATACTGTACCTTGAATCCTTCATAAGCCGTCTGAACGAGATACTGTGCCATGACCTCACACTTTCTGTGGGCGAGCCGGACAACGCCGCTGCACAAACAGAGGCAGGAACTTCGTTCGGAGCAAACGGTGACTCCCTTACATGAGCAGCACCACCTCTACTTATTTTTTGCGCCTTAACAATTCGGAAACAATTACCCGGAAACGATTTTGAGCGCAGCGGTAGAGGGCAAGAACCGTCCCGTGGCCACAAATTTTCAATTCTTGAAAATGTTGTGCTCCACCGGGACTTCACTTCTCAAACTCTTGCGAGTTTTCCAAGTGATCTTGTTGGGGCGTGCCTGCCCCAAACCCTGCCGAGTAACAATAAAGTTCATAATTGTTCCATAGACTGAGTATAACACATCCTTCGACGATACACTACTCCTCTTTTTGCAAAAATCCAATTATCTTCGGTGACCCGTCGTGAGATGCAATTATTTCATGTCGTTTCACCAATCACTTGACTTGGTTTGAAAAAACACAGAGCATATGATACAATAGAACAAATAATGTTGTCTACCGAGAAAGGAAGTGTCTTTCCATGAAAAAAATCCATAAGTTCTTTTCTAAAGATTTGCTCCATATTCTTGGTGCTGTTGGGATTTTTGTTGCTTTTCTGATTTCTATCGCCTATAAGCAAGTTGGAATCGGGGCACTCATAGCTGCGTGGCTTATTGCTATGGCAATTATCGGGGTAGCATGGATTACAGACATCCGCAAAGCAGACCTGCTGAAAAACGGAAAGATTGTTTCCGGAAAAGTTAATGCAGTAAAAAGGGTTCACATAAAATTCCACATGAGTACCTATCACCTTGCTGATGAAGATGTAATTTATCCTTGGGTGATTCGGTATCAATACAAGATTGGAAAAGACACTTATTATGGACAGTCCCATTGGTTTTGGTTCAACCCTCTCGTGAGCAAGGGAACACCTATAAAGGTGACTATTGACCCTCAAAACCCAGAAAGAAGCATTGTTGCTGCATGGGAAAGTTAATAGATTGTTTCTTTCCTCTATGATGACGGAAATTTCAAAGGAGCGTAATCTCCTTTGGCACACGACTTTGGAACAAAGTCTAGTGTGTTACACCTCGATAGAGGTGTGCCGCTCCCAGACACAAAAAGTCCCATGGCCAACACCTCGGCGGTGTGGTCATGGGACTTAATGCTTTTTAGGCCTAGCGGAGTGAACCGTAACCAATCCTGACATCCAGTTGCCGTGTCATTTGTTGAATACTGTTTTACGAACAATCTGCGGACGTGAAGACCCACCATTATATCATCAGCTTCGACCCGAAGGACGCAGTAGAGAACGGCCTGACCATGGAGCGGGCGCAAGCCCTTGGCTTGCAGTTCTGCAAGGAAAACTTCCCCGGTCATCCCGCCATCGTCTGCACCCACCCGGACGGTCACAACAGTGCAAGGAACATCCACGTCCACATCGTCATCGGCAGCTTGCGTGTCCGCACCGTGGAACGGCAGCCTTTCATGGACAAGCCGTGCGACTGGGAAGCGGGCAAGAAGCACCGCTGCACCTCTGCCATGCTCCGGCACCTCCGTGTCGCTGTCATGGAGATGTGCGAGCAAGCCGACCTGAACCAGATCAACCTGCTGGAAGCCCAAGGCGACCATGTTTCGGAGCGCGAGTATTGGGCGCAGCGGCGCGGACAACGCCGCCTCGACCATGCCAACGCCAAACTTGCCGCCGAAGGGCAGCAGCCCACCCAGACCGTCTACCAGACCGAACTGGACAAGCTGCGAAAGCAGATCTACGCTGTGCTGAACAAGACCACCACCTTCGAGGAATTTTCTGCATTGCTCATGCAGGAACACGGCATCGCCGTGAAGGAGAGCCGAGGGCGGTTGAGCTACTGCCCGCCCGGCCGGACAAAGTTCATCACCGCCAAGAAACTGAGCAAGAAGCTGGAAAAGGAGCAGGTGCTGACCGTCCTCTCCCAGAACATCCAGCTTGCCGTCACCATCCAGCCCAGCAGCGAAAAGAAGCCGGATAAGATCAGGAAACTGGTTGACATTCAGGCGAACGTTGCCGCAGGTAAGGGCATCGGCTATGAGCGTTGGGCGAAAAAGTTCAACCTCAAACGCTGGTCGCAAACCTTGTGTCTCCTGCAGGAGAAAAAGCTGCTCAGCGAAGATGCCCTGAACCAGCGCATTGCCGAACTGAAAACTCAGCACGACGATGCACTGGTGGTGGTCAAAGACTTGGATGCCCGCATGGTCTCCCTCAAGGAGCTACGCGGGCATCTTGTGGTCTATCGGCAGTACAAGCCCCTTGCACAGAAGCTCCAGACTGTGCGGAATCCCGCCAAGTTCAAGGAGCAGCACCGTGCAGAGTTTGCTGTGTACGAGGCCGCTTGCGCCTATTTCAAGGCCAACGAGCTCAGGACACTGCCGGACCTCAAAAAGCTGGATGCCGAATATCAGACCCTTTCCTCGGAGAAAAACGGGTTCTACACCCGCTACAAGAAAGCGCAGATCGAACTGCGTGAACTCCGCACCGCACAACAGAACGTGGAAGCCTTCTTCCGCAAGGAGGAGCGCGGCCACGCCGTACCGCAGCAGGAGGTCAAATGAATAACACTCTGACGGATCGATGTGTGAATAAACCCAACCTCACCCACGCCCCTCACCGGGCTTCGTCCTTTCGCCTGTACCCCGCCCATTGGGACGGAGGGTAGCCCCTCTGTCTTTTCGGACGTAAAGAACGCCATCTCGACCCGGCAGGCGGCGGAGCTGTACGGCTTCGCCGTAAACCGGAACGGTATGATGTGCTGTCCCTTCCACGGGGATAAACACCCCAGCATGAAGGTGGACAGCCGTTTCCACTGTTTCGCCTGTCAGGCGGATGGCGATGTGATCGATTTTGTCGGCAGACTTTTTCAACTTTCTCCCTATAAGGCTGTGGAAAAGTTGAAGAACGATTTCGGCATGGCACTTGCCGACGGCAAGGTGCTGCTTGCTCCCCGCAGACCGCCCACTGTCCGGCAGCAGCTGCTGGATTATTACCGCTGTCTGCAGCGTTGGCGGGTCCGATATGCACCGCAGTCACCCACAGAAGAACTTCACCCCTGCTTCCTTGAAGCAATAAAGAACCTTGATATCGTTGAATATTATCTGGACTGTTCGGTGCTCCCGGACCCGCAGACCGAAAACGAGCTACGGAAGTATTGGGAGGGATTGCATGAGCGACTGGAAAAAGAGGAACGAAGATTGGCGTGATGAGGACGAACTGGAAGAAGAGGAAGAATGCGAATGCCCTTGGGTAGACAGCAAGGGCAAAGTGCGTGAAACCGCTTACTGCCAGTACCTTTTAGAGAAACACCCCATGATGTGCCTGAAACAGAAGCTGTTCGACCAGAACGGCGAGGTAGACGAGGACGCACTGCTCTATGAAGTCCACAGTGACCTCCGTGACTTTGTACTCGACAACCTTGCCAAGAAGGAAAAGCAGGTTCTGGACGCACTCCGCATCGAAACCTATACCCCTGAATGGAAACCCCAGCTTGACCGCATCCATCTCCAGAACGGGACCTACTTTCTGGACGAACGGGGCTTTGTGCCGGAAAAGGAACTCTGCCTGAACCGGCTCCCCGTGGAATACCAGCCCGATGCCCCCGCACCGACCAAGTGGCTGGAATTTCTGGACGGTCTGCTGATCCCGGAGGATATTCTGACCTTGCAGGAATACCTTGGCTATCTCCTGATCCCCTCTACTAAGGCGCAGAAGATGCTGGTCATGACCGGCAAGGGCGGCGAGGGCAAATCCCGCATCGGCTTGCTGCTGAAGAAGCTGTTTGGGGAAGCGTCCCACTCCGAATCCATCCTCCGCATCGAAACGAACCGCTTTGCCAGTGCAAATCTGGAGTACAAGCTTGTCATGGTCGATGACGATCTGAACATGGTGGCTCTGCCCGAAACGCGGAACATCAAGTCCATCGTTACCGCTGAAGACCGTTTGTGCATCGAGCGGAAAAACAAGCAGGCTGTCCAAGGCCTGCTGTACGTTCGTTTCATCTGCTTCGGCAATGGCAACCTTGTGGCCGCTCACGATGACAGCGACGGCTTCTGGCGCAGACAGATCCTCATCACGGTGAAAGACCGTGACCCTGCCCGGGTGGATAACCCGTTCCTTATCGAAGAGCTGTCCGAGGAGCGTCCCGGCATCCTGCTGTGGATGTTGGAGGGTCTGCATCGTCTGCTGGCGAACCGCTATCAGTTCACCATCAGCGAGCGCTCCCGCCGGAACCTTGAAGCAGCCATGGCGGACAGCGACAACCTGACCCAGTTCATGCAGGCAACGGCGTATGTCCGCTTCAAGCCCGACACCGAGGAACGCTCCACCTACCTCTATCGCGCCTACACCAAGTGGTGCGAGGATAATCTGGAATCGCCTGTTCCGCAAAAGAAGTTCAGCCAGTTCCTGCTGAAAAATGCAGGGAAGTATGGCCTGACCTTTTCCAAGCACATCGAGGGAAAGTACCGCGGCTTCCGGGGCGTATGCGTCCACCCCGCCTTTGCTGCGGCATAAAACACACGAAAAGTGAAAATCTCCCGCCCTACGCGCCCCAAAGCATTTGTTTTTACCTGTGATCGTTGTTTTCTTGGGGCGCGTATCTGCCCTTTCCGGGCGGATGCGGGGCGGCAACACGCTCTTCGGGGAGGGAGAGAAACCAAGATGCGCCCCAAGAGGGCGCGTACATCCCAGCCATGCGCCCCATAAAATCAACACAGAAAGGTACTTTTGTGTGGTTTGGGGCGCGTAGGGCGCGTAAATTCAAGTTCTCGCACTTTTTTGGGCTGCTGCTTCGGGTCAGGAGCGGCAGGCCCTTACATATTTACCGGCCCACAAGGGTGCAACTTAACCGGAGCTGCACCGGGTCTGGAGAAGTGCAAAGGAGACATGCCTATGACGAGTGTCCGCAAAAATCCCGCCAAACTGACCCGTGAGGACTTGAAAATCGCGCCCAAATTCCCTACAATGGAATTGTCCGAAACCCCTGCCGTAGAACCTTCTGACCAGACCAGAAAAACCGTCCGACACGCCCCGCTTGTCTACCGGGTGGAGGAGATTGCCCAGCTTTTGGCGATCTCCAACCGTGCTGCGTACAATCTGTGCAACACCACGAAAGATTTCAAGGTGATCCGCCTCGGTACCAGCATCCGGGTAAGCAAGCAGAGCTTTGACGATTGGTTTGCAGCGGTCTGAGGGAGGGAACATCTATGGCATCTATTATGAAACGTGGCAACACGTATTCCGTCCGATATAACTACAAAGATCATGCTGGCAAGCCCTGCAAGGGCTGGGAAACCTTCAAGACCAAGGCCGAAGCGCAGGAGCGCAAGATCACGGTGGAGAAGGAACTGCTGGACGGCACCTTCCTCGTGCCCGACACCATGACGGTGGAGGAGATGCTGTACAAGTGGATCCCCATTCAGTCCAGCAAACACAAGTGGTCTCCCAAGACCTACACCCAATCTGTGGCGATGGTGCAGAACCTCATCGTGCCATATATCGGAAAGCGGAAGGTGCAAGACCTCCGCACCTACGACATCGAGCAGTTCTACGCCACTCTGAGCCAGACCCCTTGCGGCCAGTACGTTCACGGCGAAAAGCAGGAGCTGACGGAAAATCAGAAGAAGCGGCTGTTATCCAGCACATCCATTCACGAAGTCCACACGCTCCTGAAGACCGCCTTTTCGTATGCCGTTGACTGGGATCTGATCCACAAATCGCCTACTCCCCGTGAAGCCCCCAAGATCAATACCGAAGAACGCACCATCTGGGATGAGCGCACCATGTTGGCGGCGCTGCAGACCATCGAGAACCCTGCCCTGCATCTGGCTGTGCACATGAGCATGATCCTCTCCTTGCGAGAGGGTGAGATCCTCGGCTTGCAGCCGAGTGATCTGGACTTTGACGCAGCAGACGGACGGGGAACCATCTCGGTGAACAAAGCCCTGCAGCGTGCCGACAAGGTCGCCTTGTCCAAGATCGACCCCACCCAGATCTACCACACCTTCCCGGACAGACGGGAGGGGAGTAAGTCCTCGCTGATCCTTAAGCGGACTAAGACCAAAAAGTCCAACCGCATCCTGTACATGACCAAGCCCTTGAAAGAGGAGCTTCTGGCATGGCTGGAAAAGATGAAGCAGGACGAGCAGAGCGCCCCGGAAAAGTACAGCAACTGCGGTCAGCTGTTCCGCTTACCAGACGGCTTACCCATTGCCCCGGACGTTCTGACCAAGTGGTATCGTATGTGGCGGGCAGAGCACCCGGAGTTTGAGAAGATCGTGTTCCACGGTCTGCGCCACTCCAGTGCCACCTACCAGCTGCTGCAATCTGGCGGTGACTTCAAATCGGTGCAGGGCAACACCGGTCACGCCACCACCGGCATCCTGATGGACACCTACGCCCACACGCAGGACAAACCCCGGTTGGAGTTGACCGAGAAGATCGAAGCCGACTTCTACACGCAGGATGTGGCCGGTGCAAAGCCGCAGGAACCCCCGGAAAACAAAACGCCGGTGGCAACAAAAATCACGGGTAAAATGATCCTTGAAGCCATCCGGCAGATGGACGCAGAGGAGCGCCGCGAGCTGACGCGGGTGCTCTTCGCGTAAAATTCTCTTTTTTGTGCAGCGAAATACACGCTGTGCAAGCGATGCAAAGAGTTCATGGCTTTTTTGTAAAGTGTGCAGGAGATGTGCAAAAGTGTGCAGACTCTGCCAGAAAAACAAAAAAGCCATGAAATCTTTCGATTTCACGGCATTTTCTGGTGCGATGGAAGGGACTCGAACCCCCGGCCTACTGATTCGTAGTCAGTCACTCTATCCAGCTGAGCTACCAACGCATACGTTCCGTTCGGAACATGATGTATTTTATCATTCATCCGGGGTTTTGTCAACACTTTTTCGGAAATATTTTTGAGATCCCTGAAAAAGAACGTCTTTTCATCCACTTTTCCTTTATTTTCTATCCATCAGCCCTGCTCTGCGAGGGTCTGGGCGATACGGACGCCGGTGGGCGTGGCGGCAAGACCGCCCTGACCGGTCTCCCGGAGGTCGGGGGAGAGGAGGCTGCCCACACGGCCCATGGCGTCGATGACCTCATCACAGGGGATGGCGTAGTCCACCCCGGCAAGGGCCATATTCGCACAGGAGACGGCGTTCACGGCGCCAACGACATTCCGCTTGACGCAGGGAACTTCCACGAGGCCGGCCACGGGGTCGCAGACGAGGCCCAGCAGGTTGCCCAGAGCCATTGCGGAGGCAGCGGCGCACTGCTCCGGCGCGCCGCCCTTGAGGTGGCAGAGAGCGGCGGCGGCCATCGCGCTGGCAGCGCCCACCTCGGCCTGACAGCCGCCCTCCGCGCCCGCGAGAGTGGCGCGGGCCGCGATGACCTGACCGAACCCGGCGGCGACATAGAGGGCGTCGCAAATGGACTCTTCGTCGGCCTCGCCGCTGCGGGCCAGCGGCAGCAGAACAGCGGGCAGGACGCCGCAGCTGCCCGCCGTGGGGGCAGCGACGATGCGCTTCATGCAGGCATTGCACTCGGCGGTCTTGAGAGCTTCGGCCGTCACTGCGGCGAGGTAATCGCCGCCAAGGCTCTTTCCTTCCTGATGGGCCTGCTCCACCTTGGCCGCGTCGCCGCCCGAAAGGCCGCTTCGGCTGCGCTGGGCCGGGTCATAGTCCCGGCTGGTGGCCTGCATCACCTGCCAGAGGTGGCGCATCATCTCCCGGCTGTGGGCCTCGGTGAGGCGGCTCTCGGCCAAATCGCTGCGGAGGATGGCCTCCGAAAGGGAAATATTCTGGCTGCGGGCAGCGGCCAGCATCTCTTCACAGGATAAAAACGACACTTCTCAGCCCTCCTCGCATTCTTCCGGCTCGTCGATGTTCAGGCAGGTGACTTTGCGGATGCCCGGCATCACGGCCATCTGCTGTTCCAGCACGTGGGGGATGTGGGAGTCGCATTCCAGCACCATAACGGCGTAGCCGCCCGTCGCGGCGCGGAACACCTGCATGGACGCGATGTTGATGCGGCGCTGGGCCAGCGACATCGTGACCTCGGCGATGCAGCCGGGGGTGTCCTCGTTATGGATGATAAGGGTGTTGCTGTCCCCGCCAAAGTCGGCAGGCACGCCGTCGATCTCCGTCACGCGGATGCGTCCGCCGCCCACAGAGGCCGCCTTCAGGACGAGGGTCCGGCCCGCCTTACTCTTTAAGGTAAGCACCGCCGTATTCGGGTGGGCGGCACGGAGCTCCACCGGATGGATGGTGAACTTCATGCCGGTCTCCTTGGCCAGCGCGAAGCTGTCGGGCAGGCGGGGGTCGTCCGGGCGGAGGCCCAGCAGGCCCGCCACCAGCGCACGGTCGGTGCCATGGCCCCGGCCTGTGGTGGCAAAGCTGCCGTAGAGCCCAATGTCCGCCTCGGCGGGGACGTCGCCCAGCAGCTTCTGAGCTGTATATCCAATGCGGGCGGCACCCGCCGTATGGCTGGAGGAGGGGCCGATCATCACCGGCCCGAGAACGTCGAACAGACGCATGAGATGTACACTTCCTTCCGTTTTACAGCGCCCGGGACTCCATTCGCTGACAAAAGAACAGATTTTCTTTCTTTTTATTATACCGCTTTTGAGCTTATTGTGCTATAATAACTTTATAATGCTTTGAATCTTGCCCTTTCAGGGGGCAGCACGGAGGGTAGAACCTATGAAACTGGTAAGCGTGGAAACTCCCGAAAAGAGTGTCTGCAAAATGACTTTCAGCGCTTCGGCTGAGGAGCTGGAAGCTGCGTCCAACGCCGTGTACGAGCGCACCCGCGCAACGTACACCATCAAGGGCTTTGCCAAGGGCGAGGCTGACCGCGCCCAGATCGAGGCCGACCGCGGCGAGCACACCTTCTGGTACGACGCCATCAACGATTTGATGGACAAGGACGTCCCGGCCCTGTACGACGCAGCGATGGCAGAACACGGCTTCCACGCTGTGGACGAGCCGGTCTACGACCTGGTCAGCGTGAAGAAGGACGAGGGCTTTGTGGCCACTGCCACCACCGCCCTCCAGCCTGAGCTGAGCCTGACCCAGACCACCGGCTTCAAGACCGAGTGCGTCACCCCGGAAGTCACCGACAAGGAGATCGACGCTGTGCTGGAGCGCCGCCGCGCCATGGCCGCTGAGCTGGTGCCTCACAAGGGTCCGGCCGTCAAGGGCAACATCGTCCACATCGACTATGAGGGCCTGCTGGAGGGCAAGCCCTTCAACGGCGGCGCCGCCCAGAACCAGACCCTGCAGCTGGGCAGCGGCCGGATGATCCCCGGCTTCGAGGAAGGCATCCTCGGCCACAAGGGCGGCGAGGCGTTCGACATCTTCGTCACCTTCCCGGCCCGCTACCACGTCAAAGACCTGGCCGGCAAGCCCGTGGTCTTCAAAATCAAGCTGCACGACGTCTGCGTCCGCCAGCTGCCCGCTCTGAACAGCGATTTTGCCAAGAGGGCTGCCAATGTGGACACCATGGACGAGTTCCGCGCCCAGATCCGTCAGCAGCTCCACGACAGCAAACACGCCGCTGCCCTCAACCGCGCCAAGGACGCCATCCTCACCCAGCTGGCTGCAGCCGCTGAGGGCGAGCTGCCCAGCGTTCTCGTCGAGAGCGCCTATCAGCAGGAGATGGAGCGGGTCCAGCAGCAGCTGCAGATGCAGCGCCTGAGCCTCGACCGCTACCTGAGCCAGATCCATCAGACCCGCGAGAGCTTCACTGCCGCTGTCCGCACTGCCGCGGAGAAGAACACCCGCGCCCGGATGGCCCTGCTGCAGATCGCTCAGAACGAGGGCCTCGTTCCCACTGAGGAGGACATCGACAAGACCCTGTCCGAGCGCGCTGAGCGCACCAAGAAGACCCTCGAGGAAGTCAAGGCTGCATCCAACGTGGAGGCCATCCGCCGCAACGAGGGCATCCGCCGCGCTGCCGACTATGTCATCGAGCACTCCACCATCGAAGAGAAATAATTTATCCTGCTTTTGCGCCTGCGCCACTGTGCAGGCGTTTTTTATTGTTCATTTTTTCTCTCTTGACTTTTTTTCTCTGCTGCGGTATTTTTAGGGTGAGAGATTCTATCCGGGCCGCAGCTGCGGCCCGGACGGATAAAGTAAAATCTTCTGCGGGACATTCCGCTCATCTATTTTATTGCGACAGGAGGTTTTCCTTATGAAAAAGTTTCTTCTCGCTCTTCTGACAGCTGTCACGGCGGCTGCGCTCTTCTGCGGCGCGGCGGCATCTGTGGCCACTTACAGCGCCAGCTATGACGCACCGGCCGGCATCAACGCCATCGTGGTGCAGGACAGCAGCGCTGCGGTCATTCTGCAGGCCGCCGACATCGACCACATCCGCGCCGATTACACCTACACCTCGAGCTACGCCTTTGAAAGCTCCAAGCTCTACGACTTCGCGGTGGCGGGCAGCACCCTCACCGTGACCAAGACCCAGGAGCCCAACGCTTCCCTCCTCATCCAGAGCCAGGACACCCGCAGCTGCACTCTGACGCTGCAGATACCCCGCCAGACGCTGGCAAACATCACCGTCAGCACCACCAACGACAGCATCACGCTGGACGGCGTTTCGGCACAGACCGCCAGCCTCACCACCGACAATGGCCGCATCGAGGTGTCGAACTTCAACGGCTCCACCCTGAGCGGCACCACCCGCAACGGCAAGATCACCATGAGCGGCGTCACCTCCCAGAATGTGGCCGCCACCATCCAGAACAGCGGCACCCTCAAGCTGGAAAACATCTCTGCCAACGTCTGCAGCGCCAAGGTGCAGAACGGCAGCATCACCGGCTCCGTGATCGGCAGCGGCAGCTCTTACGGCCTTGAGCTGGCCGCAGGCGGCGGCAAGATCCGCGTCTCCGACGCCAGCGACAAGAACTTCCTCTTCTTCGGCAAGGACACCCTGCAGCAGAATGCAGATGCCCCCAACAAGCTGAACCTCACCACCAAGAACGGCGACGTTGATGTCGAGTTCGTCCGTTAAAAGAACATTCAAAATGCCTGTGCGGCATCTGCCGCACAGGCATTTCTTTTTGTCCCGATACGGTCAGCTGAGCCAGTTGAAGCCCACGACCACCACGCCGAGGATAAAACGTTCATGCTTCTCCTTCCAGAATGGCGTCCAGATTCTCATTTATAATGTCCATCGTCTCGAAGAACGCCTTTCGCTGTGCTTCATTGGTGTGCTCCAGCAGACGCGCACCAAATTCCTCCTGCAAGGCCCGGCCCTGCTCGATGATGGGGCAGGCTTTTTCGGCGCAGCGCAGCAGGGTGCGGCGGCGGTCGCCGGGGTCAGCCTCGCGGACGAGGTAGCCCTCCTGCACCAGACGGTCTATGTTCACCGAGACGAGGTTTGCTTTCAGTTTGCGCACCTCCACCACGTCGCTGGCGGTCTGGTAGCCGGGGTTGTTGGCGAGGAACATCAGGATGTCAAAAGCCGTCTGGGGCAGATGGAGCTTCTGGCACAGGGGCTTGCAGAGGGCGGCGTAAGCCGCCGAGGTCTTCCGCCCGAATTCGATGCCCGGGGTATTCATGGGACGCCTCCTTGTGGTTCAAAATTATATCATTCAAATTTGAAGTAATAATAGCACAAAAACGCAGCGATCGTCAAGAGAAAAGGAGCGGCCTGCATCTTGCAGGCCGCTCCCTGTTTCCGTTTTCTTTACAGCATCATGATGAGCCGCGTGCCGAAGGCCGCCAGCCATGCTACGATGCACTGATTTGCCACCATGATAAACGCCCACCTGCCGCCCAGCTCCCGCTTGACCGAGGCCACCGCCGCGATGCAGGGCGTATAGAGCAGGCAGAACACCAGCAGGGGTGCAGCCGCCGCCGGGGACAGCGCGGCGGCAAAGGCCGCAGAGGAGCCATAGAGGATGGTGAGGGTCGAAACGACGCTCTCCTTGGCCATAAAGCCGGTGATCAGGGCCGTAGACACCCGCCAGTCGGCAAAGCCCAGTGGCGCAAACAGCGGCGCGATACCGCTGGCCAGCCATGCAAGGATGCTCTGCTGCGGGTCAGCGGTGAGGCTGAGCCGCAGGTCGAAGCTCTGCAGGAACCAGATGATGATGGTCGCCACAAAGATGACCGTAAAGGCGCGCTGGAGGAAATCGCGGGCCTTTTCCCAGAGCAGCTGGACCACATTCTTGAGGCCGGGCAGGCGGTAGTTGGGCAGCTCCATCACAAAGGGGACTGCCTCGCCCTTAAAGACACTGCTCTTCAGCAGGATGGCCATCAGAATGCCCACCGCAATGCCGAGGAAATAGAGGCTGACCATCACCAGAGCCGCGTGCTCCGGGAAGAAGGCCGCCGCAAACAGGCTGTAGATGGGCAGCTTGGCCGAGCAGCTCATAAAGGGGGTGAGCAGGATGGTCATTTTGCGGTCGCGCTCCGAGGGCAGGGTGCGGCTGGCCATGACGCCGGGGACGGTGCAGCCGAAGCCGATGAGCATTGGCACGATGCTGCGCCCCGAGAGGCCGATGCGGCGGAGAAGCTTATCCATCACGAATGCCACGCGGGCCATGTATCCGGTATCCTCCAGCAGAGAGAGGAAGAAGAACAGGGTCACGATGATGGGCAGGAAGCTCAACACACTGCCCACACCGGTGAAGATGCCGTCGATGACCAGCGAGTGGACGGCTGCGTTGACGTTCCACGCCGTGAGGGTGGAGTCCACCGCGGCGGTCAGGGCATCAATGCCCACTTCCAGCAGGTTCTGGAGCGCCAGACCGATGACGCCGAAGGTGAGGTAGAACACCAGCGCCATGATGCCCACAAAGGCCGGGATGGCGGTATAGCGGCCCGTGAGGAACCGGTCGATTCGGGCCGAGCGGAGCTGCTCCTTGCTCTGGCGGGGCTTCACGACGGTCTGCTCCACCAGCTGGTGGATGAAGTGGAACCGCATATCCGCGATGGCCGCGGCGCGGTCCAGACCCCGCTCCTGCTCCATCTGGACGATGATGTGCTCGATCATCTCTTTTTCGTTCTGGTCGAGCTTCAGGGCCGCCTCGATGCGCTGGTCGCCCTCCACGAGCTTTGTGGCCGCAAAGCGCACCGGGATGCCTGCGGCCTTGGCATGATCCTCGATCAGGTGGATGATGCCGTGGATGCAGCGGTGGACTGCGCCGCCGTGATCCTCCTCGCTGCAGAAATCCATCCGGCCCGGCCGCTCCTGATACTTTGCGACATGGAGCGCATGATCCACCAGCTCGTCCACGCCCTCGTTCTTTGCCGCAGAGATCGGCACGACCGGGATGCCCAGCATGGCCTCCATCTTATTGATGCGGACAGTGCCGCCGTTGCCGCGCATCTCGTCCATCATGTTCAGCGCCAGCACCATCGGCGTATCCAGCTCCATGAGCTGCATGGTGAGGTACAGATTCCTCTCGATGTTGGTGGCGTCCACGATATTGATGATGCCCGTGGGCTTCTCGCCGATGATGAACTGCCGGGTCACGATCTCCTCGCTGGTATAGGGCGACATGGAATAGATGCCAGGCAGGTCTGTGACCTCCGTATTCGGGTTATTCCGGATCGCACCGCTCTTGCGGTCCACCGTCACACCCGGGAAATTGCCGACGTGCTGGTTGGAGCCGGTGAGCTGGTTGAAGAGGGTCGTCTTGCCGCAGTTCTGGTTGCCCGCCAGCGCAAAGGTAAGGGTCGTGCCGTCGGGCAGAGAGTTCTCGCCCTTTTTGGTGTGGTAGCGTCCGCCTTCGCCGAGGCCCGGGTGCTCCACCGGCTTTTCACTTTCTGCCGCCGCCTTTTTCACCGCCGGGGCTTTGGCCAGAGTGACCCCGATGCGGGCGGCATCGTCCAGCCGGAGGGTCAGCTCGTAGCCGTGGATGCTCAGCTCCATCGGGTCGCCCATCGGGGCAAATTTGACCAGTGTGACCTCCTCGCCGGGGATCAGCCCCATATCCAGAAAATGCTGCCGCAGAGCGCCTTCGCCGCCCACGGTCCCGACCACGGCAGTCTCGCCGATGTTCAAATCTTTCAACGTCATATGGAATGTTCCTCTCGAGCGCGTTTGTTAGTTTGCATTAACAACAGTAATATAGGCTAACTTTCCGGCGTTGTCAAGAGAAACGGGGCTGTTCTGAACTGTTCTCTGAAAAAAATCATGCCGCCTTCCTCGAATATCCGAAAAAGTGCAAAAAATAAGAGCCTGTACCCGGGAATTACCCGCCGTACAGGCTCTTATCGTCTTTTATTCAGTTCGCGGTGTGGTAGCCATCAGGGTTCTTCTTCTGCCAGTTCCAGCTGTCGGCGCACATTTCCTCGATGCCGTACTCAGCCACCCAGCCCAGCTCGTTTTTGGCCTTGGTGGGGTCGGCATAGCACTCGGCGATGTCGCCGGGGCGGCGGGCCTCGATGACGTAGGGGATGGGCTTGCCGCAGGCCTTCTCGAAGGCGTGGATGACATCCAGCACGCTGTAGCCCTTGCCGGTGCCGAGGTTGCAGATGAAGAGGCCGCAGTTCGTTTCCAGCTTCTTGATGGCGCAGACATGGCCGCGGGCCAGGTCCACGACATGGATGTAGTCGCGGACGCCGGTGCCGTCGGGAGTGGGGTAGTCATTGCCGAAGACATGGACCTTTTCCAGCTTGCCCACAGCCACCTTGGCGATGTAGGGCATGAGGTTGTTGGGGATGCCGTTGGGGTCCTCGCCGATGAGGCCGGACTTGTGGGCGCCGATGGGGTTGAAGTAGCGCAGCAGAGCCACGTTCAGGGTGGGGTCAGCCTTGCAGACATCGGTGAGGATGCGCTCGGTCATGGCCTTGGTGGTGCCGTAGGGGTTGGTGGTGGCACCCACGGGGAAATCCTCGGTGATCGGCACACTGGCGGGGTCGCCGTAGACGGTGGCGGAAGAGCTGAACACGAAGTTGTGGCAGTTGTGCCTGCGCATCACATCCAGGATGACCAGCGTGCAGTTGAGGTTATTGTAGTAGTATTCGATGGGCTTGGACACGCTCTCGCCAACGGCCTTATAGGCTGCGAACTGGATGACCGCCGTGATGTCGGGACACTCGGCGAAGATCTTCTCCACATCCTCGTGTTTGGTCATATCGGCCTGATAGAAGCGGAAGTCCTTGCCGGTGATCTGCTTGACGCGGTCGAGGACCACAGGGGATGCATTGTAGTAATTGTCCGCCACGACAACGTCGTAGCCGGCATTCAGGAGCTCGATGCAGGTGTGGCTGCCGATGTAGCCTGCGCCGCCGGAAACCAAAATAGCCATGTCCAGTACCTCTCTTGTTCCAGATGTTGCTTTGCGCAGAGCCCTTGTGCTCTGTCTGACTAAAGGATACCGCTTTTTGCACAGAGAATCAAGTACCGGCTTTTTTATTAAAATGTATTTTTGTTGCATCTTTTCAGCCAGTCTGATGAACTGCAAAGATTTTTAGTCCGCAAGGCATGGAGAGGACACGCAAAGGACAGCAAAGGACAGCTCCCGCAAGAGAGCTGCCCTTTGCTGCGGCTGATATTTGCTTACAAACGGCCGCACTGACGGCCGGTGAAGAAGCGGAGCGTAGTGTTGGCCCGGAAGACTTTGCCTGCCCGCAGCACCGTCGTCGGGAACTCCGGGTGAGAGGGGCTGCAGGGGAAGTGCTGGGTCTCAAGGGCAAAGCCGCCGTACTTTTCCAGCGGGACGCCGCCCTTGCCGGGGGAGGGGCAGTTCTGCAGGAAGTTGCCGGTGTAGAGCTGGATGCCCGGCTGGGTGGTGTACATCTTCATGCTGATGCCGGTCTTGTCGCTGGACGCCCAGGCGCAGAGGCTCTGGCTGGCACCCCGGGGCCGGTCGAGGACATAGCAGTGGTCGAAGCCGCCGCCCGCCATGGTGGTCTGGTAGAAGCCGGTGTCGAGGTCGCGTCCCAGAGGCTTTCCGGTGCGGAAGTCCATCGGCGTACCGTCCACGGGCAGGATCTTGCCCGTGGGGCAGGTCTCGTTGTTGCCCTCGAGGTAGTTGGAAGCGTAAATGCGGAGCTTCTGGCCCAGCACATTGCCGCCGCCGTCGAGGTTGAAATAGGTGTGGTTGGTCAGGTTGATGATGGTGTCCTCGTCGGTGGACACACGGTAGTCCATCCGCAGGGTGTTGTCCGGCGTGAGGATATACCGCACACTGACCTTCAGATTTCCGGGGAAACCGTCTTCGCCCGCCGGGCTTTCGGTCTCCATCAAAAGGGTGTCGCCGAACATCTTCACATCGTAAATTTTGCGGGGGAAGGTGCCGTGCAGGTGATTTTTGCCATTGTTGGCTTCCAGCTTGTAGGTCTTGCCGCTGAGAGAAAATTCCGCATTTTCAATGCGGTTGGCGTACCGGCCCACGAACGCACCGCAGCAGGTGCTGCCGGATGAGTTGAAATCCGCCTCATAGTCGGCGAGGGTGTCGTGCCCGACGACCACATCCACCATACCCGTTTTTGTAGGGACGAAGAGATTTTTGATCACACAGCCATAGTTCAGCACGCTGATCTCAAGTCCACCGGGATTGGAGATGATGTATTCATCCACCTTATCACCGTTTTGGGTCACACCAAAGGGCTTGGAGCGGAACTGTGCCATAAGGCTCGCCTCCTTCTTCATTATTTTCGGTCAGGGCAGCGCAGCCCCGGCCTCATCCATAACTATGATTATAGCACAGTTTTCCAGCCTTGTGTGAGAATGATTTTAGATTTATCTTCCAAAATTTCGAGAGATTTTTTGGACATATTGCCTCCCTCTCAGGCGCTGACGCGCCAGCTCTCCCAAAGGGAGAGCCATTGGCATGACGGTCAGGTCTGAGCTGCCCGCTTGGGGGCCACTGTGGCGCAAAAGGGCGGGCCCTGCTATCCCCGATAGGCGGTGCTTTCCCGGCGCGCCCCGGACGCTGCTGCTATCAGGGAACAAAAGAAACCGCCGCACATCAGACTGTGCAGCGGTTTCGGGGCAGATACTTATTCTATGTGAGCTCAGAAAGCCCGGACCACGGTGGGCGGCTTATTTTTCGTAGATGACGATCATGTAGCAGTAGGTATCACCGCCGTCCTGCACACGGTGGACGGCCACCTTTACGCTCGTCCAGTCCGAAGAATAGTTGGTATAAACTCTCACGCCGCCTCGGGAGCAATGGAGCACATAGGAAGCCTGGGTGATGGCACTGCCCGCCGACTCGGGCATTTTTGCCGCATAAAACTGCACGCTGACGCTGGTGCTGTAATCCTTCAGCGCCTCTTTCAGCATGGCAATACCGGCAGCGCTGGAGTTGTAGAAATACTCGCCCGCAGCGTTGCTGGCCAGATAACCGGTAGATCCGTTGAACCATTTTGCCTTGTTTGCCCGTAAGTCCTCATCGATCTTCTCAAGGGCAGCCGGGGAGACATCGTAGGTCACCTTCAGGTCAGGTTTTCCTATCTGGCCCCGGAGATAATCTCCGTAGGCCTTTTCCATGGCACGCTCGGTCACCTTGCCGCCGCCGCAGCCGGTAAGCAGGGTCAGTGCCATCATGGCCGCAAGGGCCAGAGACAGGATACGGTTGAGTCGTTTCATAGTATGCGTCCTCCTTATAGTATGGCGGTGTTCCAGCGAAGCATCGACACCTTTTTCTTATTATACCCCCCCCCCCTACATAATTGTCAATAGGCTGTCCATGAATGCTCCCGCCACCGACATGATCCTACCCGGAGCGAGACGGAGAGGGCTTTCCAGGACAGTGCTCTATCAAAGAGCCTTCCTATCGCCGTGTGGGCGGCCCACCGGCAGCGGGCTAACCCTCTCAGGCGCTTTGCGCCAGCACCGGGTTGCGGCGTGACTGAGAGGGCTAGCCCCCCCAAAAAGAAACCGCCGCACATCAGACTGTGCAGCGGTTTCGGGGCAGATACTTATTCTATATAGATAGGAGACAGCCTCAGGCCTCCGGCTGGGCGGGCTGAGCCTCGGCGGCGTTCGACTGCGCGATATACTCGGCGGCATCGTCGGGGATGTCGTCCATCCCGTCGTCACCCACATCGACCACCAGCGGCGGCTTCTTGAAGAGGATGTCGTAGAGGATGGGGACGATGTACAGGGTCATCAGGGTGGCATAGCTCAGGCCGCAGATGATGACGATGGCCATGCCGCTCATGAGCTGGCTCGCCATATCGTTGCTGAACACCATCTGCAGCATGGCCAGAACGGTGGTCAGGGTGGTCATGAGGATAGGACGCATACGGGTCTTGCCGGTGGCGACAAGGGCCGCACGGCGCTCCAGACCACCCAGACGCAGCTGGTTGGCGTAGTCCACGAAGACGATGCCGTTGTTGACGACGGTACCCATCAGGACGATGAAGCCCATCAGGGAGATCATGGTCAGCTGCTGGCCGGTGACCAGCATACCCAGCAGGCCGCCGGTGAAGGCCAGCGGCACCGTGAACAGGACGATGAAGGGGGACAGCAGGCTCTGGAACTGAGCCACCATGACCAGATAGACGAAGGGCAGGGCCAGAGCCATCCACTGCACCATCTCATCGACCATCATGTTGACGGTGGAGGACTCGCCGTCCAGCGAGAAGGAGCAGCCCTCGGGCATCTCATCGGTGAGGGCGAAGGCGTCCAGCTTCTTCTGCAGCACGCGGGACTGGACCGTGGTGTTGTAGCCGTCCAGCGTGTCTGCCGTCACCGTGATGTAGCGGGTCTGGTTCTCGCTTGTGATGGAGTCGGGGGCAGTACCCGTCGTCCAGAAAGCAATATCGCCCAGCGTGCAGGTGCCGGTGGTGATGGTGCCGGTGGCGTCCATAACGCTGGTGGTGAAGGTCATGTCCATCATGTTTTCCTTGGTCACAGGGTCAAGATTATCGCTGATCTGGACTTTCATGGTGGAGCCGTCCACCGTGACGGGCGTCTCCGCCGTCGTGGTGGTGGTGAGCTTGGCGGCGATCTGCTGGTAGACCTGCGCAACCGTCAGGCCATAGGCGCGGACCTTGTCGCGGTCGATGTCCAGATTGATGGTCGCATCGCCCTGGCCGAGGCCGGTGGCGGCATTGGTGAAGCCCTCGGTGTCGTTGACCATCTGGACGACCTTATCGCCCAGTGCGGTAATGGTATCGGCGTCAGGGCCGTAGATCTTGACCGAGAGGCCGCTGCTCAGCTGGCTGGTCAGATCCTGCATGCCGCTGATCTCGACGGTGCCGGTGCAGTTCTCGACGCCGGAAACGGCATCTTTCAGGGCCTGCTCCACGGCGGCGATCCGGGTGGAGGACAGGGACTGGTCCAGCATGACGTTAAACCGGTAGCTGCCGTAGCTGTTGGCGGCGCTCAGCAGGTCGGTGATAGCGCTGGGCAGGCCCAGCTGACCGATGTCGATGCCGGCCACAGTGGTATCGGTGGTGACGCCCACCTCTTTCACGCCGTCCACGGCCATGACAGCCTCGACGACCTGTCCGGCCACACCGTAGGATTCCTCTTTGGTCAGGCCGTCGTCGGTGGAGAGGGCGATGGTGGCCTCATTGCTGGAAATTTCGGGCAGAAGGACGACGCCCATGGAGAAGACCTTCCAGCCGCAGAAGGCCAGCAGCACGACAGCGGCCAGCAGCGGCAGAGCGCGGTGCTGCAGGCACCACTCAAGGCTGTGGGCATACTTATCCTGGATCTTTTCGAACCAGACCAGACGCTTCGGCTCAGCCTTTTTCAGGACGGTGGAAGCAGCGGCAGGCACGACGGTGATGGCCACGATGAGAGAGGCCATCAGGCAGTAGCCGATGCACATGGACATGGGCTGCAGCAGGCTGCGCACCGTGCCGGAGGCGAACACCACCGGCAGGAAGACGCAGACCGAAGTAAGGGTGGAGGCCACGACCGACATGCCCACCTGACGAGCGCCCTGCACGGCGGCGCGGGCCGCCGGTACGCCCCGGCCCCGCAGACGGTAGATGTTCTCGATGACGACGACCGAGTTATCCACCAGCATACCGACGCCCAGCGACAGGCCCGCCAGCGTCATGATGTTCATGTCGAGGCCGGTGAAGTACATCAGAGCGACGGCGAACAGGACGGACAGCGGGATGCTGACGCCGACCACGAGGGTGGGCTTGATGTCCTTCAGGAAGATGGCCAGCACGATGATGGCCAGCGCAGCTCCCACCAGCATACTGCTGATGATGCTGTTGACGATGATGGTGATGTAGTTGCCCTGGTTGGACAGGACGACGACGTGAAGGTCAGAATACTGGGCCTGCAGCTCCTTGAATGCCTTCAGGCAGCCGTCCGAGACGCTGCTGGCGCTGGAATTGGCGTTGCGGAAAATTTTCAGCACCACGGCCCGCTCCCCGTTCAGGCGGGTGTAGCTGGCCTCGGCGTTGTCGATGACGGCCACGTCGGCCACATCGGAGAGGCGGACATCGCCGAAGCCATCAACGTGGAGCAGAAGTGCGCCCTCGATGTCCGAAACGCTGTCGTACTCTTCGCCGACCTTCAGCAGCCAGGACTCGCCGCTCTTATCGGCGACGTAGCCGGCAGGCATCGAGAAGTTCTGGGCGTAGATGAGCTGGGCGAGGGTCTTGATGTCCAGCTGCTTGGCCACGTCGGCGCTGGCAAGAGCCTTTTCCTTGGTCTCCTCGTAGAGCTGCTTGGCGTCTTCCAGCTGGTTTTCGTAGTCCTTCAGCTTCTCCCGGGCCTCGGTGAACTGCATATAGGCGCTGAGCTGCTGGCTGGAATAGCTGCCCAGAGCGACGGAGAACTGGTTCATCAGGCCGGGGACATTGTCCATGGCTTTGATGACCTCGTCCAGAGTCTTATAAATGGTGCTCAGGCTGTTGGAGACTTCCAGCTCGTTGGCAAGGTCGGAGACGGTGCCGTCGCTGGTACCCAGACGGCCCTGCAGCTCCTGCAGAGCGGCGGTGAGCTTATCGGTGATGTCGCGCAGCTCGCCGACGATCTCGATGAGGGAGTCGATGTCCCGCATACCGGTCTGGTTGAACTGGTCCACGACACGCTGCAGGCCGTCGCGGACGTCGATGAGGGCCTGCTGGATCTCCGGCTCATTGACCACGCCGATGAGCTGGTTGACGCTGTTCAGCAAAGCCTGCGCCTGGTCGCGCACGACGGTGACGGCGTCGGCCACCTCTGTACCCATCTGGGCCATGACCGTATCGGAGACGGTGTTGCCGAAGTTTTTCAGCTGTTTTTCATACTCGGCGCGGCCCGCGGCGATCTGCGCCTCAGCGGCGTCGAGCCGGGCGCGGGCGTCGGCCAGCTGGGTGTCGATGAGCTCCAGCAGGCGGGCGTTCACTTCGTCTATCTTATCCTGATTCAGCTGCACCTGCACCATCTTTTCGATGAGGCCGTTGGCTGACACGCTGGAAACGCCGCTGGTGCGGCCCACATAAGGCACAAGGGTGTTATCCACGAAGTCCGACAGATCGTAGACATCGCTGCCCTCCCGGCTGACAGCCACCGTCATAAAGGCGTTCATGTTCAGGCTGTACTCGATGATGGAGGGGGTCAGACAGGTGCCGGGCAGGCTGGACGCGGTCTGGTCCACCTTATTGGAGGTCTTGACCATCGCGCTGTTCATGTCGGTGCCTTCGGCGAATTTCATGAGCAGAAGGCTGTAGTTTTCTGCCGAGGTCGCCGTGATGCTCTCGACGCCGGACACTGTACCCAGCGCGTTCTCCATCACATCGGAGACTTCTGACTCCACACGCTCCGGGCTGGCACCGGGGTAGACGGTGACCACCATGAGGTATGGCGTGCTGATGTCGGGCAGAAGGTTCGTCTGCATGTTCGTGATGGACACGAAGCCCAGCAGCAGGACCATGATGACCGCAACAAGGATGGTGAACGGCTTTTTTACACTGAATTTTTCCATGATTTCCTATCCATTTCTTTTTTATACCGCCGCGCGGCAAGAGGTACGCCGCAACCACGGCAGCACACTCTGAACGCTTCTTATCGTTCCTATTATACACGAGGGAATCTTCCTTGCAATAGTCCTGAGGTTAATATTTAACAAAACTTTCCTTAAGCCACCTTGGTTTAGGAAGTCAATGGGAATATCCCGGCTGCTTTCTTGCCATATTTCGTGGAAATACGGGCCGGATTATGCTATACTAGAATGCAGAATGGAATTTTATCGCAATTTCAGGCACAGCGCCTATCCAGACTGCTCAAGGCCCATGTTCCGGGCTTATATACGTTTGATACGACCCCAAAGAGGAATGCTATGAAGAAAGTTATATCCGTCCGTTTCAAGGACAACGGCAAGACCTATTATTTTGACCCCGCAGACACCCCCATCAAGACCGGCGACTATGTTATCGTCGAGACGGCCCGGGGCGTGGAGTGCGGCGAAGTGGTGCAGGGCGTGATGTTTTATCGGCTTCTTGACCTTCAGATATTTTTTCAAATTCAGCACTAAGTACTACATCTGTATTTGGCATAATGAAACTTGTTCCAGTTATTACAGTGTCATTATATTTTAATGAACCTTCTTTTAATTGATATCCTTCATTAGGATGAATACCAATATTAACCTTAGCCCCTTCTTCATAATTTTGAGCATCAGTAGTAATACTTCCATTTACAATGCTGTCATCAATAGTTAATTTATGACAACGAGCAACAATTTCTTTATCAACTCCATAAATACGTGTTTCGAATATACGAGTTGATGGATATGGAGCACCTGGTTGGCACGCATCAGCAACAAATAATCTAAAATATCTTCCTTCAACTGGTTCTTCAAATTTATAATTTGTGACATTTTCTGTATTATTTGTGTATTCAGCAACAATTTGCCAATTGTCATTATTACCTAAATATGACATATTTGCTAAATCGCTTTCTGATGGATTAGGATCCTTTAATACTTGTAAAGAATATGCAGCAGGTATATATAATGGATGTTCAATTCCGCCACCAACTACTTGCCATTGACTAATTTGTTTAACTGATCCTAAATCAAATGCTGCCCATTGATTTTTTGATAATGAATTTCCTGTACACCATTTTGTAGTATCAAGTTCATCGAATAAGTTTTCCGGTTCTTCTCCTTTTGCTGATTGTCCTGTAGAA
>OKSF01000720.1_pt1 | contig 30679 bp, 20 predicted proteins | sample 1606061 | NCBI WGS metagenome assembly OKSF01 (sample SAMEA3541567, study PRJEB24748) | human gut metagenome | biome: human gut; feature: human-associated habitat; material: faeces | place: China | collected 2012
TTTTGAATTCCTTCTGATCAATAACTCAATCAGCAACTTTATTAATATATCATGTCATCAACTAGATGTCAACAACACTTTTACGAAATAAATTTAATGTCTATTCGATATTTTACTCATCTCGTAACAGCATGTATTAATATACCAACGAATCCATTCCTCGTCAACAGTTTTTTCTAAAAAACTAAAAAGTATTTTCTAAATCGTATAAGCAGTTAAAAACTTCTATTGCAACTAGGTCGATATCATCAAAACGAAATCGCTCATATGGTCGATAGCGTACAAAAATAAATTCCTTACTACTATGAATATACGTTACATCACAAAGAGGAATTCCAAATTTTTCAAATATTCTTTTTTGACGGTTTCGTGAATTATCATTTTGCATCGCTATTAGTCGCTTAACAATTACTAATAATTCTGATTCCTTCATTCTGTGTATTCTCCTTTAATTACAAAATAAGGGACTGTGATACTTAGACACAATCCCCCTTTTATTATCTTTTAACTTTATCTGGCTTTACAAAAATAGCTACTATACCAGCAAACATACCAAAGTAATACGTCAATAAGCGCCAGAGAATCATTGCTAAGACTAACTTAGTATTGGAATGAATAAAACTAGCAAATAAAACAGAAAAACTATATTCTGCTCCCCCTGCTCCTCCTGGAATTGGGAAAAGAGAAATAATCATAAATATCAGCACATGCAAACTAAGTACCATCACAAAGTTAATATGATGAATACCCAAAGCTAGCATAATGAAATAAGGAATTGCATAGTAAAAGAATAATTGAAAGATTGTTACTATACAAACCTTTGCTAATTTCTTATAGTCTTTTTTCATCCGAAGACTTTCCTGGTAAAAAGTGTCGACTTTTTCATTTAAGACTATCTTCATCCGTTCGTAACGATTTGCTTTTATAAAAAGAGCAGCTGGTTTAATTACAAGGTTCATTAATTTCTTTGTAAACCTATACCAGTACATTACCATCAGCAGGCCGACAATTACAGCTAAGTGAATTAAAAATCCAAATACCACTAATAACGATAGGGCATGTAACTTTTCAGCAATAAAGTGAAAGCCAATCAACAAGCTGATTAAAAAATTAACTACGATCATTGCTTGAAATACTACAAACTTCATCAGTAAAACCGAACTAGCCAGTCCCCCATCAACACCCGATTGGATCATTGCCACTAACTGTGCGGGCTGACCACCCGTAGAAAATGGCGTAATCCCATTGAATAGTTGTTCAATTAAAGGTAACCGAAGAGCATCTTTCCAAGTAAAGCCATCATGACGATCATTCATAAAGATTTTAACTACTACAGCTTCCAATCCTAAATATAAACAAATACATCCTAAGGCTATTAACATCCATCCCCAGTTAATCGCAGACACATCTTGAAGTAAAAGATGAATATTAGAATTACGTAATGAGTAGCCAAGAATACCGACCCCAATAATCAGCATTAAGCTTAGCACTAACCAATTACGTCTACTCACTAAGCATCCCCCTTTCGCGCCTGGTCCATATAAAAACTTGTCCAAACGTTTGCCAAGTGTTCTTTTGAATATTTACGCGCTGCTATTTGTGCCTGTTTTTGCCAGTGTGCTAACCGTGCAGGATCATTGCGCAACAATGTAAGCTTCATCTGCATTTCATTAACATCTTTTGCCGGCTCGTAATCCCCATCAATAATAGAATGATAAAGTTCTAAGTCACGCAACATTACTGGTGTTCCACAACTAAACGCTTCTAACACCGACATTGGGAAAAGTTCATTATAGGAAGGCAGCAAAAATAGGTCAGCTAAGTTATTTAATTCAACAATCTTATCACGGGAAACAATTCCGGTAAATTTTAAGTTAGCGGGCGGATTATCTACCACTCGCTTTAATTCACTATAGCCGTCTGTTAGTCTTCCAAACGAAAATCCTCCCGCCCAGATAAAATCAACGTCAGGATTTTGCCGAGCTAGGCGAATGAAGTCTGGAACCCCTTTTCTTTCTTGAACTTGACCGCTGCCTAAAACCACAAACTTATCCGGCGTGATATTATATTTCTTCCGTAAAGCGGTCCTATCTACAGCAGAGTATTGATAAAAATGATCACTATCGACGAAATTAGGGATATACGTAATTTTGTCCTTAGGAATTCCATAAGCAACTAATTTTTCAATAAAAGAAGGGTTTACTACTACCAGCTGATCCATTCGTTTATAAAAAGCAATAATGTAACGATAAAAAAGCCCGCGGAATGGTTGCGGGATTGTTAGGCTTCCTTCTAGGGTCTCAGGAAGGAAATGAACATAACCGATCTTTCGACCCCTTTTTTTAGAGAAAGTTGAAAAATAGAAAAGCGGGTCAATCGTATGATAATGGCTAATTTGACTTTTACCATACCGATTAATCTCAATTTCAAATTTATCACTGCATTGATTACGTAACAAATTGATCAATTCAAGGTAGGCACTGCCAACACCTTGTCCTGCAACTTTATCTGCAGATGAAAACATTGTTATTTTAATCATCATTAACTCCTTGAGCGGTGAAAAAGACGACGCGATTTTTCTGTTTGCTTAATTTTATCTTGATTTATCATTTTGCACTGACAATCATGATAGAATTCGACTACCCTTTCCACAAAAACTTCCGCTGAAATCTCGTGTAATTTTTGTTGACGTCTTAACCTTGATTCTGACGTCTGCGGTTGGTTTAGATAATACAAAACCCCATTGACAAGATCAGCCCGTTTTTGGAAACTAATTCCAATTGCTGCATCATCAATTAATTGATCAGTATATTCACTCCGCATCACAACGATTGGCAGGTCTGATGCAAGAGCCTCATCATAGGTCAAACCCTGTGACTCCGAATCAGACGCTGACACGAAAACATCAGCCATTTGGTAATAATGATAAACTTCATCATTCGGAATTTCACCAGCAAAACTAACATGACCATTGAGACCCATTTCACGAACCTGACGCTCTAAAGTATGCTTTGCCGGGCCATCTCCAACAATCAATAACTGTGCATTAGGCTGGTGGCTAAGGATATCTGGCATTGCTTCAATCAAAGTATGAATATTCTTTTCATATGCTAAACGACTTAACGAAAGCAATACCGGTGTAGTCGCCCCATACCCTAATCGTGCCCGTAAATTAGCAAGATCTTTTGCTGAATCGCGTTGATTATATACCCGCAAATTGATCCCTGTTGGAATTACCCGAATGGGAGATTCTACATGGTAACTTTCTAATGTTTCAAGGACGCGATCACTGGGAGCAATAATTCCTGATATATTTTTCAGGTATAAATGCGCTAATCGTGCTACATCATGCGGCTTTAAAATATGCCCGTTTGCAATATAGTGTAAGTAGTCCTGATACATTGTATGGTAGGTATGGAGGCAGGGAATATGTAAATGCCTAGCGACTGTTTTCCCCATCACACCGAGTGCAAATTCCGTCTGATTATGAACTATATCTAATTGGAATTTTTTAGCAAGTTTTATAGCACGAAATACGCCGCGAACTGCAATCCGCCGATCAGAAAATGAAACAAACGGAATGCTTGCAAAACGATAAATCCCGTTTTCAACGTCATCGTGCTTAGCCTTAGGATCAGTCGTCGTAAAGATATATACATGATGTCCCTGAGCAATCAGTTCATCACGAAGCGTCTTAATAGAAGTCGCAACGCCACTCACCTGTGGGAAATATGTATCTGTAAAAATACCAATATTCAACCTAACTGCTCCTTTTTTTCATCACGAAATTTTTTCGATTTTAATTTTAGTAATAACTGCTATTATACTAAAGCATTCAGCGAACCGCAAAACCGTATTTAAATTATTCTAGTCCCTTGACCTAATCATGACAAGAAACAACAAGAATGATTACTAATTCTTTACAAAATCTTTTGTCCATAAAAAATGAGAAATAGCTTCCCCAATAAGGCAGTTATTTCTCATCTTCTCTATTAAATCTTCACTTCTGGTACATATTCTTCCACTAATTTTCGAACATTAGCGGCCGTCTCAGCGTTAATTGCGCGATGAACTAGCGGTTGTAGTTTACGAGTGCTTAATTGGTTGATTAAAGATCGAATCCGTAAAATCTGACTGCTATTCATTGAAAATTCATCAAGCCCCATTGCCATTAAAAGCGGAACCGCAATTGGGTTACTAGCCATTTCGCCACACATGCCAATCCATTTACCTTCTGCATGTGCCGCTTCAATCACCCGGCGAACCATTCGTAAAACCGCGGGATGAAGTTCTTGGTATAGGTACGCAACTTCCTGATTCCCTCGGTCAACCGCAAACATATACTGAACTAAATCATTGCTCCCAATGCTAAAGAAATCGACATATTTTGCAAAATGTTCTGCCATTACAGCAACGGCCGGGATTTCTAACATCATCCCCACCTCAATGTTTTTAGCAACCTGGTAGCCTTCCTTTTCCAACTTGTCTTTTTCTTCATCGAGAATCGCCCGTGCCTGCTTAAATTCTTCAATTGTCGCAATCATTGGAAACATAATTGCTAACCGTCCATAGACTGAAGAACGGAGCAATGCCCGTAACTGTGGCCGTAAAATTTCCGGTCGCGCTAGACCGATTCTTATTGCGCGAAAGCCGAGGTATGGATTAGCCTCACGGGGAAGCTTAACCATTCCTAATTTTTTGTCCCCGCCGATATCAAGAGTACGAGCAACCACATGCTGCTGATTCATTGCTGCAACAAAACGTTTATACGCTGTAAATTGCTGCTCTTCATCAGGCAGCTCTTCCCTATTCATATAGAGAAATTCAGTCCGCAGCAACCCAATTCCTTCTGCACCATCTTCTTGGGCGTCAATAATATCTGCAAATGTACCAACATTAGCCGCAACTTCAAACCGGCGTCCGTCCGCGCTCACAGTCTGCTTGTCTTTTAAAGCGCCCCACTTTTGCTGTTCTTGTGCAAACTTACCAGCCAGTAAACGGTAATGTTCAATTTCATCATTGGTTGGGTCAACGATAACTTTTCCATGAATACCATCAACAATTAACATATCACCATCATGAATTAGCGTCGTCGCATTTTTAACACCAACAACAGCCGGCAGTGCCAACGTCTTACTCATAATCGTAAAATGAGATGTTCTACCGCCATTTGTTGTCACAATTCCGGCAACGTACCTTTTATTGAACTGGGCAGTATCTGTAGGAGTAATATTATCTGCCACAAAAATAGCACGATGGTCCAACAAGGCAGGATCCGGTAGGGGAACATTCAATAAGTGGCTCAAAATTCTTTTAGTCACATCACGTAATGCAGTTGCACGAGCATATAGATAATCATTATCATTTTTATGCTCAAAAATATTTAAATAATAGTCCTCTATCTTTTTGACCGCCCACTCCGCTGTATCATGATGACTATTAATCCGGTCAATAATCTTATTTTGTAAAGTCGGATCATCTAAAATTGCAATCTGCGTGTCAATAATTGTCACTGCGCGCTGACCAAGCCGGTGATGTACTTGCTGAGACAATGCTTGAAGCTCAGTCCTGCTTAACGCAAAAGAATCATGAAGCCGGGCGACCTCATGATTCTCATCAGCTGTATGCTGTTTTTTTATAGATAGATCTGACCCTACTAACAGGCGTGCAGGTGCGATGGTAATCCCACTACTAGCCGCAAGCCCGTCTAGCAGTAAAGACATTAGTCAGTCAATCCTTCCTTTTTCATAGTTTCAGCAACGGTGTCCAATGCTTCTTTTTCATCGTCACCATTGGCTGCAATAGTAACCTTAGCATTTTGACCAACACCAAGTGACATTACACCCATGATTGACTTCAAGTTAACACTCTTACCTTCGTATGAAAGAGTAATATCAGATGAGAACTTTGAAGCAGCTTGTACCAAAATAGTAGCTGGACGAGCATGAATACCGGTCTCTGAAGTAATTGTAAATTCACGTTTTTCCATATTAATCAGTCTCCTTCGAGCAGATATAATTAATTTATTATCAGCAGCTGGACCGCTGATACACCTCGATATTTACATTTTAGCAATTGTAAGCGTTAAATACAAGCTTACATCTTGCGTTTTATCGCTCTCGCAATTGATAAGTAATTTTACCGCCGCGTTGTGCTTTTCCTTCAATCTGGGAACGATAAGCGTAAGCATGAAAAATCGGTTGAAATTCCTGAAAATTCTCAGGGGTAATTTCAAAATGATCAATTTTTTTAGTTCGCAAGTCATCTAGTAATTGTTCAAACTTTTCTTCTGCCATCCAATCACCTCAATATAAAGATCTCTGTCTACCTAATTATACACGATAAATATTATAAAGCATCCGTTTTAGCATTCATGACTAAAGAGTGCTAAAATCATAGTGGGATTCCTTTAGACGTTCCTAAGTAATTTTGGTTAAACGTACAAGGATGCTCCTTACTTAAGAAAATATTTAGGTTTTATGACTTGCTTTGCGATAAAAAGTAAGTATAATATTAATCAATGGTCAAGAAAGGTCAAACAGACGCAATCTTGCTGAACTATTTTAGGAGGTATTTAATTTCAGATGCTATGTCAATATTGTCATCAAAATCCAGCCACGATTCATCTACAAATGAATTTCAATGGTCAACGGATTCAAATAGACCTCTGCCAAAATTGTTATCAAAAATTACAAAATCTACAAACAGAAATGATGAATGGAGGTAACGGAATGAATAATTTCGGATTTGGAAGCCTCGAAGACTTCATGAACGCAATGAATAATATGCAAAGTCAAGCTGCTGGCGCTAATGGTCAAAATATAAACGGTCAAGCTCAGCGTCAAGGCGGCGGACGCAACGGTAAAGGTATCCTAGGACAATATGGTATTAATCTTACTGACCTCGCCCGCCAAGGAAAGATTGATCCGGTTATTGGTCGGGATAACGAAATCAAGCGCGTAATCGAAATTCTAAACCGGCGGACAAAGAATAACCCTGTCCTTATTGGTGAAGCCGGGGTTGGTAAAACGGCCGTTGTTGAAGGTTTAGCCCAGGCAATTGTGAGCGGTCAGGTTCCAGAAAAGCTTGCTAATAAGGAAATTATCCGTCTCGATGTTGTTTCACTTGTTCAAGGTACTGGAATTCGTGGACAATTTGAAAAACGGATGCAACAGTTAATGGAAGAAGTTCGTAAGAATAAGAATATCATTCTCTTTATCGATGAAGTCCATGAAATCATGGGAGCTGGTAATGCTGAAGGCGGCATGGATGCTGGAAACGTCCTTAAGCCTGCCCTTGCCCGTGGTGATTTTCAATTAGTCGGTGCTACTACACTTAATGAATACCGAAAGATTGAAAAAGATGCTGCTCTTGCACGTCGATTCCAACCAGTTGAAGTTGATGAACCATCTGTTGAAGAGACCATCCGGATCCTCAATGGTATTAAGAGCCGTTACCAAGATTACCACCACGTCAAATATACTGACGATGCTGTCGTTGCTGCTGCTAAGCTTTCCGATCGCTATATTCAGGATCGGTATCTTCCTGATAAGGCCATCGACCTGCTTGATGAAGCCGGCTCAAAGAAGAACTTAACTCTTAAGAATGTAGATCCTAACGCAATTGAAAACGAAATCCATACAGCTGAGGCACATAAGCAACAAGCTGCAGATAATCAGGATTACGAAAAGGCGGCCTTTTATCGGGATCAAGTTGCAAAGCTTGAAAAGGCGAAGAAAGAAGCAGAAGAAAACCATACTGAAGATTCTGCAACTGTTACCGTCAAAGATATGCAACGAATCGTTGAGGAGCGGACTAATATTCCAGTTGGCGACCTTCAAAAACAGGAGGAAAACCAACTTCGCGACCTTGATAAAAAGCTCGATGAACACGTTATTGGTCAAACACAAGCGGTTGATAAGGTTGCCCGAGCTATTCGCCGTAATCGAATCGGTCTAAACAAGTCCGGTCGGCCAATTGGTAGTTTTCTCTTTGTTGGTCCTACTGGTGTTGGCAAGACCGAAACAGCTAAGCAACTTGCCCTTCAGCTATTTGGTTCTAAAGATGCGATGATTCGGTTCGATATGTCCGAATACATGGATAAAACCTCTACTTCCAAGCTTATCGGGGCTGCCCCTGGTTATGTTGGTTACGAAGAAGCCGGACAGCTTACTGAACAAGTACGGCGGCACCCATACAGCTTGATTCTTCTTGATGAAGTTGAAAAAGCTCACCCAGATGTAATGCACATGTTCTTACAGATTCTCGATGATGGCCGGTTAACTGATTCGCAAGGACGAACAGTTAGTTTCAAGGACACAATTATTATCATGACATCGAATGCCGGAACCGGTGATGCTGAGGCTAGTGTTGGTTTTGGTGCTGAATCTAATGGCAGCACCCACTCAATCATTGACAAATTAACTAATTACTTCAAGCCAGAATTCTTAAATCGTTTTGACGATATCGTTCAATTCAACGCTTTAACTAAGGATGACTTGATGAAGATTGTTAACTTAATGATCTCTGATGTTAACAACATGCTTGCCGACAAGGATTTGCATATTGAAGTTACTAATGGTGTTGAAGAAAAACTAGTCGACATGGGCTTTGATCCTAAGATGGGAGCACGCCCGCTTCGTCGAGTAATTCAAGAACAAATTGAAGATCGAATTGCTGATTATGTTCTTGATCATAGTGATGCTCATAAATTAACTGCTAACCTCAATGATGATGGTGATATTGTCGTTGAAGAAGCACAAGAAGTACCAGCAAAATAATTTAACCAAAAAAGAACTTGAAAGTATGGTCATAACGACTTTACTCTCAAGTTCTTTTAGTTTACTTCTAATCGACGGCGAACTTCTAACACGGGGATTGCAACCATGGGGACCAAAACAATTGCTAAAATCAACTCAGCCAGGCCATTAGTCGCCATAACTGTTTCAAGGGCAATTAATAAATGGTTAACATTGACGCCATATGTTTGCGCAACTGCTGGAGTACGATAAAATAGATAGATAAAGCCTAAAACTAATCCAGTATTAGTAAGGGTTCCAATAATTGCGGCACCAACTGCGGCACCATATTTAGATTTAAATAGCCGACGCAAAAGAATAAATGTATAGCCAGCAATTAACCCAATCATGATTCGGGGAATAACCGAGACAAGCGGGTTAACAAATACTAATGGTGCAAGCGGACTACTGGGAGCAACAAAAGCACGAATCCATGTTAAAATTCCCCAAATGCCGCCAATAATTGCACCATCTATGGGGCCCAAGACAATTGCGGCAATGATGACTGTCACATGAAGAGTGGTTATACTCAACGGTCCCAATGGAATATTACCAAAAAACGGGACAAAATCCTGTAAAAGGATAATTGCAATAAAAATTGCCAAAGTCGTGTTATGTCTTATTTGTTGGTGCCGAGTTCTTGCCATTTTAATTCTCCTAAATAAATTTGAATAGGCCTATTGTAATAGAAATTTCACCTATTCGCAATTATCAAGAGAAATATAATGGTTCAATATCGTGTCAGCTACCAAAAAGCGCTATAATAATAGATAATTTAGGTTACGGAGTGTTAATAATGATTGACAAGTTTAAAACTGGAAATCCAATCTGGGTTTACTATAATGACATTGATTCGGGAGCAAATCTTACAGTGCCGCAGTTATTACGCGGTTTTATCGGCCAAGAATATCAAATTGAGCGGAAACAATTTCCTAATTACCGCTATGTAAAGACAGAAGGCGAAACTCGGGGCACATTTGACATGCGCCAACGGATAGTTCACCTTTTTTATCGTAAGCAAAACTGGGGTGAAGTTCAATCAATCGAAATGTACCTACGTCTTGATGCACCGACACAGGTCTTTGATACGGCTGGCGGGATGCCGATTGGTGCCCCCCTCCCTGCTGATATTACAGTAAAATCTTTCCACCGAGTTGCAACTAAGAACGGGCAATTTTGGTATGAAATCGGTGCTGACCAATGGATCAAGTATGACCAGATGCATGTCGTTGACAACCCATTCAATACTAATTTACGAAAAGAAAAATCACGATTAGTTAATAATTTAACCGTTATTCCGCTTAAAAATGTCCGTGCAAAAGTTGACTACCTTCATAACAAGTCAATCAATGTCTACGACGCACCGTATGGAAATAAAGTGGCAGAGATTCCAAACGGTAATGAGGTTACATTAATTGGTAAACTCAATGATAATGACGAGATTACCTGGTATCAGATTGGGCGAAAGAAATATATTACAAGTAATTACATTCAAATTGAAGATATTGATGATGATGAATAAATAAAGGACGCTAGTATCGGATAAGCCGACTACTAACGTCCATTTTTATTTCCTAGTCTCGCCGTAACTGCATTTTATCATTAAAAAATTTAGCTAGGAAAAAGATAATAATCAGATAAACTATTAAAATAACCCACCAAGTAATTTGGGTGCTAACAAGCATATATACTAACTTGTTAGCTGATAAAGTTGGAATTAAACCAACCATTGAGTAACCAATCATACTCAAAAGAACGATACAGACTACTGGGCCGCCAATCCCAACGATCCATTTCCAGCGGCGGTTCAAAAGGGCAAAACCATTTCCAACTGCTACCATCGTCAAAACACCACAGAAGTAAGCAAGCAAGCTGTGCCATGATGAAGAAAAACTAAATGGATAATGCATTAAACTGGTGAGTTGGTTAACGAACCAAACAAGCAAGGTTAACAGGATAACTGATATAATTCGTCCTTGCCACTGTGTTCGTCGCGAAATATTATTTTGAATTGCCCACTTGAAGTCACTATAAGGAGTTAGTAAAAAGTAGAAAAACAAGACTAATGATAATAAGCTGCTAATTGTTCCTGGAATGGCGCCAAGACTAACTAAAAATGACTCAATATTTTGATTCATTATGAGACCAAGTAAATATACTAATAGTTCAACCCCAACACCAACCGCAATCGCAATTCCCGCTGACCAGCCAGCTCGCCGTAAGGTTGTAGATATGATTAAATTTCTCTTTTGATTTTTCATTAATATGCACCCCCATCTGTCAAGTAAATGAATAAGTGTTGTAAATCATAATGGTCAAGCTTAACCTGATCTGGGATCGGCCGTTCATCATTTAGGTGATCAAAAACATAGGAAGTTTTAATATTACCCATCGATTCAGATTTCAAGACTTTCAATCCCGCAGTATAATCATCAACTAATTTAGCTGGGCCACTAATGGCATGAGCCTTTGCAAGCAAGTCATCAAGATCATCATTAATTATAATTTGATGCTTATCCAAAATTAGGACATGTTCAACTAGCTGCTGAATTTCTTCGATTAGGTGTGTTGACAATACAAATGTCCGTGGCTTTTCCTGATAAGACTTGACTAATTCCTTGTAAAAAAGCTCACGGTGATTAGCATCAAGACCTAAAATCGGTTCATCAAGGAGGACATATTCAGCATTAACTGCTAATGCAACAATCAACTTTGAAGCCGTTCGCTGACCAGTCGAGAGATTAGTTACTTTAGCGTTACCACTAAGTTCAAAGGCGGTTAAAAGGCGGTCAGCGAGATCATAATCAAAGCTGCCGTAAGCAACATCCGCAAGATCAAAAGTCTGCGCAATTTTCATTTCACGCGGGTAAAGGTTAGCCTCACTCATCAGAAAAATCTTATTCAATAATTCGTCATTATCATTAATACTTTCGCCGCCAATCCGAACCTCGCCACTGGTTGGAAAAATACGGTTACTAATGATATTTAACAAGGTCGTCTTACCAGCACCGTTGCGGCCAAGCAACCCATAAATTTTTGCCGGCTCTAAATTAAATGAAATATTATTGAGAACCGTTGTCCGTCGATACTTTTTTACAATATTTTTAACCATTAATTGATCCATCGTTTTCACCTCGTTCAATCAAATCTAATAAATGCTGCTTAGTAATACCAAGCTTATCAGCCTCGATTAGTAAACTTTTAACGTAGTCGTTATAAAAGCTCTCTTTACGTTGCTCCATAATTTTTTTCTGCGCTCCTTTTTTTACAAACATCCCTAGCCCACGACGCTTTTCTAGCAAATCCTTGTCTACTAGGATGTTCATCCCCTTAAGGACCGTTGCCGGATTAATGTGCAACTGTTGGGAAAGCTGGGTCGTTGATGGTACTTGTGAGCCTTCATCGAAACCGCCAGAGAAAATCATCTCCTCTAATTGATCAGCAAGCTGTTGATAAAGCGGTGATGACTCATCAAAATTAAATTGCATTGGAGCACCTCCTTGGTTTGTTATTTGGTTAATTACTTATGTAACTAAGTATATATGTTGGAGAATGATTTGGCAAGGGGAAAAGTGATTTTAAAAAGAAAATAAAAGATATCATTCCTTTAGAATAAAAAATAGATCCCGTAATTCAAGAAATTACAAGATCTATTTTTTAGTAAGGTGAAGTTTCTATAAATAGTACACTAACGAACTATTTAACATTATTTTCTAATCATATTGCGATTAACATTTATCCAAACATCTGGTGGATTGTTACCATTACCATTTGGATCATCTGTATTTCGTAAGACTAATTGCAAATTATCAAGGGATACTGTTGGCAATTTAAAACTGGCTTTAAATCCACTATTCTTGCTTTGATAAATGCTTGGGTAAACTTTTGCAACGTCATCCCGTTCAATTTGGTTAAGTCGTTGACGACCAATTTCTTTTCCATTTTGCAAAAGAATTGCATATGCATAATGCTTAACCATGGATTGATCATCAGCACGCCATCCCTGGAAGGTTAGTGTATTACCACTTAATACAGTATTATCAAGATTATAAGCCGATTGATTGAGTATTCCCATATTCATCCAAGAATCAGTATGTGCACCATCGTTACCATTGCCGTTTCCGTCAGCTGAGTACCGGCTTACTAAGGAATAAGTATGACCTGGTTGGAGATTCAACGAACCAAAATCAAAGTTAAAACGAGAATGTCCTGCTGTCTTAGTATCACTATATACTCTGGCAACATCTGGCGAATCTTCTAACGCAACTTTTTGTGAAGCTACCTGGCGACCCGTAGTATTATCGAAAACAATCAAGAAGTGGTTAGGCTCAAACTGTGATAAGTCAGTCGCATGCCAGCCTGCTACTTTGAGTCGGCCATTACTAAGATCTACACTATCTAAATTAGCCCGATTAACATGATTTACAGGATTAAACCAGTAATCAACACTATTTCCGTTCCCACTTGGATCATCCGTATACCGTGATAAGAACTGGATATTATCATTAAAGTACGGAGCAGTCAAATTAAAGCTAGTGCTAAAGCCAGCGTTAACTGCATTAGCAATTGTTCCATATACTTTAGCCACATCTGGACGTTGAACTGCCTTTACCTCCTGACGAGCAATTTCATGACCAAGAGTTTGGTCAAATGCAATAATGTAATGATAAGGTCGCCCCGCTGCTTGATTAGTCGCATGCCAACCACTAACAGTAACGGTCTTACCATCAGACTTAATACTATCTAAGTATGCTTGATTAGTCTCATTCATCTTCAATGGACCAAACCAGTAATCAACATGCTGCCCTTCACCATTTATTGCATCATTGCTATAACGAGCAACTAAACTTAATGAATGATTTACTGCATCATTTGGAATATCAATAGTCATATTAAAGCCAGAATTATTACTATTATTAACATTTGAATATGCCTGCCGGACATCATTCCGAATAGCAGGCGTTAACTTTTGCCGAGCAATTTCATGTCCCAATGTATTATCGAAAATAATCATATAACGATATGAGTCTTGATTACTCAATCCTACAGCATGCCAACCACTTGCCTTAATCTGCGACTGACCATTTATATTTTGAGTTAAGCCATAATTGTCAAGCCATCCTTGGTTAAAGTTAAGTTGATTATTCTGAGTAGTCTTATCCTGCGGTACTTGGTTAGTCGCAATTAAAGGAGCAATTTTCTTAACTTTAATTACCACATCTTGAATACCATTTTCATTTACTTTAACTGTTGTTGGTACTTGCTCATTTTTATTTGCCAACTCATAGCCTGTTGGTAAACTAATTTTAATATCAATGGTCGTACCTACTGTTCCAGAAATCGAGTCACTCTTGACTGTTTTGCCGTTTTCGTCAACATAATTAATATTACCATATTGTATATTAGCAATATAATTAATAACAACAAACTGATCATCTGTATCATGGTCAACTTGCAAGCTATTAACAAATGGTTGGGTAGCAAAATATCCTTCAATCACTGGGGCAGTATAAGCCTTAAACTTACCAGTTGTCCAATTAGTATACGTGATTTTTTTTGTAACTTGATCATAACTACCTTGACGAGTCAAATCTACTTTTTGAATTATTACTATCGGCTTTTGACTAGGCACATTAATTGTAATAGACCGAACCACTTGCCTATGTAAATCGGTCGGCTTAATGCCAGCAGGTAATTGATCAATCGGTGTAGTAACACTGATATTATTAATAATATGTTCAAGATCAATTATCATACTATCTCCACTAGCTTTAAATGTATATTTTAATTTTGGCGGAAAATTATGGTTAAACTGATATCCAGTCGGTAAATGCAAATAAGATGTTAAATTAATTGTTTCGCCGGATTTTCCTGTTAAGGTTTCCTGTTTAACTAATTTCATTTCATCTATATAATCAATTTTTAATGACTGTTCCAAATTAGAATTAATCCCTGCGCCATCTTTATTCGCAACATCAACTCCAGCCTTACTAAAATCATTCAAATTAGGAATAATAATATGCCTTGTATCCTGTCCATGATAATTAGTAAGATTAATAATATTATTATCGGTTTTGTAATCCCAATCTTTAACATTTACAGTTCCATAAATATTTGGATCTAACTCACTAGAAGACTTATTTGTATTTGAAGTGGTTGTAGAAGCTATTTGCTGCTGTTCATCCTTTTGGTTATCTGCTTCATTGCCATCGTTAGTTTGAACGTTAGATTCAGTACTTACAGATGTAGCTTCGTCATTAGAGTTTGCCTGTAGAGTAACTGTCTTATTTTGTACTGACTCAACCTGTTCAGTTTGATTAGTGGTTTGTGCATCCGGTTGCGCCGATGTAGCATTCGTAGCCTCATTACTATCAGCGTGCGCGGTTACCCCCCCCATAAATGAAATAGCTGCAACCGTTATTGTTGCTGCAACCCAATTTTTGCCTGCTTTATATAATTTTTTGTGTTCTTTAAACATAAAATTGCCTCCCAGCAAGTTCTGAAGTTTCAAATTTGTTTACGTTTTCAATATATTCCCTTTTTGTATAAAAGACAAGACTAGAAAAAGTCAGAACACTTTTATATGCTCTGGCTTATTGCTACTTTACCAAAATATGCAGGCATTAATTTTCAATTACAACTTTAGTGCCAGCTGAAACATTATGCTGGATCCAATATGCATCAGGAACTGATAAACGAATACAACCATGTGAACCAGTCGAAACACCAAGAAGTTTTGCTTGGTTTAAATCATATTGATGATCATGCCACGGCTGATCAAAGACAACGCTATGAAATAGGTATACTCCATGATCTTTCCAAGAAGTCCAATGGTTTGCCCATTCAAAAATGTTTCCACGCTCTGGTTGAACATAGTACGTTCCAGTTGGAGTAAGACTAACGCCATTTACATAGCGTCCTGCCGTACAGTACATTGTATAAACAATATTATTACCGTCCATCATATAAACACGATTTTGACCAATTTTTACATTAATCCAGAAATTCTTAAGTTGTTTTATATTGGGATATGGTGCATATTCCGAGGGTTGGCGAAAATCAATTGGTGTTCGCATTAAATTATTAACCATCACTGAATTAGAATAAATATCAGAATAATTACCATTGCCGTTAGGATCATCCGTATAACGATGAATAAAGCGAACTGTATGATGCTGAATTTCATTAGGAATAGAAACGCTCAATTGATAACCAGAATTGCTACTGTTAAGAATATACGGGACAGCATTGAAAACGTCCAACCGTGTTAAATTTTTATCTTTAATTTGCCACCGATATAATTCTTGCCCGTTTTCTCCTAGCGCAATTAAGTATTGGTATGGCTGCTTATTACTTTGATCTGTCGCATGCCAACCACTAACAGTAAGCGTAGTATTAGTTACGTCGATTTGGTCAAAATTTCCAACATTTGAATTATAAGATGTGCTGATTTGATCACTATAATTACCATTACCCGCTGGATCATTTGTAAAGCGAACCAGAACCTGTAACTGTCCTGTTACCAATTGTGGATCAAATTTAACTAACGTATCAAAACCACTATTAAGACTGTTGTAAGCACTAGGATAAACTCGCGCGACATCTGGACGACTAGTAAGTAACAACCGTTGCCGTGTAATCTCTTTGCCATTATTCAAAATAATAAGATATGCATTGGAACGATTAATAGAGCTATCATCTACTGCCCAACCAGCTACTTGTAAGCCATCCTTAGTCATTTGAACTTTATCAAAATAGTGTGCTTTAGTAGTCAGTAAATTAGGTCTAAACCAATAGTCAGTGTAGGCTCCTTGATCACCATTGCTATCAGTAGCAGTAGAATAACGACTTACAATTGCATAGCTATGACCCGCAATTAATTTACTCTTTGTTAAATCAAATGTTGCCTGAAATCCTGAATTTATCGCCGTCTTAACGCCCGGATATACCTTGGCAACATCAGGTCTCTTTACTGCTTTTGCTTGTACAACAGCTACTTGTTGATTACTAGTACTGTCAAAAAGAATTACAAAATGTTCTTGTTCATAGTTAGTTACATCATTGGCGTGCCAACCCGACACGGTTAAATGTTGACCATCTGAAAAGTTAATATTATCAAGCCATCCTTGATTAGTAGTCTGACCGCCAAACGATGAGTACCAATAGTCAACTGCATTCCCATTCCCACTAGGATCATCGGTATAACGGTCAATCACTTGTAATTGATGGTTGAAATTAAAATTGGTTAACTTTACATAGGCATCAAAACCAGACTGGCCCGCATGATATACACTAGGTAAAACTTTAGCAACATCTGGACGACTAACGTTATTACCTAACCTTACTCGTATCAACTCACGATTATTATTAGTATTATCAACTACAATAATATAATGATATTTTTTATTAGCGGTTGAATTACTTGCATGCCATCCAGCAAGATGCAATTGATTTTTTTCAATAGAAACATTGTCGAGGCTACCATAATTACCATGATCAATTGTAAAAGGAGCGAACCAGTAATCTGTTGCATCCCCATTTCCAGCAGGATCATCGGTATAACGATCGACAAGCTGAATACTTGGAGCAGTAGCAAGACTATTGGCAATATTAAAAGTTACATCAAAGCCAGATTTTTCAGCATTATAAATATCATAAACTGCCTTAACATCCTTGCGTTCAATAGATGAATTTGTAATATTTTGTCGCGCTATTTCACGATGGGTCTTACCATCTAGAATAATACTATAATGATATCTCTTATTTAATGCGTCATTAGTGGCATGCCATCCTTTAAGATTTAATTGTCCATCAGTATTAAGACTATGCTCATCTAACCAAGCATAGTTACCATGATCTTCAAAATTATATAACGGGGCATTATTTAAAATTTGAGTAAATGCTGCTTGAAAGTTCTTAGTATTATTAACATATTCTCCATCGTCCCACTGGCTTAAGTCATTAATATTATTTAACCAGACAGTACCTCCATTAGTTGTACTATCTTCTAATACGACCGGCTGATTATTATGAATCGTAAACCAGTAGGTATCATGAAACTGACTTAACCTATTACCGGCATAATGGTTATAAATAGCAACTGTATTATAGTCATACTTATTAGCCCCATCTTGGCTATAACCAATAGTTGCCTCCCTATCAGACCACAATTTAGTTATATCAAATTCTGGGTACTCACAATCAATCGGCATTGGTGTTGACCCATCATATTTTTGAAAATCCATATTATGCTGTTGACCATACTGTGTCATATACGCATCAAGCCTTTGTGCTTTTTCTTGATTCCATTGATTTTCTTGAACAGTACTTTGCGGAGTGATTGCTGAAGCATCATTTGTCATGTTTATTTGATTTCTTTCAGCATTCATTGTCTTTGGGGCTAAATTATTAGCCATATCATTCTGCTCTGGTACATTCACATTAGAGCCTTGAACTGAATCAGCATAAGTAACTGTACCACCGCTTATTAACAAAGCCATTCCTGCAATAATACCAATTACCCAGTTTTTCTTTGCTTTATATAGTTTTTTCTTCATTATCCCTATTATTCTCCCATCCTCATAATATGATTACGCTTCCAATATAAAAGATTCACTAAAATAAAACAAGTTATTTAAAATAAATAGGCTACGATTTCCCATAGCCTACTTATGATATTTTATACTCGATTTCTAATTACCCATTCAGGATCGATCCATTCTCCATGACCAGTTGCTTTACTATTGTCTGACCAACTTGGCGTAAATGAATTCTTAAGGTCTACCCCATAATTAGGACTGGTGTTGATGCCAAGGTGTAAATGATCAAGATCACGGTAACCAATTACTTGCCCTGGATATACAATATCATTGCGATTTACTGTAATCCGGTTACGGTTGCTAAATGCTTCCTGGTATACGTAGAGGAAACGACCATCCCAGATAGTTGTAAACCACCACATTGTCTGCCCGTTATCATCACGAACAGTATTAACATCTAACACACGTCCACCGTGAACAGCATGAACTGCTGAACCAGGGTGATCGCTACGACCAAAATCAAGGCCATCATGGTAACCATTTTTTCGTGGATAAGGTGTGTAGCCAAAACGTTGCCCTGATTGGAACCACCCTTCTCCAGAACCAGGGAATGGCCAACTCCATCCATCATTTTGCGGTAATGCCCGTGCAATACCATTGTTACCAAAATCGTAGCAATGACCATCAACCCAATTTATACCGGTGTACATCCGCCCATGTAATTGGTCATAATGAATCCATAAGTCATCAGGATCTGGCTGAACATCATAGCCATCAGAGAAGTAATAGCGGTTACCGTTAATCGTCCGCCATCCAGTCGCTAATTGACCATTAGCTGGATCATAATATACTGTACTGCCATTAAGCGATTGAAAGCCATCATTAATATCAATTTGTGGTGATATAAAATCAAGATAATTACCGTTACCAGCTGGATCATCGGTGTAACGATGGATAACTTTGATTGCACGGTGATCCATATCAGCATGAATAGGAAGCATTGAACTGAATCCAGACTTTGTAGCTCCTGTAATCCATGTAGCATTAGCGTTGTTACTATTAAGGTTTGAATTTTGATTAGTTAAACGAATACGGTAAAATTCATGACCATCTAAGCCCACAACAATTAGGTATTGGTATTGACGTTGATTACTGCCAATTGCTGCATGCCAACCCGCTATCTTAATGTTATTTCCATCAAGCTTGACAGTTGCATTTCCTGTATTTGTTGGGTAATTACCACTAAGCTGATCTGTTACTCCTTGATTTGGATGTGGATTACCATCACTAGTAGTTGAGAACCGTAACAAGATCTGCATATTCCCATCAACAAGTTGCGCTAACTGTCCCTGATTCAATTTAATGATGGTATTAAAACCACTATTTTTACTGTTGTACATTGCTGGATAGACATTTGCAACATCCGGGCGAGTAGTTAAAACCAGCTTTTGACGTGTAACCTCTTCCCCATTATGCAAAAGAATTAGATATGGTACTCGCTGATTTAAGCTATTATCACTTGCCATCCATCCCTGGACCTGTAAACCATCAGTAGTCATATTAGTACGATCGATACTGAATGCTGTTTGATTTAATGTAATTGGATTTGACCAAAAATCAACGTGTTGTCCATCATTCCCATTACCATTTGGATCAGCAGAATATCTACTTACTACCGCATAGGCGTGTCCCGGCTGTAATTGGCCTGCGCCAAGATCAAAAGTAATATTAAAACCAGCACTATTTGCATTAAGGATATTCGGATATGCCTTTGCAACATCTGGGCGACTAACACTGTTTACCTTAGCAGAAGCAATTTGACGATTAGCAGTCTTATCAAAAATAATGATGAACCGATTACTTGCAAGGTCTGATAAGTTAGTTGCGTGCCAACCAGAGACTGTTAGATTACCGCCATCGCTAATATTAAAGTTATCTACGTATCCTAAATTCTCTTGACTAGCTGGTGCAATCCGTTGTGGAGCAAACCAATAAGTCACATCTGATCCTTCGCCATTAGCAGCATTACTATAACGGCTAAGGATCTGGTATTGGTGATTAAAGTCTAAGTTAGCAACATTAAAAGCTGTACTGAATCCTGAAATATTTGCGTTTACAATATTAGGATAAACTTTAGCAACATCTGGACGAGCAATCTTTTTCACTTCTTGCCGTGTTATTTCATGGCCTGCTGTTTGATCAAATAAGATTAAGAAATGATGATTTCGATTAATTGAACCATTAGTAGCATTCCAACCTGCTACATGTAGTTGACCATTTTGAACTTTAAATTGGTCCATGCACGCATAATTATTTTTATCAATTGAGATCGGCTGGGACCACCAGTCCGTATGCGTCCCCTCGCCATTAGCTGCATTACTATAGCGACTGACAACTTGAATCGAGTCATTTTCATCATGCATATTATTAAAGTCAAGTTTGATTGCTGAATTATAACCGGACTCACCTGCATTATATACGTTATGAACTTTTTCAACGTCAGGGCGGGCAACATTAGTAACAGTATTACGTCCTAATTCTTTGTTCGTTGTACTGTCATAAGCAATTACATATCGGTTATTTTCGTTAACTGCCTGATTGGTTGCTTGCCATCCAGCAACACTTAATTGGTTGTTATTAAAATTAGCTTGATCTAAATAACCGTAATTTCCATTATCTTGGTGGTTATATGTCAGGCTAGTTTGTGGTTGACTATTTTGTTGTGGCTGTTGATTATCCGCAAGCGCATCAGTATTAAATACAAGGCCTGTTGAAAATGCAATGGTAGTAATTGCGGCTACTACCCAACTTTTACCACTTTTATATAGTTTAAAATGTTTTTTATTCTCCATTACTATCCCCCGATTGTTATCCATAATAAAAAGGCTTAAAATTGTGAATTCTAAGCCCTTCATTGAATTATGCGAATACTCGTCTAATCCCTGCAATTACATTACGTTGACCATTAACAATTGGTTGAACCATAACTCTTGGTGGCCAGCTTTCAATTACTTGGTTATTACCAAGGTAAATGGCTACGTGCCAAATTGTATGTGTACCAGGTTGGTAATAGAATACTAAATCACCACGTTGACGGTCACCGTATGAGACATTCATAAAGTGAGGGTCAGTAAAGAGATTACGTGAATTCCATTCATTACCTGGGAACCCATGGTAAATTGAACTACATGAAGTTGGATTAATACCACCAGCATAAAGAGCTTGCATTACTAAACCAGAGCAATCCACACCATAGGCAGGAGATGATGAACATCCGGCTAGCCATGGTTTACCCATGTATTGGTAAGCCTGACGAATCATTGCCTCAATGTGGTCCTGACGAGAAGAACCAGCGCCGGCACCAAGTGGAGCAACATAACTATCAATACTATTCCATTGGTCAGCAGGCAACCCTAATGCTACCCAAGTATTATAATCAACCCAACCGGTAGCTGGTAGCCCATGCGCGCGTTGAACATTCATTACCCGATAAGCATCAGCAGTTGTATAAGTGTTGTGTTGATAACCTGTACCAATCCGATCCTTTACTAACTGGGTTTTAATTCCTTCGTAACCGGGGCCGATGTTGTGTCCAACCGGGCCAGTCGGTTGAATTTGGCTGTAGTTGATTTGGTACATCCATGATGGGTTTTGATAAAGATTCAAGTACTGGTTAGTAAGCCAGTTTTGTGAGTAATTACCTTCCCCGTTATCCGCATTACTGTATCGACTAATTAATTGCATTGCATCATGAGCATATTGACCATCAATGTTAAAGCTGACACTAAACCGTGCATTATTAGCTCCAAGAACATTGCCATAGACATTATTAATATCAGGGCTAGTGGTATTGGTTACTTCCTTACGACCAATTTCGTGACCCTTACTTAAGTCCCAGAGAATAATAAAGTGATGCTTGTTAATAAATGATGAATCATCTGCATGCCAACCAGAAGCGGTAATTGTATTACCATTTTGATTGAAATTATCTAACCATGCTTGGTTATTATTCAAATTAACTGCATTGTTGTACCAATAATCAATATGGTTCCCTTCGCCACCTTTAGCATCGTCACTGTAACGGCTAACTAAGACTAATTGATGACCAACCATTGCTGGGGTAACTTTGAAGTTCGTGCTAAATCTAGATTGACCTGCATTGGCAATGTTACCAAAACCATTTTGCGCAACATCAGCACTAGCAGTAACCTTTACAACTTCATGATTTGCAGTCTTATCAAATAAAATCAGGTAATGGTTGTTTAAGATTGAAGATGCGTCAGCTGCATGCCAACCACTTACATTTATTTGCCCATTAGCTCCTGAAACGCTAAATTGATCAAGGTATCCCGCTTGGTTAGCATAGACAGGGACAGCAGCTTGGTTATACCAGTAATCAGAATGGGTCCCTTCACCACCCTTAGCATCATTAGTATACCGACTAACAACTGTTAATTGGTGACCAATCATTGCTGGGGTAATATCAAACGAAGCATTAAACCGCGACTGGTTTGCATTATTAACATCGCCAAAACCATTTTGTGCTACATCAGCGCTAGCAAGTGTCTTTACCGCTTGACGAGCAACTTCATGGTTTGCCGTCTTATCGAATAAAATCAAATAATGGTTTGTCAATACTGCTGAATCATCGTTGGCATTCCAACCGCTAACAATTACCTTATTATCTTTAGCATCAACACTTAATTGATCAATGTAACCAGCATTCTTACCTTTACCAATTTTAAGCGAATTATTGTTAAACCAGTAATCTGAACGGTTACCTTCACCTGTTTTTTCGTTATCACTGTAACGACTAACAATGGTAAGCTCATCGCCAAGCATGGCCGGATTAATTGTAAATACAGCACTAAAGCGAGACTTATTAGCATTAGCAATCGTTGCATAGCCATTTTGTGCTACATCTGGACTGGCAACAACTTTTGTTTCTTGACGAGCAACTTCTTTATTCTTAGACTTATCAAATAAAATCAAGAAGTGGGCCGGCTTATTAACTGATTGATCATCCGCATGCCAACCACTAACCTCGATATTATTGCCATTAACCTTGAAATTATCTAAATATGCCGCTTTGGTCTGAATGGTCGGGTACCAGAAATCAACTCCGCCATTAGGTTCACCGACTGGACTGTTAGTATAACGAGATACAAAACGTACAAATGACGCATTATCTAAGCGATTAACAGGAATAGTTGCTTGAAAACCACCATTACCTGAAATAGGTGCTTTGGGATATACCTTTTGAACATCTGGACGGTAAGTTGTTTCTACCTTTGTTCGGTATAATTCATGGTTATTATCACCATTCAAAGCAATAAGGTAGTGATCCATTCCATTTTTATATTGGTTAGTAGCGTGCCAACCATTAACTTCAATACTGTTTTCATCTTTAGCATTAGTTGTAACGGTATCAATATAACCGTTATTTACCGGTGTTTTGTAATCAACATCGGCTTGTTGTTTAGCAGATGGATTGGTGTTTGTGTTTTGTGTGTCTACTGAACCCTGACCTAATTGCTTTTCTTGATCAGGCTTACCATTGGATTGTTGATCTTTTGTTCCCGTTGCTTTTTCAACTTGAACTGTTGGAGTTGCAGCTGTATCAGCGTGTACAGTGGTGCTTGCAATAGATACACCCGCTGCTGCTGCAATCAATGTAATCATCATCGTACACCAGTTTTTACCAGCCTTAAAAAGCTTATAATGGCTTTTTTCTTGCATAATATTACCTGACTTTCCTTAGAGAAATTAACTTTCATTAAACAGGTAAATTAAATCATAAATTTAAATATTTTTAAATAGTTTTTCAATATTTCTTCATATTTTTCAGTGAATAAAAAAGCATCTATACAATTGCATAGATACTCTTGTTCAAAATTATTTTACAACTTCGCCGTCAACTTCACATCAGGATGCTTTTGCTTAAACCAGTTTTCCGCAAATTGATTTTCAAACAAGAACAGCGGCTGGTCATGAATGTCCTTAACCAAGATATTCCGTGATGACGACATCTTCTCATCTAATTGGTCAGGATCAATCCAACGAGCAGTCTTCTTGCCCATTGGTTCCATCACAACTTCGGAATTGTATTCGTTTTGCATTCGGAACTTAAAGACCTCAAACTGTAGCTGACCAACGGCACCCAAGATATAATCGCCAGTAGAATAGCTGCGATAAAGCTGAACGGCTCCTTCTTGGACTAACTGATTAATACCTTTATGGAAGGACTTTTGCTTCATCACGTTTTTAGCAGATACCCGAACAAATAATTCAGGGGTAAATTGTGGTAACTTTTCAAATTGAATATCCTTTTTACCATTATAAATAGAATCACCAATCTGGAAGTTACCCGTGTCATATAGTCCAATAATATCACCAGCAACTGCTGTCTCGACATTTTCACGGGTGTCAGCCATGAATTCGGTCACGTTTGATAACCGCATTGGCTTCTTCGTCCGTGATAAAGTAACATCCATCCCGCGGTCAAATTCGCCAGAACAAATCCGCACGAAAGCAATTCGATCACGGTGTCGTGGATTCATATTTGCCTGAATCTTGAAAACAAAGCCAGAAAATTCAGGATCAAGAGGCTTGACAACATCCCCTTCGTCGGTCTTATGGTCGCTTGGTGCTGGTGCAAATTGAAGATAAGTTTCCAAAAAAGTTTGTACTCCAAAATTAGTTAACGCTGAACCAAAGAAGACAGGCGTTTGATCACCCTTGGCAATCTTTTCACGGTCTAACTCATTACCAGCAACCTCAACTAATTCCATGCCATCCATTGCGTCCTGCCATTCACCATCACCAGCTAATGGATTTTCACCTTTAACATTACCATCTTCATCTAATGGTAAGTAAGGGTTGCTTTCGTCTGCTGGGTGGGTCAATGCAACACGGCGATTAAAACGGTCATATACTCCTTTAAACTGGTGACCGGAACCAATTGGCCAGTTCATCGGGTAAGTCTCAATTCCAAGGACATCCTCAACTTCATTAAGCAAGTCGAGCGGTTCACGGGCATCCCGATCAAACTTGTTCATAAAGGTAAAAATCGGAATCCCCCGCATTTTACAAATTTGGAAAAGCTTCTTTGTCTGCGGCTCAATCCCCTTGGCACTATCAATAACCATGACAGCAGAGTCCACTGCCATTAATGTCCGGTAGGTATCTTCAGAAAAGTCTTCGTGCCCCGGAGTATCAAGGATATTGATTCTTTTTCCTTGAAAATCAAACTGCATAACAGATGAAGTAACAGAGATTCCACGCTTTTTTTCAATCTCCATCCAGTCTGACTTAGCAAAGTTACCGGTTTTCCGTGCTTTAACGGTTCCAGCTTCCCGAACAACGCCTCCAAAAAGGAGAAGTTGCTCAGTAATGGTTGTCTTACCGGCATCCGGGTGTGAAATTATGGCGAATGTCCGTCGCTTATTAACTGCTTCAGCAAGTTGTTTTGGTGACATTAACTTATTTTCCTTTCTTCATTTAAATTTGCGCAATATCTCTACTATACTATTACATATTTTTAGGAAAGTCTATCCTTGCGAAAAGTTACAGAAAGTTTAAAGTCTTACGATATATTTGAACTTGATATTAATTTTCTGCTATATTAATAAAGTTAGAACTTATTTTATTGAGGTACTTTGTATATGGATAATAACAATAATCACGAATCACGGGAACATTACCGTAAACGGATGGAAGAACGTATCCAACGTGACGTTAATGAGCGTAAACGGCGAGAACGCGAAGAAGCACATAATAATCGTGAAAATCGATTGCGGCGCGAAGAAGAACAATCATCACCAGACTTTCAGCCACCGCAAAAACACCACTACCGAACTCCTAATTGGGTACGGCTCTTGATTGGTTTCCTAATCTGCCTTGTGGTTGCCGGTGGATTTTACGAATATCATAAAGTTCACTCAGTTGCCAAGGGAGTGTTTGGTGCTGGTGATGGTAAGATTAGTAAGAAGCTCCAAAAAGGTGAGCCTGTCTCTGTCCTTACGATGGGAACCGATGTTGGTGCCCTAGATCGGGGTAACAAGGGTGGTAATACCGACTCGCTAGAATTATTCACCATTAATCCAAAGAATAAAACAATCACAATGGCCAGTATTCCACGAGACATTTTAGTTCGTGTCGAAACTAGTGATGGTCCAGACTATGTCAAGATCAATGCGGCTTATGCGATTAATGGCCCTAAGCAAACCGTTAAACAAGTATCAGAACTACTTGATGTGCCAATCGATTACTATGCCGTTATCAACATGGGAGTTCTCGAAAAAGTTGTAAACTCTGTTGGCGGAGTTGAAGTCAATAATCCATTTGCCTTTGACTATGAGGGTCACCACTTCAAAAAAGGGAAACAACACCTTAACGGAGCAAACGCGTTGAAGTACTCACGAATGCGGTACGATGATCCAAATAATGATTATGGTCGGCAAAAACGGCAACAACAGATTCTAAAGAGCGTTATCAATAAATTTAAGACTTCTGGATCAATTGGAGCAGCTAATAAGATCCTTGATGCTGTTGGGGATGGGGTTAAAACTAATATTCCGATTGACGACATTGCAACCCTTTACGGTAACTACCATGGAGCAATGAATAACGTTAAAACGTACCATTTCCAAGGTCAAAACGCAACGATCGAAGGAGTATCCTTCCAAATTGCCAGTCCAAAAGAAATCAACCGGGTATCTAAGTTAATTCGTACGCAATTAGGATTAAAAGCCAAGAACGTTGTTAATCACGAAACTAAGATGTACAAGTCGCAACCACACTATAACGGATATAATGAAACCAACTTCATTCTTCCAGGTGGTGCAAGTTACAACGATCCTGGTAGTGGTAATGGTAGCGATGAGGTTACTGGCTCAAGTAATCGCCATTCACGAACTAGTCAAAGCGAAGAAGAAAGTACTTCAGTAAACAATAGCAACGAAGCATATAGTGAATCGCAAGCTGTTCCTGCTACTGAAAACCATGCACAAGCTGCTACTACCCAACGTTACTCAACACCGCAATATCATACCTATCATAGTTATAATAATGGTTACCATTCAACCTACACTCACCCAACATACGGTAACCATTACGGATATACACATCGATATTACTAAATAAAAAATCTTCGTTGAAATTAAATCAGCGAAGATTTTTCTTTACTCTTGTTTTTCTTTTATTGGGTGTTCAATTCGGTAAATATCAAAGAAGTATTCACAAATGGTCTTAATAACCGCATAGAATGGAATGCAAAGAATCATTCCACCAATTCCGGCAATATGACCGGCAGCAAGCAATAACATAATAATTGTTAACGGGTGGATTTGTAATGTCTTACCAATAATATTTGGGTAAACAATATTTCCATCTACCTGTTGAACAACAATTACAACAACGATTACCCAAATAATTTTATTTGGCGCCATTGTTAATGCCACAAACAAGGCAGGTGCAATCCCAATATAAGGCCCAATGTATGGAATAATATTGGTTAGTCCAGCAACAATTCCTAGCACGATTGCCAATGGCTGGCCGATAATTACATAACCAATTGATGTAAACACACCAACAAATAGGCACTCGATCATCTGTCCGGAAATATATGAGGACAAGGTGGAATTCATCTTCCCAAGGAGTTCATTCACCTCTTTAGCATGGTGAGGTGAAAGCCATTTCTGAATACTTGGAATAAGCTTAGAACCATCCTTAAGCATGTAGAATAGCATTACGGGAACAGTAATAGTCACAACAGTAACGTTTGTCAACATCCCGATAATATCACCTACCCGCTCAGATAGTCCTTGTAGAACTTTTTGAGCATAGCCAGCTAACTGGTGATCAAACTGACGGTAATAAGAATTTAAATCAACGTTCTTTAAAAATGAGTGTTGAATAGTATCATTAATTAAATGCTGTAATCCGGTAACTGTTTGCGGTAAATGACGAACTAAGGAAGAAATTTCCTTTACTACCGGCGGAATCAGCATCGTTATCCCCCCGACAATAATCACAATTAGCAACAACACAATTAATAAACTAGCTAGCCCCTTGTTCATCCGAAAACGACCAATTTTAATCTTCATAAAAAGCTTTAAAACCGGATTTAACATATAATACAAGAAGCCAGAGATAATCAGGGGAACAAAAACAACTGAAATAAAAGTTAGAAATGGTTGAAATACAAACTGGATTTTCGTACACATCCAGATCAAAGTTGCTATCGACAATAACATTAACGGCCAAAAAAGCCAATGATAAAATTTTTGCTTAGACATAGATACTCCTTATAAAATAAAAACCTTCTAAAATTGTACCGCAGTTTTAGAAGGTTTTGTTTAAAAATTAATTACTAAAGGTGAGAATATTCATACTTAACTAATTCAAAGAAGTCATTCATTGTATAGGAAGTGCCAAAGTAACGTGATGCCCTATTTGTCCAATAGCCATCAGGGTCTGTATGATTTGTCTTACCATTAGCAATATATCTAGTTACATCATGGTGTGACCATAATGATCCAGTACCATCTGATTGTGCTAAACTAGGGAACATTCCATATTCATTCATCTTATATGCGGTATAGTAAGCAGCATTTACAAGTTCGTGAGCAAAGTTATTTGCACCATATACTTCTACCTGTTCAAATTGAACTGCTCGACCATTTGCTGGATAGGCTGCTCCCCAGGCTTCATGATCTGTTGGGGCAATTTCTACAATTTGGTTACCATCAACAAAAGCATGCACAAAAGCATCATTGTAATTAGCCTTTTCGTAGTTAATCTCCCCCCCCATACTGTCATTAGGGTTGGCGGTTTCATGAACTACGACCATATTGGGCTTACCATCTTTAGTTTCACTGTATTTACCAGTCAAAATGCCACTAGCTACATTAGCTTCATTAAGAACATGATTTACCGTAATATTTGCATGCCCAATGCCATTATCTAAAATATAACGGTTGATGCCGTTTGCATTCATATTATATTGCAAATTAATAATAACTGGGTTGGAATAGAAATCAACATAATTACCGTTACCTTGTTGATCATCAGTAATCCGATGAATAAAGCGAACCAAGTGTCCTTGCATATTAGCGGGGATATCCATTGTTACTTGGAAGCCAGACTTATTAGCTTCCTTAATATATGGATAAACATTTTGAACATCGTTACGGGTAATATCCTTATCAGTAATTTGTTGACGGTAAAGTTCCTTACCACCATTATCAAGAACAATTAAGTATTCATATGGTCTATTAGCAACTTGAGTGCTTGCATGCCAACCACTAAGACTTACCTTGGTTGCAGTAATATGAACATTATCAAAATTACCTGTATTTGTTGGATAATCCTGACTAGTTTGATCACTAAAATCAGTCTTACCATCTGTTGAACCAGCAAAACGAAGCAAGATCTTTAAGGTGCCATTTACTGTCGCTGGGTCAACCTTTAAATTAACATCGAAGCCACTCTTACCTGAATTATAAAGGCTCGGATATACCTTAGCTACATCGGGACGATCAGTTAAGCTTAACTTTGTCCGCGCAATTTCTTTACCATTGTTTAATAAAATCAAGTATGGATTTTGCTTATTAATGGCCTGGTCACTAGCTACCCAACCGGTTACATTAAAGCCATCTTTAGTCGCACTGAAATTATCAATGCTGTAAGCCTGTTGATTTAAGGTTACTGGGGCGAACCAGATATCAGTAAACTTACTCTGACCATTATCACCGTTGCCTTCAGCTAAAGTTGAATAACGGCTAACGATTTGGTAAGCGTGACCTGGAGTCAGATTAACTTTACCAAAACTAGCATTAAAACCAGATTGACCAGCACTCTGAACAGCGGAATAAGCTTTAGCTACATCGGGGCGGGCAACATTAGTAACCCTGATTGAAGCTACTTGAGTATTGTTACTCTTATCAAAAAGAATTAAGTAGTGGTTACTCTCTATCTGAGAATAATCAGTAGCGTGCCAACCAGCAACGGTTAATTCCCCATTGCTAAGGTTAAAGTTATCAAGGTAACCTTGATTGCTGGTATTGCTTGGAGTGAATTTCTTTGGGGCATACCAATAATTAACATTATTGCCTTCACCATTTTGGACATCACTGTAGCGACTAATAACTTGCAATTCATGATTTAAGTCCACATTAGCCAATGAGAAGCTGACATTAAAACCAGAGTTTTGCGCATTGATTACCTGCGGGTAAACCTTGGCGACATCGGGGCGGGCAACAGCTGTTGCCTTTTGCCGTGCTAACTCATGACCGGCAGTCCGGTCAAATAAGATAATGTAATGGTTATTCTTGCCCAATG
>OKSF01000753.1_pt1 | contig 29924 bp, 39 predicted proteins | sample 1606061 | NCBI WGS metagenome assembly OKSF01 (sample SAMEA3541567, study PRJEB24748) | human gut metagenome | biome: human gut; feature: human-associated habitat; material: faeces | place: China | collected 2012
TTGCAAGTCAACACGCCGAGCGAGTTGCGAAATAAAAAAACCTGTTGCATGATGTAACCACAAGTTGCAAAAAGAAATTCAAGATTGCGAAAGGAATCACTGATGGCTGAATACAAAATGCAGTTCCGAGACGGCTTCCTAGACCGAGCCAAACAAATGAGCGGCCTCAAAACAGACGAAGCCTTCGCCGGAGCAATCGGAGTCAGCGAAAGCGTCCTAGCCAGAGCCAAAAAAACCAACGAATGCACGCCACTCATGATGGTCGGCCTATACAAAGCCTTCGGTTTCCAACCCGGCGAAGTCAGCCAAATCAAGGCTGTCGGGGAAATGGGAAAGACAGCGTAATCACGTTTCTCGCCAAACCCTTTTTCCCGACCCAAGGAAAAAGGTTCACACCCCAAACAAGCAAAAGGAAACCACAATGAAAATCACCACACCAAACGGCACTCTCGAAGGCGACAGCATCGAAGCCATCCTCAAACAATACGGGCACGACTGCCTGCGCGGTGCCGACCTGTACGGTGCCGACCTGTACGGTGCCGACCTGCGCCGTGCCGACCTGTACGGTGCCGACCTGCGCCGTGCCGACCTGTACGGTGCCAACCTGCGCGGTGCAAACCTGCGCCGTGCCGACCTGCGCGGTGCCAACCTGCCGGAACTTACCATCGCCAAAATCAGCATCCTTCCGGACGAAGGCGACATCATCGGCTGGAAAAAAGCATGGACAGATAATGAAATGCCGCCAACGCCAGTCATTGTGAAGCTCCTCATTCCGTCCGACGCGCAACGCTCCAACGCCACTGGCCGCAAATGCCGCGCCAGCACAGCGCGAGTGCTCGACCTGCAAGACAAGCAAGGCAACAGCCTCCCACCAGACACCACGGCATACAGCGGATACGACATAGACTTCACCTATAAAAAAGGCGAAACCGTCAGCGTCGAAGACTTCGACACAAACCGGTGGGACGAATGCGCTCCAGGCATCCACTTCTTCATCACCCGCATCGAAGCAGTCGAATACTAAGGAGACTCCAAATGAACAATAAAATCCAGCGATTCGAGTTCAAAGGCGCGGCACTGCGCACTCTGACCGACGAGAATGGCGAACCATGGTTCGTCGCCAAGGACGCATGCGACGTGCTTGAGCTCAGCAACGTAGGCCAAGTACTAGCACGTCTCGATGATGACGAGAAAAGTTCCATCACTTTAAATGATGGAACCCCCGGAAACCCGAACAGGGCGATCGTCTCCGAATCCGGTCTCTATGCTCTCGTCCTCGCATCCCGCAAGCCGGAAGCCCACGAGTTCAAACGTTGGGTGACTCACGAGGTGCTGCCGCAGATCCGCAAGACCGGCGGCTACATCCCCACCACTGACGCGGATGATGACATGACCATCCTCGCGAAGGCCGTGATGATCGGCCAACGCACCATGGAGGAACAGAAGCGTCGCATCGCCGAACAGCAGACGCGCATCGTGGAACTGGAGCCGAAAGCACGGTTCGCGGACGCCGTGGCCGCAAGCGACGGCACCTGCCTGATCGGCGAACTCGCGAAGATGCTCCGGCAGAACGGTTTGGACATCGGACAGAACCGACTGTTCGAGATCCTTCGACAGGACGGCTACTTGGGCAAGACCGGTTCCAACCGCAACGTGCCAACGCAGAAGGCCATGGACTTGGGCTTGTTCCGCATCAAGGAGACGGCCATCACGCATTCTGACGGGCATGTGACCGTCAACCGCACCGCGAAGGTAACCGGCAAGGGCCAGACATACTTCATCGACCACTACTGCCCGAAGAAGCCGAATGACTGACCTGCTTCGCCCGGAGGAGTTCGCGGCCATGATCGGCTTGAGTCCACGCACCCTCGCCAACTGGCGCAGCAATGGCAGGGGGCCGAAGTATTTGAAGCTCGGCCCTGAACCACCGGCAGGCAAGCAGGACAGGCGCCCGGTGCTTTACGAGCGTGACGTGGCCGAGCGTTGGGCTACAGCACACCAGTACACGAGGACGGTGGCGAGATGAGAAACGGCATGTTTGTTCTGGCGACACAGTGCAAAAGCCACCCAAACGTCAAAAGCGACTGGAAAGCACGCGTCGACACCGGCAAACCGACTCTCACACAGCAGGGAATCGACGTGGAAAAGTTCATCCGCAAAAACCACGCGCTCATCGAAAGACTCAGGAAAGGAACACAGTGAAACACGAATACACGGGCGACGAGCTCACCGAACTGAAGAGAATCTACGACGAGTCAGGCGAAGCCGGTCTCGAACTCGACGAAATGCGGGCGCTGCGAAAGGCCGGACTCCTCACGCAGGGCCTGCCGGAGAAACCGTCGAAACGAGACCTCATCCTCGCGCACTGCAGAAACCGCATCGACCAAGGACAAACGTTCGACGGCAAGGAAACAGCCGAAGCGCTCGGCATGAGCCAGAAAACAGTCGGCAACATCATCAGCCAACTCCGCAAGGAAGGACTATTACCGACCTACGACAAGCATTCACCACGCAAAATCACCACAAGCGGAAAGAAGAAGGAGACCATCATGACCGTCGCATCGAAACCAGTCGCCAACAAGGAGGAACCAATGAGCCAGGAACTCACCGCCAACAAGGAGACAGCACCGGAGAAACAGTGCGAGAACCCACGCGCCATCATCTCCAACGCATTGACCGGCATTTTCGACGCCATCAGCGCATTGCAGCGAACCGCGTTCCAAGCCAACGACAAAGTCGTCTACGAATTCGCCACGAAACTCCTCAACGGCGAACTCATGGATCTGAAAGCCAACTACAGCAAGGACGTGGCGAAATGAGACTCAAGTTCAACAGCAAGGATGGCGTTTTCGCCGTCAAAGCCGAAAGCGAAGAGGAAAAAACCGCGCTCAAAACGTCGGCACCCGCCATCTGCAATCTCATCATCGATTTTTTTAACGGTGAAGTCCAGGAAATGAAGGTGGCGAAGGAATGAAGCGTATTCCCCTCAAGGACACGGCGAAATGAGCTTCGACACGCTCGACCTACCATCATGGCCGTCCACCTGCAGGCTGACAATCCCAGGAGACCCGCAGTCAAAAGGCCGGCCACGCGTCTACAACGGCCACGGCATCACACCCGAAGCCACACGGAAAGCGGAGAATCGCGTCTACTCGGAATGGCGACGACAATACCCGGACCTGCTCCCATACAAAGGCCCGGTCGCCATCACACTCATCTTCTGGACCATGACCCGGCGTGGACGCGACTGGGACAATCTCGCAAAACTCTTCACCGACGCGCTCAACGGCGTCGCATACGAGGATGACCGGCAGATCATCGACGCGAACGTCCACGTAAGACGCCCAGACAAGCTCGTACCAGGCACGCGCGGACCCCGCAAACGCAAGACCGGCGACCCGCTCACCTGGCACGGCAACCCCTACCAGCCATGCACGCAGGCAATCATCGAATTCCAAAAAGAATACATCCCAGAATAAAGGAGGACTGACCAATGGCAGAACAGCAGGAATTGGCCACGCTGGCAAGCAGATACGCGGAAATCCTCGACCGAATCCACCAACTGCAGGAACAGGCCGACAGCCTCAAAGCACTCATCATGGAAAACCGCGAGCCCGGCGAATACGCGGCCGGACCATTAACCGTGAAAATCCGCAAAGGCAAACGCAACCTCGACGCCAAAGCATTCGAAAAACACTTCCCAATCCAACAGCATGCGGACTGCTATCAGGTCAAGCCGAAAGCATTGTCCACAATCATCAAACTGGTCGGCGAAAACGCTTTGCAGGATTGCGTAAAAGTCGGCGCGGCGAGCCTGGTGGTCGAATGATGGGCGACAGGATCATCAGACAACACTTCAACCACGCGCTGAACAACGCACTGGACGCCTACGACAAGTCCTTAAGCGAGAACGTGTATCTCATCGACGCGGACGACCTCGAAGCTTTTGCCGACATCCTGTACCGCTACCTATTCGACGTGAAATGCGAGGAATGAAAATGGCCAGCGAACTCGACCTTGAAGCAGTCATGGCCGCAAACCAGACCACACCGGAAACGACGCCGGCACCCACGGTGGAGCCGACGGAATGGGATGAGATACGCGGCATCATCGAAGACCACATCACCAACCAGCCACGCAGCCTGCAAAAAGAGATCGGACCATCGGAGCTCGGCACCGACTGCCTACACTGCCTCGCCGCCCGCCTCGCAGGATGGGAGAAACGCCAGTCGGCCGCATGGCTGCCATTCATCGGCACCTGCGTCCACGAACGATTCGAACACCTTTTCAACAAGCGCAAGGACGTGTTCACCGTCCCGGACGACGATGGGGGAGAACCGTGGGCCGTGAAACGCTTCGAAGCCGAAAGACACGTCGACGTGGGCGAAATCCACGGACTCCACGGCCATCAGCGCATCCACGGCAGCATCGACCTGTACGACGCGGAAAACAACACGACCATCGACTGGAAAATCACCGGCACGACCACGATCCGCAACGTCAAAGCCAACGGGCCAAGCCAACAATACCGCATCCAGGCGAGCCTGTACGGCATCGGATTGGAAAACGACGGCGAACCATGCAAAAAGAACGCGATCTACTTCCTGCCCAGGAACAGCGTCAGCCTGGCCGACGCACTGCCAATCGAATTCGACTTCGACCAGAAACCCGGCAAATGGGCTTTAAGCCGCGCGCAGCTCATCGTCAACCTCCTCGACCTCATCGAACAGGAGGACGGCGTCGAAATGCGTGACGCGTGGATACACGCCCTGCCGACCAGTCCGAACCACTGCTTCCAATGCGGCACATGGCCGGACGACCAGCTCGGCGACCTCGCCGAAATCAACCAAAGCCAATATCCGGCATTGCCGGACAAATGGGGGCAGCTCGTCGGGCTGCTCGAATCCACCTACAACAACAAGTAGAAAGGTAAAAAACACAATGTTCGGAACGAATAATTACGGTGGCGGATTCACCCAGCAAGGCGGAGCCAGCTACCGGCCACAACAGGCACAGCAGCAGTCCGCCGAAGCGTTAAGCCTCGACGACGTGATGCAGGGCGGAGCGCCCAGCGCGTTCAGCAAGGACGATCCGATCGGCACCAGCGTGGAAGGCGAAATCGTCGAAATCCGCGCGGAACAGCAGACAGACTTCACCACCGGCGAACCACTGTTTTATCCGAACGGCAAGGCGAAACCGCAGGTCGTCATCCACTTGCAGACCAGCCTGCAGGACCCCGACAGGGTCGGCGACAGCGGCATCCGCGGCGTGTACGTCAAAGGCTACAACATCGGCCAATTGCGCCTCGCATGCCGTCAGGCCGGAGTCGGCGACCATCCGAACGTCGGCGACCATCTGAAAGCCACGTTCGCCCGCACCCAGCCCGCCAAGACCCGCGGATACAACGATGCGAAGATCTACGACTACGTCGTCACGCCGAAGGAACAGTCCGACCTGAGCGCGGCGATGAACGACCCGCAGGCAGGGCAGCAGCAGTATGCGCCACAGCAGCCGCAACAGTCCGCTTACGGCCAGCCGGCCGCCATCGGACAGCCGACCGGACTGACCGCGAGCGACAGGCAGACCATAAGCCAGCTCGCCGCTGCGGGAAAGACCGCGCAGGAGATCGCAGGACTCCTCGGCAAGCCGGTCGACCAGGTCATCAACGCGCTCGGCGCAGGCAGTGGACGAGAGCCTGAATTCTAAAACCGTCGAATTTGACTACAGCGTCCGCCACGCCTGTCGCGGCTGCGACGGACGCTGCCCCGAACATGATGAATCTCTTCGAGAGGAAATCTCTGAAAAGGCACAGGGTGGCATAGTGAACAGCTCACATCATCAGAAAAACGGCACATGTGCCATTCTGTGCCAAAACTTTGGCACAGTGGAATCGTTGGAATTCCAACCAAACCAAACATATATATACAACTATTCCAATGTTCCGTTGTTTCTTATATATGTATTTATTTTGTTGTTTTTGTGTTGTGTGTATAGGCCGTGGAACGGCACACTCGATGGCACGCGGCAAACAAGGAGGTGAAAAATGAAAGACTACCGCAAATACGAGCCCATTCTTACCGAGAGCCTGCCCGCACGATTCGCAGGAATCTTTCATCTGCTCGAACTCACGTTCACGCCAGCGAACGACCGCACGATCGTCACGACCATCGACGGCCGCAATCTCCAACTCGTCTGCCAAGGCGGCACCGAGGAAGACCACCGCAAAAAAGAGCCCGTCGTCGCGGCGGGCTACCAGAAAGCCATATGGGAACTCCGCGAAGGCCATTTGCGCTACTGTCCGTCACAGGACAGGCTCTGGCGCCGCGACCCAGACATGGCCGACCACGAAGGCGAACGACTGCTGCTCAACAGCTGGCATCCAGTCAAAACCATCGAGGACGAATACCATATCGGCGGCAACGCGCGCAGCGGCGACCGCAATCCGCTCTATTCGGCCACGATTCTGCGCGAGGCGAAACGTTCGCAATGGTTCGAACAAGTCGAGCGCGGAGTACGCTGCGACCCATGCGTATGGGTGCGCCGCGACGGCAGGGTCGTTTGCCTGCAGAATGAGCCGGATATCGCCGTCACACAGACTTTCTCACCTGCCGGCATGGGCTATCAGGCGTTGAAGGACGCTGAACGGATCCTCAGATGGCTGACCGTCGACGAGAAGTCCTATGCGAACCTGTGTCGCATGTTCGCGACTCCGTGGCTGGAACCGTTCAAGCAGCTTTCCTATGTGCTGTCCGGCCATGGCGGTGACGGGAAGACGCTGATCGCCCGTCATGCGTTGCTTGGCGTTTTGGGTGTCGGCAAGGTGTTTCCCGGATTCAGCGTGCAAGGCTATTGCGCTGGCGGCGGCTATACGCTTGGCCGTGAATCGATGAATGATGAGATGGATGGCAAGGCGTTCGCTTATGACGATGAGGCGTGCGCGGTCACCGAAGACATGCTCCCCCTGCTGCGAGCATTGTCGACCGGTTCGCAAATGAACGCGCGAGTGACGGGAGGCAGGTATCGTGTCGTCACGCCGACCGCGACGATGCTGTACCTGACGAACATGCAGTTCACCGATTCCAGCGAGAATTCGGACTCGCGCCGTTTCATCAAGGTCGAATTCCACCAGTCGAAGGGTCGATCGTATGACCAGTATCATGCGATCGAGGGCTTCTGCCATCGGCATCCCGCAGCGTTCTTCGTCCTGTCGTGCCGCTTGTGGGAGAGGTCGGACGAGCCGGAAATCGTGAATCTGAGCCCGGCCCGCAACATCTCGGATGAGATGTTTTGGCTGATCAGCGAGATCGCGTCGAACGAAGAGCAGTATGGTGACCCGGTTGCCGTGAAAGGCGACTACCGCAAGGAATTCCACACGACCATCCCGCAATCCCTTATGGACGTGCTCGGATTAGAGAACGCGCGTTCCAGGGCATTGCCTGGCAAGGGACAGCCGCGCGTCGTCCGCGTCGTCAACCGTGACCGTTTCGACGCGTACCGCAAGGCCGCTCTCGACAACGAGACGGAGCCAGCCGACACTTGGTGGCAGAAGGCATTGTCGAAGCCGTCTCGTGACAGTCTGCTCTCGTTGGAGGATGTGGGCGATTGTCATGATCTGGCCGGCATCGTCGAATCCGCGTTGGACGGCCATGTCGGTTTCGCTCCATGCGAAGGCAAAGCGCGTAAATCCGGCGGTCCGGTCGACGGGAAGGTGTCGTTGTCGTGGAAGCGGTTGAATCCGTCTGACGAGAGCCACGTGGACGCATCGTTCATCACCGGTCAGATGAGTCGTTATGCGGTCGTGCCGCTCGGTGACTGTTTCGTCGTCGACTGCGACAAGCCGTCCGAGGATGGTGGTCCTGACGGCTGGCAGTGCTTGCAGGCATTGACCGGCGACTACGGTACCGATAAATTGCCGGCCACGTTGGTCACGAAAACGCCGCATGGCGTGCACCTGTACTATCGCATGCCGGCTGGCATGGATATCGGACTGTTGAAGAATGCGGTGCATGAGCAGAATCTGCCGATTGACCTGCGTGTGAGCAATAAGGGTTATGTGCTTGGCCCTGGCAGCGTCATCGACGGCAAACGGTATGAGTTGGTGGATCTGCCTGCCGGCGTGGTGCCGGAGGCGAGTGAGGCGGTCATGCGCATGCTCAAGGATTTCGGTTACACGAGCGAGCCGAAGCCGGACGCGCCGCAAATGAGTCTGGACGATGTCATGGCCGATAGGCGTGCCACGTCGATTTCCAATGGCATGCCGGATATGACGCCAGTGCCGGAGGGCCAACGCAACAGCACGCTGCATGCGTGGGCGTACGGACGGCTGAAGAATCATCCGGAAAACGAACGGCAGATTCACGATGACCTGCTGCAGCGCGGTAGGGATAGCGGTTTGGCCGATGCCGAACTCGACCAGATCTGGAAATCAATCAAACGAAGCCTCAACTAAGGAGGAACACCATGGTAACGAACGTGAGTGAATTCGAGATAGTGGACGGCTACCACCGGCTCATCGCCGCCGGCACGCTCGGCCTGAAGACACCCGTCTGCCTCATCGACATGAGCGCCAAAGGAAAGAAATCATCGAAACGGCTCATAAAAGACTTTCTGGAAGCCGTCTACAGCAAGGAGGACGCGGAATGATCATCAGGGAATCATCGACATACCGGCACGCGATGGAGGTGGCCATCGACCGCGCCGAAGCCATCGCCATCGAGGAGACATCGGACAAGCTCACCATCATCCTCGACAAGGAAACCATGCGCCTGAGCGAATACCTCGTCAATGGCGTACCGGTCGAGGAACTGAACGGCTACATCGACGAAATGGCGAGCGGCGTGAATTTCCTCTCCAAGCAGAACCTCTTCGACCGCGAAATCATTACCGGCGCCACAGCGGCCATAGCGGCATGCATCAGAGGACTGGAGAAAATCATCAGGAAGCACGAGGCCAGATCATGACCATCCGATACGTGGAATGCGCCCACTGCGGAGAGGTTGTCGGCACATATTACGTGACCTGCCCATACTGCGGCTACAAGCTCGTGGAGGCGTCCGACGGTTTTTGGAAGCGACTGATGGGATGAGCAGGAAACCGCCACAGTGGATGCGCCGGTTCGCTCCGGAAGGCAATCCGGCGCATCTCTTTCCGGTCGTGTGCTCATGCGGCCGGTGGATTTTCAGCGAAAGGGACGTGGTCTGGCAGTCATGGGACGCGGGAATCATCGAAGGCGACGACCTGGTCACTGCGATCATCCTTGACAGGCCGCTTATCCGCATCCGGCACGTGTCCCACATGGACATCATCAGATTGGAAACCGTCGCCGGACCATTAGGCATCAGTCCGGACGGCCAATATTTGGGCGCGCACGAATGCGGCCTGATGCCCGTCAGCGTCAAGCCGGCGGAAGTGGGCGACAACGGATTCCATTATTCGACGCTTCCTGGTTTTCCGAAAATGCGGCCGGTGTCCGGCAATCCTGATCCGTGGGCCGGACTGTCGGTGAATGACCTATCGGATTTCGGATGGCCGCAATCCGAAGACAGCGAACAGCAAACACTTTTCTAAAAAGGAGAAATCATGAGACACGACGAACCGGAAATCATGTACAGCCGTGAATGGTTGGAACACGAGCGCCGCAAGGCATGGCGGGAAGGCTACGCAGCCGGATGGAAAGACCAGGAATGCGACTTCCCGCCACACACAAGCGAAAACCCATATCTGGAGGGCACCAAATGAAGAAAATCCTTGAAGAAATGATCCTGAAATGGCATGAGGACGGTATCACCCTGGAAGAAACCACCAGACTCGTGCCACAAGTGCCGAAAGCCGAAATCACCGCCATAATCCACCAGCACGACAAGGAGGCCAGACTTTGACCAACTGCCAGCACTGCCGGAAGACAATGGAGCCGGTGGCCGCGAATCTGCTCTGCGCCAGCTGCCGAGAAAACTACTGGCAGCTGATCCGCCAGCTCGGACACGTCCAACTGCCCGCCCTGCGGAGCATCATGCTCCGACAGGCCCGCATCGGCACCCCAGCACACACGCCAAGCCGAGGCAACGCACCAATACCCATCGACACCCACGCTCAAGACCTCATCGCAGACAGCGAAGCATGGTTGGCGGAACAGGCGGGCAAAATACGCGCCGCATACGCTGGATACGACTGGCGGAAAGCGTGGTTCGCCATCATCAGCAACCGGCACACCATCCTCAACATGAGCACCGCAGCCGACGACTACGCCGCCCTGGAACACATCATCCGACGCAACGAACAAGCCCTGACGCCGGAAGACGAGCTCATAATCCTCGGCACCTGTCCAAACTGCCACACGCTCCTCACCGGCACGCCGGAAGCCGAATCGGTCACATGCCAAGGCTGCCACCGTGAATGGGCGGCGCCAGCAATCAAAGCAGCCCGAGACGAACGATTGTGGCAGGTGCGAATCACCGGCACACCCAGCGATGCGGCCAAAGAGCTGAAACGATACGGCCTGACCATATCACGCAACCTCATCAGCCAATGGCTCAGACGCGGCAAACTGTCGCACGCCACGCCGACGGAACACAAGCGGCAGTACACGTTCAACCTCGGCGAACTCGCAGCACTACTTGACTGTCACCGTTGAAATGCTATACTGTCGTATGTTCGTAGAATGGTTCAGCCGGAAAATGGTTGGACCATTTTTCATATCCAGCTTCGGTAGCTCAGCGGTTAGAGCACAAGGGATAGCACAGATACCTAGGACGGATACCTTACCGGCCATGGCTTCATGATTCTTTGAATGCCCGTGATAAGAGATAGTGCATTCCACACAAGCGCTGGTTCGACTCCAGCCCGAAGCACCACAAGGCGGTGACCACATGCCAGGAAGAACGCGCAAGACAAGCCGCCAATTCGAAAAAGACAAGGCCGCATTCTTCAACCAATGCAAGGCACAGCATGCAGTCTGCTGGTTGTGTGGTATGCCAATCGACTACAACGCAGTCAAGAACACCACAGATGACTCATTCAATCTCGATCACATGTTCCCGGTCAGCAAGCATCCCGAACTCCAATTCGACCCAGCGGGCTTCAAGCCGAGCCACACCAGCTGCAACCGCTTGAGAGGCAACCAAGATCCGCCAGCGCCAATCGGAACACTCTCAAGACAATGGATAACAACAGCATGAGCCCAACACGAGGGGTAGGGGCGGTGAAATCGTAAAACCAACGACAGAGCGCAAGACGTCCCGCGTGGTTGGTCTTCCTCTCCCCGATGGCCGAAATTGAACGGGGGTCGCGCGCGCGATTGCAGATTTGAGGTGAAGTATGTCGGTGAAATTCCCGAGCCATAATGTGGCGGAGGCTTTGGAGCGCTCATTGAAGAACGCCGATGGGCTGAAGGCCGTGAATTCCGCAGTGGTCGCGGCCGCCCGCGTACTGGCTGGTCGGATTGACTTCCTGAATGCCACCGGATTCGTTGACGAGAACGGGAAGATCGACAATGTGACTCTGCCGACTTTCCTGAAATACTGCCAGTCTCTCGGATTGACTTTGGACGCTCCAGCGAAGGTCGGGCGTCCGGCCAGGCAGAAGCCCGAAGTCAGGGCTGAGGAAGCGAAGAGCGACAAGGTTATCGCGATGGATGATTTCATGAAGCGGTTCAGCTGAGGAGGTTGCGATGGCGGCTGAGAATCTTACGGTTTTCGGTGCCATCGACGATGAGAGGCACGGCGTGACCCTGCCGCGCATCTTCACTCCGCCGTTACGCCCGTTGACGAAGGAGACGAGCAACGGGTTCGCGGTGATCGCGTTTGCGGAGATCATGCTGCACGTGCATTTGTATCCGTGGCAGCAGTGGCTGCTCGTCCATGCTTTGGAATTGCTTGAAGATGGCAGCTATCGCTTTCGTAAGGTGATTGTGCTTGTGGCCCGTCAGAATGGCAAGACGACGCTGATGGGCGTGCTGGCCGCGTGGTGGCTTTTCGTCGATTCCAACAAGCATCCCGACCGAGTGCCGCCCGTCAAATTCCTGGTGGTCGGCGCAGCGCAGACATTGGACAATGCCAAGGGCCCGTACAATCAGGTCAAGGAGTGGTGTAATCCTGCTCCGGCGACTGATGAGGAAGAGGATCTGGTGATTCCGGATCTCGCCGCGATGACGCAGAAATTCGTGAACACGAACGGCGAGGAAGCGATCATCACCCGCTCGAAGGCGCGATATATTGTCCGCGCGGATAAGAATATTCGAGCGAAGAGCGCTGCCCGTGTGGTGTTTGATGAGCTTCGTGAGCAGCATACGGACGATGGCTGGAATGCTGTCAGCCAGACCACGAAGGCCGTCTGGTCGAGCCAGTTGTGGGGCATTTCGAACGCTGGCGACTATCGCAGCGTCGCGCTTCGCAAGCAGGTCGACAAGGGCCGAAAGCTTGTTGACGAGTGGGCGCGTCTGAGTGCAGACGGTGGCAATCCGGCCGACGTGTTCCTGTCCGGCGAGCAGGATGGGAGCTTCGGGTTTTTCGAGTGGTCTGCGCCTGACAAGTGTCCGGTGGATGATGCCGACGCTATTCGCCAGGCGAATCCGTCGCTCGGCTATGGGCCGATGACCGTCATGAGCGTCAGATCCGATATTGACGGCATGACCGAGGCCGCTTTTCGTACTGAGGTCCTGTGTCAGTGGGTGACGGCTGACATCATTCCTTTCATCAATCCGAAAATGTGGGCTGGCGGCATCGACTCGCGTTCCACGATTCCGGACGGTAATCGTGTCGTGCTGTCCGTGGATACGAGCGCGGACAGGAAGACCACGTATGTGGCCGCTGCCGGAATGCGTGCGGACGGGTTGCCTCATGTGGAGTTGATCGCTCGTCGTGACGGCATGCTGTGGGTGCCGCATTATCTTGACCTTTTGCAGGAGCGTTGGCCGCATGTCACGGAGATCGCCGTGCAGGGCAAGGGCTGTCCGGCAGTGGACTTCATCGACCCGTTGACCGAAAAAGGGTGGACGGTGCATCTCATCGAAGGCTTCCGGTTGGGCGCGTGCTGCGGCCGTTTCCATGACCGTGTGCGCGAGGGCAAGCTGCGGCACCTTCCGCAGCCCGCCGTCGAACAGCAGGTTTCCGTGGCCGTGTCCCGGCGTCTTGGCGAGGTCGAGGTGTGGGACCGCACCAAGTCCGCATTGCAGATTTCCGGATTGGTGGCTGAATCGCAGGCATTGTACGCCTTGGAGACCATGCAAGTCGAAAACGAAAAACCGAAATATGCGCCGAGTGTGACCCATTTCGCAGTCGTATGACCCAGTGAGGAGGTTTCATGGGGTTCTTTTCCAGATGGCTCAAGAAAAGCCCGGTATCCGTGGCCCAGAAGTTCTCCGAATCGCCAGTCAACATTTCGCAGGTCGCGCAGCTGCCGATCGATTGGTTCGGCGCCGGAGTCTACGAGCGAGAGGCGGCGGTGCGTACCGTCATCGACCATATCGCGCGGAATATCGCCAGCATGCCGTTCAAGGTCTACACTCGCCAGCCTGACGGTGACCGCGTGGAGGACACCACAAGCCCGTTGGCGCAATTGATGGCCAAGCCGAGTGTGCTTCCTGGCATGACACGTTACCGATTCTTCTACTCGCTGCTCTGCGATGGCCTGCTCAATGATCGTTGGCTGTGCCTGCTCGATGCCGACAAGAAGACCGGCAGACTGTGGCTGCGGCGTATTCCGGTGCAGAATTTCACGCTTTCCGGCAATACTCTTGATGAGATCACCGGAGTGCAGATCAGCACCGGCCAGCCGGAAGGCAGCCAGTATTTCAAGCTGCCAGACCCGCAGATTCTGCTGGATGTGGGTTACAGCACGTCCGGCATCGGCGGTTCTCCAGTGTCCGGCACTCTCGCCCCGCTTCTGGCGGAGGCGCGTGAGATGGCCGAATATCGTCGTGCGATTGCCAAGAACGGCGGTCAGATTCCGGCGTACATCTCGCGTCCGAAGGAGATGCCGTGGCCTTCGCAGGAGGCGCAGGACGAATTCGTGCAGGGCATGCGCAACTACAAGGCTGGAGGCAATCTCGCCGGTGGCTGGCCCCTGCTCAACGACGGCATGGAAATCAAGACAGTGGACGCGTTCAAGCCGATCGACATGCAGGACATTGATGCGAGGGACAGGATTCGCATAGACGTGGCCAACGCATTCCATATCGCGCCAGAAAATCTAGGCTTTCGCAGTGGCACGAATTCCAACATCGCTTCCTTCAAGGAGCAGATGTGGAATGTGGAATTGATGCCGTACATCGTGGCGTTCGAACAGTCGCTCAATCTGCTGCTGCCAGACGCGCTCGGCCAGCCGGACGCCTACATCGAAGCGAATGTGGATGCGAAGCTTCGCGGCACGTTCTCCGAGCAGTATCAGGCGCTCAGCACGGCCACGGGGCGCAGTTTCATGACCACGAACGAGGCGCGGCGCATCCTCAACTATCCGAAGCTTGATGGTGGCGACGAATTGGTGACGCCACTGAACGTGGCAACCGGCGGACAGCCCAGCCCGCAGGATGGCGGCAGGACGCAGAACGCGCAACAGAACAATCCAGTGAACGGAGAAGGACAGTGAATCTCAAACAGCTCAGATTCAACGTGAAATCCTTGGATGATTCGGCTGGCGAAGGCGTTTTCAGCGGCTACGCCAGCACTTTCGGCAACAAGGACCTGCAGGGTGACGTGATCGCCAAAGGCGCTTTCGCGGAGACCTTGGAGAAGGACTACGACGGCGGAGCCGGCATCCCGATCCATTGGAACCATCAGGACGGCAAGCCGACCGACATCATCGGACGCACTTTGAGTGCCGTCGAGGACGAGAAGGGCCTGCTCATCTCGGCCCAGCTCGATATCGAGGATAATCCGACCGCCCAGCAGGCTTACGACCTGCTCAAGGATGGCAGGGTTCATCAGATGAGCATCGGCTTCGTGCCGACGAAGACCGCGTGGATCACGGAAAAAGGCGACGGCCCGTGGGGCGGCCATTCCGAATTCCAGCAGATCAAGCTTTTCGAGATCAGCGTGGTGCCGGTGGCCGCGAACCAGCAGGCCGAGATCCTGGCCATCAAGTCAGGTCGCGCCATCAGCTCCGCCAACGAGGAGAAGCTTCGTGCCGCATTGGCGTCGCTGAACGAGGTGCTGGAAGGCATCGATTCCGACAATTCCAACACTTCCGACGAAGATAAGCCGGATGATTCCAAGACCGGCGAGAAACAGGATGATAAGAAGCTTGCCCCTGATAAGGGTAGGGACGCGGAGGCCGAGAAGGCCGAGCGTCTGAATGTAATCAAATCCGCCCGTGAACTGGTCACTGGCGGCAAGGACAACAAGGAGACCAAATGAGTTTCAATGATCGTCTCGCCAAGACCAAGGCCGCCATCGAAGCGGTGCTGGCCAAGGGCGAGGATAATCTCACCGCTTCCGACATCGAGAAGCTGAAGGGGCTGAACGCCGAGGCTCACGAATTGCAGGATTCCATCGAAACGGTGGATGCAGTGCATAAGCGTTTCGCGGGATTGACTGACAACCTGGCGGACACCCAGAAGAGCGGAGCCGCATCCGGCGAGTCTCTTGGCGATTTCGTCGTGAAGAACATCGGCGAACAGCTGGCGAAGATAAAGGGAGTTTCGGGAGCGTCAATCGCAGCACCGGAATGGGTTCCGCTCCGCAAGGCCGACACCGACACGCAGGTCACCGGCGGACCGTCCGGCGTGTACGGCTCCCTGCTGACCTACGTGGACCCGAATTTCGTCCAGGCTTACCGCCGTCCGACCATCACCAACCTATTCGGTGTCGGCGCGATGAGCGGCCAGGCCATCATCTACTACGTGGAAGGCGAAAAGGAAGGCGATTTCGAAACCGTCGGCGAAGGCGAGAAATTCAGCCAGATCCATTACGCCGACGCCACCGAGCACACCGACGCATTATCCACAATCGCTGGATTCATCAAGGAATCCAACGACATGATCACCGACCTCGCATTTTTGAAGTCCGACATCGATGGACGCCTGCTCTACGATCTGAGCATCGTCGAGGAGAAGCAGCTGCTCAACGGCGACGGCACCGGCAAGAACATCAAGGGCCTGCTGAATCGTGAAGGAATCCAGTCATACACCGCTACCGACGCCGGCAATGACGTTGCCGTACTGCACGCGCAGTCGATGATCTCCACCACGACCGGCATGATGCCGGATGCCCTTGTCATCAATCCGACAGACTATGAGGCCATTCGATTGAAGAAGGACAATGATGGCAATTTCATCGGCGGTGGACCGTTCTACGGCGTGAATGGCGGCGCGCTGACCATCACTCCGCGCCTCTGGGGTCTGGACACCGTGGTGACTCCCGCTGTCGACGCCGGCACAGCCATCGTCGGCTCCTTTAAGGGCGCTGCCACCTTCTATCGCAGGGGCGGCGTGACGGTCGAGGCCACCAATTCCAATGACACCGACTTCATCTCCGATCTGGTGACCATTCGCGCCAAGGAGCGTGTGGCTTTGGCCGTGCGCAAGCCGAAGGCTTTCGTCAAGCTGACCCTTAAGTAAGGAGACATGATATGGCTCGACAGTTTCGAGTGATTCCAGCCTCGGCGGCGAAACTTGACCCGAATGCCAACGTGGCCGATGTGGTCTTCGTCGGGACCAACGGCAAGCCGACCGACATTGGCAGCGCTGCAGTGAAGCCTGCAACGCATGTGGCTTTGGCCGCCGGCGCCACACCAACCAAGAGCGAATTCGACGCCCTGGTCAATTCTCTGATTGCGGCTGGCCTGATGGCTGCAGAGTAAGCGTGGAGGTCGGCATGAGTGATGTGAATGTGATTCCCGACATGATTGCCGACCCTTCGGCTTTCGAGGACGACGCGGCTTTCAGGCTTAAGGCTGCGCAGTCGGCCATCCGCCGTGAATGTGGTTGGCATGTCATGCCGAACGCGGCCTTGACGGGAACGCTGAACACTCGCGGTGGCACGGTGATTCGACTGCCCGCCCGTCATGTGACGAGCATTGAATCCCTGACCGACCGTCAGGGCAATCCACTGGCCTACGCCTATGACCCGGAGACTGGTCTTGTGGAGTCGCTTTCCGGTGGCTTCCCGGCCGGCGTCGCGGCCATCCATTATTCGATTCGTGCCGGATACGACGATGCGCCGGACGTGCAGCAGGTGCTCATCAGTGCCGCGAAGCGAGCTGGCATGAGCCCGATCGGGCTCGTCACCTCGCAGTCCACCAACGGCTCCAGCGCGAGTTTCGACGTGGTGTCGCTCATGCAGGCGGAGAAGGACAAGCTCAAGCCCTACAGGCTTGGAGGATTGCCATGAGCCTGCTTGACGACATGAATGCCGGTGGCGGTGGATGGCGTATGCCGGGCGCCACCAAATGGCGGCGACTGCGTGCCAAACGCAAGGCCAATCCGTACAATCCGGCGCAGAACGAGCCGGACTGGAGCGCGCCTCCGGACGAGCTCGTCATCATGGGCGCCCTCGCCTCCAGCTCCAGCACCCGTACGCCGGACACGCTCGACACACAGACCGCATCCACGGCATACCTCACCATCCCGGATCCGACAGCCGACGTGAGAATCGGCGACCGGATCCGCGCAGACCCCGACGACGGACGCTTGTGGGAAGTCGACGGATTCCCCTCGAAGGATGCGAACGCATTCACCGGATGGCGTCCGACCTTGGAATGCCGTCTGACGGAAAGAAAGGGCTGAACAAATGGCGAAAAACAGGATATCGGTCGACTTCAACCCGAAATTCTTCGACGGGATTCTCAATAGCGCGGGAGTCAAGTCGCTCACCATGCTGGCCGCGAACAGGGCACTCGCCTACGCGAAGGCGTCCGCTCCAGTCGATACCGGCGCGTACCGCGACGGCCTTGGAATCGAGGAGGTCAAAAGGGAGCACCGAACGACCGTCATGGTCGTCGGCCACGACCCGAAAACCCTGATCGTGGAGGCGCAGACCGGCAATCTGGCCAAGGCGCTGAAGAAGGCGAGGGTCTGATGGCAAGCGTCATCCCACCCGACCTCGAACTATTCCTCACCGGATGGCTGCGCTCCAACATCACGGACATCCCCGGCCTGCAGGTCGGAAACCGTATCCCTGACGGTTACGACGGTTCCTATCCGCTCGTGGTCGTGCGTGATGACGGCGGCACGCAATCCGCCGACCGCGTGACGTTCGACAGGTCGATAGGCGTCAACGTGCTCGGATGGACGCGCAACGATACGAAACCATGCCGTGATCTGGCGGCCCGCGTGTACGGCGTGCTGACCGGAGAGCCCGGCATCCTCATCGGATTCGCCGAAGGCAGCCGCATCTGCGCCGTCGTGCCCGACGGATGCAACGGCCCGTACCCGGTCGGAGAGGACGCGGCATGGTGCCACTACTACATGACCGCCGAATATTCGACGGCCGGAATCAGACAACCCTAAGAAAGGAAACGCCATGGCCAAAGACAGTCAAGGCATGGATCTGGGACAGGTGGAGGCGCTCGTCACCGCCGCCATCATGATCGTCCCGTACTCCACCGAAAACAAAATCACGCCGGAGATGATCGCACCCAGCAATGCAACGCCGGAACTTCCGGCCGCCTACAATCGGTCGACCGCATGCATCGGACTCGTCAAGTCCGACGGCGGCAACCAGGATTCGCGCGACGGCGACGACCCCATCGAGTTTTTGCAGGACGGTTACAAAAAGCTGCCGTTAGCGACCAGCCTCACGCAGACTTTCAGCCCGGCCGAAAACAACGCGCTGACCCGCAAAATCACCATCGGCGAGCCGGACGCCCAGGGCGTCCACCACGTGGCCGACATCATCCAGGATGCGAAGTGGATGGTGTACGAGGAGGAGACGTTCGACACCGGCCGCGTGCACCGTCGCGCCGGCGTCATGCAAGTCACCGGCAACGAGCCGGACCAGCAGGAGCGTGGCTCGGTCACCGGTCGCGCGCTCACCGTCGAATGGATGAAAGATCCGCTGTATGTGGATGCGGAGCATCCGAACACCAGGTGGATCGAAAGCTGGTACGACCCAAAAGCGTGACGGCGGTGGCCGTGACCTCGGCTGACGGAAACACGAAGCCGTCGGTCGTCCAAGGCGCGAAGCTCGCGCTCAAGGCCGTCGCCACACATGTGGACAAGACCACCGTGGACGTGACCGGACAGGCCACATTCAAGTCCAAGGATGCAGGCGTGGCGACCGTCGAGGGAGGCACGCTCACCGCCGTCAAGGCCGGAAGCGCGAGGATCAACGCCATATACGACGGCGTGACCTCATCCGATCTGACTGTCACCGTCACCGCACGCGCCGCCTGACCGGCGGACGAAAATCTTCCCGGACCGCCTATCTCGCCTGTCTGCGCGGTCCGGGAATCTTATTTTCCACGGCAGGCAGGCGAAAAGCAGATAGGACAAGACAATGACTTCCACTTCCACCGATTTCAAGCCGACCGTCGAGGATTTCGACCAGTGGACGGAGAAAAACGATGAGGAGGCGTTCGCCTCCATTGCGCAGAACTACAGGGTGCGCCACATCATCAAGGGCGATGTGTATTGGGCGCTCGTGCCCGGCGGACGCACGTACAAGCTCCCATTGTCGATGAGTATCGACGATTTCACGAGACTTTCGAACACGTCCGATGATACGGAAAGCGTCGAACAGCTCAAGCGCATTCTGAGCGCCTTCGCTGGCGACGAGCAGGCGGAGCAGCTGAACGGCGAACCGGTGCAGGTCGTGTTCAATCTTCTGTCCGACTATGGCGATGCGGTGGTGCGCGCGCAGGGCGCCTCACTGGGAAAATTCAATGGTTCGCCCGCCAGCTCGCCGACCACGGGAGCGTGATCCGAGCCGATTTCACGATGCATGGGTGGAGTCTGCAGGCCGATCTTGGCGGCAGGCTCCGCTACGGCGACGCGATAGCGCTCCTTGAGCAGATTATCGGCGATCCGTCATCCTACACGGGCGCGGAGTTCAACGGCTTGGATTATCCGGTCCGGTGGGGTGAGATACCGGTCGTCTACGCGTTTGGCAGCGACGAGTTTCCGAAACCTTTCGATTCGCTCGCGGAACGATTGCGGGCGGATAGGGAGAAGGCCGAGCGTGAGCGGCTGCGCGAACAGACCAAGGGCATGAGCCCGGTTTTCCGGACTCTTTACGAAGACTGAATAACTGAATAGTGGAGGTGCCGCATGGCGTTCGGCAGCGAACTTGGTTCCGCGCACATCAGCGTTTTCCCGTCGATGAAGGGTTTCCGCAGCACGGTCAACAAGGAGGTCGGCGCGAGCGGCAAGGTCGCGTCGAAGACTTTCGATTCGAGCATGAACGGCGGCAAAAGCGGCGGACTGTTCGGACGCGCGTTCAAAAACGGGTTCAAACAGTCGGCGAACGATTTCAGTGCTGACGTGCTGAAATCCTATGAGCGTGACGTGGCGAAATCCACGGCCGCATACCGTCAGGCCATGCTCCAGCAGAAGGCGGCGGCGAATCAGGTGCGTGCCGCCGAGGAGAGCGTCGCCAATGCCATCGCCAAGCATGGTGAGGGCAGCACGCAGGCCGAGGCCGCGACCATCAGGCTCGAACAGGCCCGGCTGAAGCTGTCCACCATGACCGACCGGGCGACGCAGTCCGAGAACCGGTTGAAGGATGCGCAGAAGGCGCTCAATGACGCGCAGGACAATCTCGCCTCCAGCAGTGGTTCGCTCGGATCGGCGTTCAAGAATCTTGGCGCGACCATTATTCAGCCGGTCGACAATGCGTTCGGACGGGTCACAAGCGCGGCCACGGAGGCGTTCACCGAGTTCAAGGTGAAGGCTAAGGCTGGAATGAGCGCCGCAGGCGCTGCCATGCAATCCACCGCGTCACGTCTTACCGCGCCATTGTCTGCGAAGTTCTCCGCGATGAGCTCGGCCATCGCGGCAAGGATACCAGCACCTTTCAAAAACGTCAGCAATGCCATCGGCGGCTATCTCGGCAACGTCGGCGGCGCGGTCGGCGGCGTACTGTCGCAGATTCACGGAGCCGCCGGCAGTGTCGCGTCGGCGATAGGCTCCAAGTTCAAAAGCGGCGCAGACACCGCATGGAATGCGATCAGCTCCATGTCTGGCAAGGCCGTAGGCGCGTTGAAGGGCGTCGCCACGGTCGGATTGGCTGGCGTAGGCACCGCCGTCGCGGCTTTGGCCGGAGTCGGCAAGAGCTCCCTCGACGCGTATGCGAGCTGGCAGCAGGCCGTCGGCGGCGTGGACACGCTGTTCAAGGACGCGTCCAGCACCGTGCAGAAGCACGCGGCGGACGCGTACCGGACCGCAGGCATCAGCGCTAACCAGTATATGGAGCAGGTCACGAGCTTTTCCGCCTCGCTGATCAGTTCGCTCGGCGGCGACACCGCGAAGGCCGCGGAACTCGGCGATATCGCCATGGTCGACATGTCGGACAACGCCAACAAGATGGGCACCGACATCGAGTCCATCCAACAGACCTACCAGAGTTTGGCGCGCGGCAACTACGCCATGCTCGACAATCTGAAGCTCGGATACGGTGGTACGAAATCCGAGATGGAGCGTCTGATCCAGGACGCGAACAAGGTCAAGCAGGCCAACGGTGAGATGGGCGACCTGTCCATCGACAAGTTCTCCGACGTGGTGCAGGCCATCCACATCATGCAGCAGCAGATGGGCATCACCGGCACTACCGAGGAGGAGGCCGCGAAGACCATCGAGGGCTCCGTCAACATGATGAAGGCCGCATGGCAGAACTGGCTGGCGGAACTCGGCAAGGACAATGCCGACATCAACGGATTGACCAAGCAGCTGGTCGACTCGATCGGCACGGTCATCCAGAACGTGGGTCCGCGCATCGCGCAGATCATCACCGGCATCACCGCCGCACTGCCGCAACTGTTCTCCTCATTGGGCAGCACGCTGCCGGCACTGGTCATGCAGATACTTCCGCCGGTGCTCGGAGCGTTGGGTCAGCTTGGCACGATGCTGCTGACCAGCGCGACGACATGGATTACGACGAGCCTGCCGCAACTGCTCGCCCAGTTCCAATCGTGGGTGACGTCCAGCCTGCCGTCGTTCCTGCAATCCGGACTGTCGATGACAACGAACCTGTTGCAGGGCATCGTGCAGGCTTTGCCGCAGATCGCTTCCACGGCGGTGACGGTGCTGACGACGCTGTTGGATGGATTGTCGGCCCAGTTGCCGCAGCTCATCCCCATCGGAATCAACGCCGTCCTCAACCTCGTGCAAGGCATCCTCAACAACCTGCCGCAGATCATCGACAGCGGCCTGAAGCTCATCCTCGGACTGGCGCAGGGCCTCATCAACGCCATGCCGGACTTGGTAGGCAAGGCTCCGATCCTCATCGGACAACTGGTCGGTGGCATCATCAGTCGTCTCCCGCAGATCCTGCAGGCTGGCGTGCAGCTGCTCGGCGCACTGGCCAACGGCTTCATAGCGTCGGTGCCGAGGCTTATCGGGGCCATTCCCGGCATGGTCGGCCAGATCATGCGCGGTTTCACATCTGTTAACTGGGGTAGCGTCGGCCTGAATATCATCACGGGTATCGCGACCGGCATCGCAGGCGCGGCAGGCAGACTCGTGTCTGCCGCTGTCAACGCGGCCACGAACGCGTTGGATTGGGTGAAACGCAAGCTTGGCATCCATTCTCCGTCACGCGTGTTCCGCGATCAGGTCGGCGAGATGATCGGCGAGGGCATGGCGGTCGGCATCGATGAGAGCGCGTCGAAGGTGAGGAAGGCGGCTGGAAGGCTGACCGGCATCCTGCCGTCGCAGGACGCCTCGTATTCCGTCGGGGTAGCCAACGCCTCGCGTGGAGTTAACGCCGCAGCCTACGGCAATGGTGGGAGCGTGACGAACATCACGCAGACTTTCAACTATCCGGCTATCGCGCCGACGTCGATAAGCACGCAGCAGAAGCTGCAGACAGCGGCCATGCCGCAATGGTAATCGGAAGGAATCCGAATGAAGGTCAGCTATTCGCTCAACGGCCAACCGCTCGACTCCGAGCATATGCGCGTGCTTGTCGGCACTACGCATTACACGTCGCTGTCGCCGATCGTTGACACGGTGCATGTGAGCGGACGCAACGGCGTCATCGTAGGCTCCTCGATTCCGGTGCTGGATGCGCCGGAGCTGACAATCAAGGTCGCGGCGTGGGGCGCTGATTCCGATGCGCTGATCTCGCGTTTCCGTGCCCGTTGCCTGCATGCGGCGAAGCTCACGCTCGGCAGGACGGAGACCTTGGATGACGGCAGTTCTCGCAGCATGGTCACGAGAGCGGTGTGCACGAGCTGCGAGCCGGACGATGACGAACGCCCGTTCCGCGACCTGCGTGTCATGACCGCCGTGTTCCAATTGCCGGATGTGTTTTGGAGTGGCGAGCGGTGGCAGGAGGCGACGTTGGCTGCGTCGGGCGGCAGACTGCTGCCGGGCGGGGTCTCCAAGCCGAGCGGCAAGGGGTATTGGACTCGCTGGCAGGGATTGCCTAACGCCAGTCCGTCCGAGCTTTTCGACACGCTTCCCGACGGCTGGCTTTCCAATGCGCCGATCACCGCGCTGGTATTGCGTTTCGGTGCTGTCACTGGTGTGACCATTTCAGATCCGGTGAGTGGCACGAATCTAATGTGGAGCGGCAAACGTGACGCCTCACGACCTTACCTTTTCGTCGATGCAGCCAATCGCAAGGCGTGGACGGCGGCCAATGCCGACGCATGGTCAGGCGGCACGGATGTGACGTCCGGCGTCGACTGGACCACCGAGCCACTGCAGGTGTGGCCCGCAATCGATTCCGGCGATTATCGCCTCGCAATCAAACAGACCGGCGGCACCGACAAGGTGACCTGCCGGTTTTTGCAATCCTGGGAGTGATTCATGGCAAAGTCTCTGCATGCCCGTCTCGTGGCCTATCGTCCATTCGGTGAGCGTATCGGTGTGCTGGCCGAGCCGGTGAGCTTCAGCGCCAGCATGCTCCACGATGACGATGGCGCAATCAGCATCGAATATTCCCTGCTGTCCGGTGACGCTCAGGCTTTCGACCGAGAGCTGACGGACGGCCTCGAAGTGGCAGTGGAGGTGTCGGACGGCAGCGGCTATCGTGAGCCGGACAATGCGCGTTTCGTCATCACCGGACGCTCCGGCAAGACCGATGACCGCACCAAGACCATCACTTATTCCGGTCAGTCGATTGGCTGGCTGCTGTCCAAGGCCGAAAACAACGATTCTTCACACCTCATCGCCGATGGCGATAACAAGGGTAAGCGGCCATTCTACAGCTCCAATCCGGGCACGATTCTCAAGACGCTGCTGGACGAAAATCGTCAGCGTGGTGGCGTGGCCACCGGCCTGACGCTCGGCTTCGACACCGCGAAGGACGCGGGCGGCGCTGCATGGGTGAGGAAATACACGCTTTATTACAGTCTCGGTACGGATCTGCAGACGATCCTGTCGTCTCTTGTCAATGGTGGCGGCTGCGACTGGCGCACGAGCGGCCGCACGCTGAAAATGTGGAATGCGGACAGCACGGCGTTGAGCCGTGACCTGAGCAAGCAGGTCATACTTCAGCTTGCTCGCGACATCGGCGAGGCCCCATACGAGGAGAGCATCAGCGATCTCGCGTCGACGATCCTCGTGGAGGGCGACAATAATTTGCTTTTCCGCATGGATAATCCGGCTGCTCCGACGCCTTGGGGCAAGTGGGAATCCTATAGCTCGCAGGGTGGCGTGTCAGACAAGGACACGGCTCAAGCCTTTATGCAGAGCACTTTGGATGATGCGGCTAGGGTTCGCGGACAGTACACGCGCGATCTGGTCATCAGCGAGGTGGACAGTCTGCCGCTCGTCGACTATCACGCGGGCGACTGGATCACCGCGCCGACCGTCACTCACGGCGAGAAGGTGCGCGTGCAGGAAATCGACCTGAGCATGCGCCAGGGCGAGGGACTATCCTGCTCAATCGCTCTGAATGATATTAAGTATGACGCTTCCGTGCGTCAGGCGAAGAAGATCAAGGGCATCACCGGTGGCGCGTCATTGGCCGGTAGCGAGGGTGGTACGACCGCCTCTTCGGATCGTGACCATCGCGTGCCGAAGGCTCCGCTTGGGCTTGTTGTGCAGACGGACGCCTATATCGGCAGCGACGGTTTCGCGCATGGTCTGGCCACGGCTTCGTGGTCTGCAGTGACCGAAGCGACGAACAACACCGCCATCGAGATCTCCAATTATTTGGTCGAGTGGAAGCTGCACAAGGATGGCGCGCTCTGGCATTCCGCCGGCACGACTGATAAGACGCAGCTTGGCTTCGGTGGTCTGGATTGCGGCACGCAAATCGAGGTGCGTGTCAGGGCCGTGCCGACGTATTCGGACAAGCTCGGCGAATGGTCAAGCGTTTTCGTGGCCACCGTCGAATCGGATACGACGCCATGCTCCGTACCGTCGGAGCCGGTGTTGTCGTCCGAGCTTGGCGTGGTGACCGTCCACTGGGATGGCAGGACAAGCACTGGCGCTCAAATGGAATCGGACTTCGATCATGTCGAGGTCGGCGAGGGCGTCAATGCGTCCGGCATGACCGTCATCAGCGCAAACCAGTCCGGTCAGGGCGATTATCTCGTGACCGGGCTGACAGCCGGTTCCCAACACTCCTACGCGCTTCGTTCGGTCGATCATGCGGGCAATCGCTCCGCTTGGTCGGCAGTCGCCACTGTCACCGTGGCTTCCGCGGTTTCACCTGAAGAGGTCAAACAAATCCAGCAGGATTTGGCTGACAACAAGACGGCTTTGCAGGATAATACTGCCAAGCTCGATCAGGCACGGAAGGACATCGCCGCGAATCAGGCCGCTCAGGCCGCCACGGCGAAGGAACTGGAGTCCGCGAAGTCGGACATCAAGGCGAACCAGTCGGCCATCGGCACGGCCAACGCCACGTTGCGGGATAATACCGCGAAGCTGACGCAGGCGCAGAAGGACATTCAGGCGAATAAGACCGGTCTTGATGCGGCGAATCAGACGCTTACGCAGGCCAAGGCCGATCTGTCGCAGGCCCGGAAGGACATCGCGCAGACCAAAAGCGACCTGACCACCGCGAACGGGGAGATTTCGAAGGCCAAGGAGTCGGCTGCACAGGCGTATGCCGAGGCCCATAGCAAGAACCATACCTTCCGTGGGTCTGACATGCCGGACGCCTCAAAAGGTCTGATCGTCGGCGACCTGTGGCTCAAGACGCAGAAGTATTGGACTCGCTGGCAGGGGGAGAAGAACGCAAGCCCCTCACTGCTTGCCGACTTTTACACGTACTGGCAGGGAACTCCGAACAATTCGCCCTCCGTGCTCGTGCCATTGGCCGACCGCGTGATCGACACCTTGGTGTGGGATGGCTCCGCGTGGAACCACATGGGCTATGCCGACGTGGAGAACAATGCGAAGCAGATCGAGCAGGCTAAGTCGGATATCGCGGACAATGCGGCTAAGACCACCGACGCCAAGAAGGCCGCTGAGAATGCGGCTGCCGCAGCGAAAAACGCGCAGGGCACGGCAGACAGTGCGAAGAGCGCCGCAGGCACGGCCCAGTCAACGGCGGATGCCGCCCAGACTGCCGCCGAGAGCGCGACCGCGACAGCAGGTCAGGCCAAGGATGCCGCCAATGCCGCGCAGACCGCCGCCGAAAGCGCGAAAAAGACCGCCGGCAATGCCGAGACTTTGGCGAACACGGCCAATGTCTCGGCCAATGCGGCCAAGTCCGACGCGGCTTCGGCCAGGACGGACGCTTCCACCGCGAAGACCGATGCGGCCAACGCCAAGGCCACCGCCTCGAACGCGTCAAGCGTGGCGACGCAGGCGAAGGCCACCGCCGACAGTGCGGCCCAATCCGCCACCGACGCGGCCACCGCCGCAAGGAAGGCGAATGCGGCTGCTGCTGCCGCCGCTGGCGTGGCGAACGGCAAGGCCGACGTGTTGATCCAGTCCACTGCGCCGGCCACGTCGATGCGCAAGCCGACTACCTTGTGGATCGACACCACGAATGGCGCTAACACGCCGAAACGGTGGAACGGCAGCACATGGTCGGCGGTGACGGACAAGGCCGCTACCGATGCGGCGAACGCCGCCGTCAAGGCGAATGATGCGGCCAAAACCGCTCAATCCACCGCTGACAAGGCTTCGACCGCCGCCGCGAACGCCGCCGCTCAGGCGAATCAGGCGCAGGCCGCCGCGAAAAAGGCGCAGACCACTGCGGATGGCAAGAATCTGATCTACCGTGGCCCGGACGAACCCGCGCATGATGGGCTGAAGCCGGGCGACATGTGGTGGCGCACCCAGAAGTATTGGACTCGCTGGAAGGGTGAGAAGAATAATTCGCCGTCGATGCTTGCTGACTTTTACACGTACTGGCTCGGCGCTCCGAACGCTTCTCCAAGCGTGCTGGTGCCCCTCGCAGATCGCGTCGTCGAAGTCCTGACGTGGGATGGCACGCGCTTCGAGCCTTTTGACCTCGTAGCGAACAACATTCTCGCGTCTGGTACCGTGGCCGCGAAGCATCTCGCCGTGGATTCCGTGACCGCCGAAAAGATCAAGGCCAATGCCATCACAGTGGACAAGCTCGCGGCCAATTCGGTCACGACTGAAAAGCTGGTTGCCGACGCGGTGACCGCCGCGAAACTCGCAGCCGACAGCGTGCAGGCGCGCAACATCGTCTCGCTCGCCATCACCGCTGACAAGCTCGCGGCCAATTCGGTGACCACGAGCAAGCTCAAGGTCACCGAGGATATGACCGTGGCGCTCCTGAATGTCCATAAGATTCATGCTGGTGACATCGTGGCTGGTGCTGTCACGACCGACAAAATCGCCGCGAACTCGGTTAACACCGACAAATTGGCCGCGAACGCGGTGACGGCGGGTAAGGTGCAGGCCGGTGCCATCGGCACCGACAAGCTGGCCGCGAACTCGGTCACGACCGCGAAGCTCAAGGTCACGGAGGATATGACGGTCGCGTTGCTCAACGCGCACAAGATCAATGCTGGTGACATCGTGGCTGGTGCTGTCACGACCGACAAATTGGCCGCGAACAGCGTTAACGCCGACAAGCTGGCCGCCAACAGCGTTAACGCCGACAAGATAGTGTCCGGCGCGATCACCACGGACAAGCTCGCAGCGAACTCCATCACTGCGGTGAAGATCGCGGCGGGCAGCATCACGACGGACAAGGTGGCGGCAGGCCAATTCAAGGGCTACGTCTTTACGGGCGCCGTCTTCCAGAGCTCCGAGGCCGCGAACACGGGCATGAAGCTCAATAGCACGGCTTTGCGGATGTGGGATTCCAACCACAACCAGACCGTCTATCTGGACGGCGAGGGCAGGTCGAATGTGCTGACCGGCACGTTCCAGACCCGCACGAGCGGGCATCGCGTGCGCATTTCGCCGGACTACCAGACGTACGCAATCGGAGGTACGGAGACCTTTACCGGCGACGGATTGGAATTCCCCGCTTACAACGGTTCCGCCGCATATCAGACTCATCCAACCATCGCATCGGTCATCCAGTCGAATCAGGTCGGCGCGATGAGCGGATTGGACTTGTGGAGCGGACACGTCACCGAGCACGATCCGGCTGCTTTCCTGCAGCTCCAGTCCAAGCCGATCAAGAAGGGCGGTACCGGCAGTGGTGGCGTCGTATCGCGGGTGTACATCCTGGCGAACACGGATTACGACGAGCCGGACGCGAGCAAGAAGCAGAGAGCGTCACTCACTCTGTTGGGCGACAGTCCGAACGGTTCGAATGTCTGGCTCGAAGCTGTCGACGCGAACGGCACGGTCGGTGTCGGAGCGAACATCGCGACCGGATACCTGTATCTTGGCGGCTATCTTGGCGGCATCACAAACCGCCACACATTCCAAAGCATCAATTGGCGAATCTACCAGAACGCGACGTTGACCGCGGACTTCACCGTGCCACAGACAACGTGGTCATGGACGCCGACGAAATACGGACGCTACTACGGCGTGTGCAATGCCGACCTCAACTTTGGATCGATCTTCATGCACGTGTGCAACACCGGCGGCGCTGGATCGATGCAGGTCATGGGATATAACGCCGGAAACGGCACCTATAAGGGCGACATGTACGTCAATGCCATCGCCTGGCTGACCAAATAAAGGAGGAATCATGCAAACGGTCGTGGAAGGTGGAAACCTCATCATCCGCGCGGAGAAAAACGGAGAACAGGGGCTTGTGTGCGGCATGGACGCTATCGCCGCATGGCGGGCTCTGCTCGGCACGACGAGCGTCGCCGAGACGTGCGCGGCCATGATGCAGGCGCGCGAATCGGCCGGCTCGTACGATCCGCAGACCGGACGTAACGCGTACACGACCGCCTATGAGGGTTTGGAGGCGGCCTTGTCGGATACTGCGGCGGAATCCGTGTCCATGATGTCCGACAGCGGCGAGGTGCAGGACGATCCGATGACGGCCGCACGCAACCGGACGAGGACGGCTTTGGGACTGCCGCCGATTACCAACGATGCGGATGCGGCCGTCCAGGCGGCCATGCTGTCGGGTGAAGCGGCCGATGCGACGCCGACAACCGGCATCGACACGGATTGCGTGGACTCCAAGGCCATCGGAAGGCTTTTCGCCACCGAAGCCATGCGTGCTGATTTGGACGAATGCGAGGAACGCTTCTACGAAGCGCTCATGCCAAGACAAAACCAACAGAATTAAGGAGATTGATTATGACCGATGAGACCACTGAGACCACTACCGATACCGCGCCTACCGTGACGCCCGCCGAGCCGTCTGGCGTGCTTGATTTGCGTCCGCCGAAGGAGTCGGTGCGTGCGGAATTGTGCCGATTGGGATTGGAGTTTTCCAGCGCTGACGGCACCGCCGAATCGTGGCGTGACTATCAGC
>OKSF01000757.1_pt1 | contig 29843 bp, 25 predicted proteins | sample 1606061 | NCBI WGS metagenome assembly OKSF01 (sample SAMEA3541567, study PRJEB24748) | human gut metagenome | biome: human gut; feature: human-associated habitat; material: faeces | place: China | collected 2012
GTCCATGACAGATTCCGTTCTTGCATTTATAACCAGATTCTTTCCCTGTGACAATGGATATCCCCACTTACAGACATCTAGCTTCAATCCATGTTCTGATTTTTCAATAATCGGTGCTGCATTGGTTGGAAAGATATCTCCTGCTAAATGCTTCTGTCGGATTCGTTGGTCTATTTTATGCACTACTTTTTCGATTTCATCTGCCATATCAGAATCTATATAATATCTGCCACACATAATTGTTCCTTCGCTCGTTTCTACTACAAAATCATTTCAAGTTGCTTATCCGTTACCTTTTTCCATGATATAAGCTCTTGCAGTTACTTAAATAAATCTTTAATACTAAAACTTGTCTTATTATAGACTTTATTATAGGCAGCTTTCTTTGGATTCTTAATCCAGCCCGATCCTTTCTTTCCGTATCCTGGAATTATCGCTTTCTTGACAGCACGCTTTACTTTTCCAGTTGTTCTGGCTTTGATTGATTTTTTTATACTCGGTGTTCTCATTCCAAACTTCATTTCAAATTACCTCCGTTGTTCTATACGAAATTAAAATTATCTCATTTTTCAACAACTAAATTATAGCACCATTCGCCCCTCTTCAACAAATATATTATTATTGTTTTTCCCTATATATCTCCCAGATTACAGTTACCGTATCAGTAACATCAATATCATCTGCCTCAATATCTATATCATAAGATCCAGGTGCACTCATATCACAGTCTGGGCACTCCATCAATTTCATTTCGTTCAACGGTCTTGTCACAAAATCTATCTCTCCCCATGAATAATCAATCACCTGTATCTCACCCAGTTTCACATTTGCTGCTAATGCAAGGATCTGAGCCTTTTGAACAGAATCCTCGATTGCTTTTTGTAACAGCTCATTCTTACACTTTTCTACATCTTGAACCGTATATTCAATGGAAAACTCTGGCTTTAAGGAACTATGAGCCAAAGTGTAAAGAACTTGCCCTAACCTTTGATTATCAGCTTCAAACTCTATTTTCATGTGGTGACTGTACTTATAGCCTTTAAATCTTCTCTTCCAGCTCTTATCTCTGTCCTGATAGCTTTCATATTCTGTATCGACATTAAAATATACTGTTTTAAGGTCTTTTCTCTGAAAACCAAGTTTTTCAAACAAATCCTTGAGCAGCTCCGTATCTTCTGTTGATCTTCTGAGAGTATCTTCATATTCTTTACAAAGCTCTTCCTTGTTGATATCTAACCGAATCATATCAGGCTTTACTGCTATTTTCCCTTTTCCCGTAACTTTAATTGTTCTCATCATCTTTGCTCTTCCTTTCATTGTCATAATATTCATATCCGCTGATTAAAAACTCTATCATCTTTTTTGTCATCTGAATCAATACTTCCATCTCTGCCAAGAACATGATCAAACTCATCAAGAACATCCTTCATCAATCCGATTTCTGCACTCTGCAATCAATACTGCTGGTATTCCATAAAATGCTTCTCCAACTGCTATTGTCATAACAGAATCATCTGTAAAATCACAGCCTTTACTAAACAGATCAAATTCCTTTGTTTTATCTCCTCTATCAAACTCAAATGGACTTCCTATAATATCTCCTAAAATTGCTCCGTACATATATCCCTCCAATCTTCGGATTGCTCCGGCAACTCTCTTGTTACAATATGAGTATAGTTGAAAGGAATCTTTATATGGTCGCTGTCCGGGCGACACTTTTAAGGCAAAAACAAACGCCGATACGATAAGTACCGACGTAACATATGCCAATCAATATTTACTTATAAACTCTTCATAGAAAATATCTTCTTCCTCAGCTGTTGTATCCTTATCAATGAATTCCTGTAGGTCTTTTTTCATGTTATCAAATACTTCCAGACTATGACTGCTTTCACAAAAAGCTGTATGCATCATACTTCCATAGACCCCACAGGTAATTGCATCATACATTTCACATCTTTCTAAAGTTATCCTACACGATTCTTTATATTCCTCATCAGCAATGATGATACCGTCCTCACTCCCAATCGAATCAGGCTTATATATGTTGTTCCACATATCCATCTCGCTCCTATACTCCAAGAATTTCATTCGTATACTTAAATAAAGTCACATTCAGCTGCATAATATCATACTGCTTATCAATGATAGCTTTCTGTACAATCAGATCCACCTTGCTGCTTGGACTGAATGCCCAGTCTGCTCTGGCAAGCAGGTCTCTTGACTGCTCCAGATCAAGCTGCAGAGCAATACAGAGTGCCATTACCGTTTTCTTCTTTGGATGATAGTTCTTGTCACACTGAATCTTTGAAAAATGTTTCCTGTCAAGATTTGCCCGTTTCCACACGTCTTTATTATCAAGATGTGCTTCGTCGATCAGCTCGAATAACTTATCATGAAAGGAAGCTCCAATATTTGCCAGCTGATCTTCCAATGAAAATTTTTCTAACGGCATGAGCAGTTCTGTCAAGCCCGTATCCGTCATTTTCTCAAGAGGATAATTATCTTCTTCTCTTTGAAGCATTTCCTCATTGAAATCTTCTTCCGCTAATTCTTTTATACAGGTACTTCTTCTGCTCCTTATTGGATACTCTTTTCTATGGCCTTCTCTTACATAATTTGCATCAATATAAGAATCAATATCTCCAACGATCTGCCCTGACAACTGAAAAGATTTTTTATCAAATACTACAAGTATAATTTTCATTTCGTTTTCTAAAAGAAACTGACTAAATACAGAAACTGCAATCTGTAATGCCTTGTCCTTCGGAAACCCATATACTCCTGTCGAAATCAATGGAAATGCTATACTCTCACACTCAAGTTCCAATGCTTTCTGTAATGATTTTCGATAACAATTCTCAAGGATTTTTAATTCTTGGTGCTTTCCATCTGTCCATACCAGTTCTACTGTATGAATAATATATTTTGCCTTTAAGCTATATGCACCTGTAACAGCAATGTCACCTCTTTCGATCTTACCGATACCTGCTCTCTCTGCGAGAAGTTTTTCTTTTCCCGCTGCTTCATATATTGCTAAGTCCGTGCCACTTGCACATATCGGATTCGGATTTGCAGTATTTACAATCACATCTGCTCTTACTTTTGTAATATCGTTGCCAACTATCTTAAATGGCACTGTAGCACCTCCAATTGATCCTTTTACTCAGCATACTTCTCAATCCAATTTTCGCCATCATATTCCTCAATCTGTTTTTCTAATCTCGTAAGATAATCCTGTAACCTTCGGTCATCTTCACTGGCATACCACACATTTGCCCGTCCAAATCCATATGCCCAACCATTTGATTTTCTTGGAACTTCCCATTGAACTTTTTTTGATCTGACACCTACTGGAAGTAATACACAATTAGATACTTTTGAGATTGCATTGTAATATTGTATATCTTCCGGGGCAAATACTGCCTCCTGATAATGTCTAAAAACGGTAGCATGTTTATACCATCCCACAACTGTTGTAAACTTATGTGCGGGATGCTTTGCACAGTATACGACAAGTATATCCTCTATGGATTCTTCTTTTTTACACAATTCACAGCCTGCAATATTCTCTATCCGCATTTGATTGACATCTTTACCATTATGTGATTTTGTCTCAAAGAATCCTAAGCAATATAAACCTTCCTTACCCTCTATGTTCACCGGCGTGAAATTATATTTTTCATGTGCATCCCCTGTCTCATCAACAAAGCTTCCACCATTTACCGGAATATCATTTCCATCTTCATTGCCTCGATATTCTTTCATCCATGCTATATTGCAAAAAAGTATTCTCATATCGTCAACCCCTCTACCATCCATGCTTTTATACTCCAAGAAGCTGCTTTTTCTTTGTATCGAACTCCTCTTGTGTAATAACACCAGCATCCATGAGATGCTTAAACTTCACAATTTCATCTGCAACACTATCCAGTGTATTTTTTTCTGAAACAACTTGTTTTTTAGCTGTCAACACATCCAAAACGCTTAATATTTCTTGTGCTTGTTGATACGCTTTTTTATATGCTGCTGATTTCTTCGAAACTTTCATCTGTAGAAGATTCACATATTCCACTGGCGAATTTAAATTATTCAAAGTAATTTTAATACGCATCGTATTACAATCCATCGTTGTAGTCTTCTTCCCCACTGTGGCACCTACCAATGCACCTACCGAACCAAATGCAATACCTCCTGCAACAGCACTTCCAATCCCACCTTTCGTTTGCATATTTCCATCTTCGAGAAGTTCATAAGCAAGAATGTCTTCAAAGTGATAAATTTTGCTTTTATGCAGACCAAACATGTCTTGTATACACCACAAACGCTGCTTTTCGTCTATCATAAACACATTGGCTACAGTCCGTGTGACCTTCATATCTGGAATTGCCTTTTGCTCATCATTCCCAGCAATTTTTTCCTGAATATCACTAAGGCTTGTTTTCATATTGCCAGTCCATGTTAAAGGATGAAATCCTGCTTTCTTCACACAATCATAACAAAGGTAATTCCCGCCTTTTATCATAACTTTTTTCAAACCAAGCTTTGTTCCACATAAACCACAAACAGCCATTTTACACCCTCTCCCTAATCTGCATCTTTCCGTGCCACTGGTATATATACCATTTTCAACGGAATCATTTTTCTATATTTCTCACTGAGTTCTTCATAATATTTCAAAATCAGCTCAACCAGTTCTGTACCATTGATACCACGGATAATTGGTGTATTATCCAGATATTTCTGTGCATTCTTTGTGTAATTGGAAAGGGTTACAAAAAGTCCATAATCTCCCTCACGCATAGCCCCCTTTAAAGACTGGATGGTTGACTCTTTAATATCACTATCCTGACTCTTTACCTGAACCAGAATACGAGGCGGCAATTCATCTTTGTATGCGGTAATATCAATCCCACTGTCACCGCCGTGTGCTGATACGGTTGTTCTGTACCCCATCGCACGAAGTAAATCTGCTACAAATTCTTCCAAATCATATCCCTTGAGATGTTTGCTTAATTCCTTCAGAATGAAGTCCCTGGTGGATTCAACGATGTCATTCGCAGTTGCAGCAACACTTTCGTCCTCTTCATTGGACTCTGTAACAGTTCTCTTAAAATTCTTTTCTAGCGATGCAAGAAATTCATCTGCATATTTCTTTACAGCAAAGAAAGACATCGCAGAACCAATTTCATATAAAGCGCCTTGCGAGAACACTGTTCTTGGCAGATGTTTCAACCACTTAACCGCCCTCTGCTGTACATATTCTGTCGCCGTAGGTACATAAGTATAATCTCCATCTACAACACCAATATTTATCTTCCGATCACTTTTGGAAGGAAACACTACATAATCGCCCACCTGTACTTCATGGATAAAACGATACAACATTCCTGAACTAGTTGGAACAGATCCTTTCTTGGCATCTGGAAATACTTCTACATATCTCTCTTTAAAAGCCTCCCTTGTCGGTTCCACTTTAGAAAGATCCCCAAAATCATGCCAACCGATTGCAATTTTGTTATCGCTCAAAAAGAGCTTGTCATCCTGTGTATGGATACCCCATACTCTTATTTCGTCACTCATCAAAATAAACCTCCAACCATACTCACTCCACTTCCAAAGCCTTAAACACCAAACTACTGACGTTAGGTACTCCAAACTTTTCCAGAACCGGACAATACTTGTCCTTAATGCTACGATCTTCCAATACCAACGTCGCAAGGTCGGCAAAAACTCTTTGAATATAATTCTTCCTCTACTTTTACATGGTAGCGATATTGACTATTTTCTTTCGCTACTCATCACGCAATACTCACAGCATTATCCTTTATATCATTAATTGCCTTCATCAATGCTACTCTTGTTTTTGCATCAAACAGCTTAATAAAACTGATTGGCTTATCAAATGGTGGTTTTTGTAAATCTGCCACATTATCCATATAACCATTTTGTTCCACATGATTGATAATCTTGTAGACAAAAGCAATTTGACGCTGATTCAGAGACTCATCATTGATGAAAGTTGAGAATGCCTGCATTGCAGCTTCATGATCCAGTTTAGCGACCTTTCTAACCAGCAATCCAAAAGGCGTTTCGCCAAATTCACGCTCATAATCTTCCTTACTTCCCAATTCGCTGGTAAAGACACGCTCTAATGTCTGATAATCTCCCAACGAAAGCTTTATATTATGCGTCAGTTTGTAAATGGCAAGTGTATCTCCATGTTCGCCAATATAGCGGTTCACTTTATCCCGATAATCTTCAAAATCATAAGCCTGTTCAAGCAGCACTCCTTCTTGCTGTGCAAGAATTGGATCAGTCAGCCGAGTAATAATTGGTTTCTTTTGAGGATTACGGTCAAGAAACTTCATCAATTCCCTTAATTCTTCTCGAACCTTTTCAAAGAGAAGTATATCGTTTGCAACCCAAAATTCATCTGTATTAATTTCCTGAATAATAGGCATTTTCTCCTTTACCTGCGGAATGCTGACTTTTCTTTCCAACAATGTTGCAATATCGCAAAGCTGCTTTTTTGCATATTTGAAAGCCGGCATCTGCTCCATAGAAGCTAATATCAAACCATACATAAAATTGTCAAAGCGTTTAGCAAGCTCGTCCTCATCATTTAACCGAACAATCGGTGCAATGTGTTGGAGCAATTCTCCCTTATCTCCTTCACCAAGTGAATCAAACGCCTTTTCTTTTTTATATTTCTCTACAAATTGAAGCTGTAGCTTTACGGAAACCAGCTCCATATTTAAGTCTTTTACCTGTGATTGACAAGTGCTTACCAGTGCCGCCCTCCATTTCTGATAGGCATCGCCAGAAAATGCACTTTCCTGCAAAAGAGAAATCAGCTTTACCTGCTTTCCGAAAATATTTTCACTTAATGTCTTGGTTTCTTTGGATTCAAATCCCTCTTTATGCTCTCTAAAAAATTCAAAATTCCCACAATAATCAAAAATCAGGAATCTTCTTTTGTCCGTATATTCGCCATCTATCTGATCAATACAGGTCAGGTCTTTACATAAACGAGTTCCCCTACCAATCATCTGCCAGAACTTAGCCTTTGAACGCACTTTCTTAAAAAACACCAGATTCACACATTCCGGCACATCAATACCGGTATCCATCATATCTACTGAAACAGCGATATACGGCGGCTTATCCGCAATCTTAAAATCATCAATGATTGTTTGTGCATAGGTATCATCACAAATCACTCTCTGCACAAATGTCCCCTTATACTTTGGATACAGCTTATTAAACCGCTCCAAAATAAATTCTGCATGGCGTTTATTCTGTGCAAAAATTATGGTTTTCCCAATACGGTCGCCTCCCGCCACATGAATACCTCTATCCATCAAGTCCTGAAGAACCGTATCTACTGTCAATTCATTAAAAATAAACTTATTCAGCTCCGCGGAAGGAATAAAGTCCGGCATAAAACCATCTTCTATAAAATCTTCTTCATACCGCTCCTTATCTTCCGGCGAGAGTTTCCCATAGTCAATTCCATCACCCATGAATTCGGTCTGTACCTCATAATTATAATATGGTACAAGAACATGATCCTGATACACCGCTGTTTCATAATCATAGGCATAGGTCGGCACGCCATGTTCCATTTCAAAGAAATCGTATGTATTTCGATCCACATCCGTTTTAGGCGTAGCTGTCAGACCAACCATAATTGCATCAAAATACTCGAAAATCGCTCTGTATTTCTTGAAAATGCTGCGATGACTTTCATCAATAATAATCAAATCAAAATGTGCGGGTGTAAATAATCGAACACCATCTTTACTCTTTGTATCATCAATGGCATTTAAAATTGTCGGATAAGTCGAGAAAACGATACGAGCGTTTCGATCATCCTTATTTGTACATAAATTACACAACGACATATCCGGCAAATAGTTCTTAAAATCATCCTTTGCCTGTTTTACCAAAGCTGTCCGATCTGCAAGGAACAAAATGTTTGTTACATATTTTCCTCTGCTGAGAACATCCGTCAGGCTGGAGGCTGTTCTTGTTTTTCCGGTTCCTGTTGCCATTACAAGCAAATGTTTACGAAAACCAAGATCAATCTGCTCACATACCGCTCGGATTGCTTCTTTCTGATAATACCGATCTGTAATCCGATCATCAATCGGTATCGTCATTAAGTTCAGTCTTTCTGACCGCCGATTCATAAATTTCTGTAAATCATCTTTACTGAAAATACCGCTAACCGGACGCTGCGGCGAGGTCTGATCGTCCCAAAAATAAGTTTCAAAACCATTTGTTGTGAACATCATTGGGCGGCGTCCGAATTTCCGCTCAAGACAATCCGCATAAAGGACTGCCTGTTTCCGTCCGATATTCGGATCTTTGCTGGTTCGCTTTGCTTCCACTACAGCCAGAGGACTTCCATCTTTTCCAAATAATACATAATCACAATACCCCATCTGCCCCGGTACACCAGCCATACCTTCAACCGGATATTCTTCCTGCACATCAGCATCAATTCCGGTAAATTTCCATCCCATTTGCTTCATATCCACATCAATGTATATTTTACGTGTTTTGAACTCCGAAATATCTTCTGACTTAAAGCTGCGTTCTTGCTGATTCTGTGCCTTTTCAGCCGTATACTGTGCGGACATCTGCTCGATTTTCTTCCGCAGTGCTTCTATTTCTGCATCTTTCTGGTCGAGCAAACCTTCCTGCTCTTTTATCTTTTTTGTATCAATAATTACTTGTTCAGTAGGAATGCAAGTTTCATCAAACTTTCTTTCTTCATAATTTCTTCCGTAACAATAATCCACCCATTGGATAAATTCAAAAAGTCCCTGCAAAGCCAAAAGTGCATCACTTTTCTGTACACTTTTTTCCGTATGCACAGAAAGATTGCCTAGCTTAATAATAAAGGGCAGTTTTCCCCATGTATTATAATCTACCGCAAAACGAAAACTAGGCTCATGGATTAATGACTGTAAATTATCCTTGTAAGGCATTTGCATTGTATTATCCGCAGAATAAACCCATTTCACAGCCAATTCCAGTGCTTTTCTGCAGCCAACAGCGCACATAGCCGGTGCAGTCGAATAAACCCTCTCTGCTTCCAGTGCTGCCGGAGCGAACAGGGCATATTCTTTTGTTTCTTTCAAAAATTCAAAGTTTGACATTTCATCCACTCCTGTTCATATGTATTTACCGCCAAGCGGCATAAAGTTAGAAATTTTTGACTATAATATTTTGATTTGTCGATTTGATTGACAAAATTGGCAAACTGTTCTTGAAGTTCTATTGGTGGTAAAGCAATGGGAATTGTATTCAAGTTTGCTCTATTTAACTTTTTCTGATCAATTCCAGTTATCCAGGTACTAATATCCATAAAATTAATATGATACATTAAATATATCATATTGCATTCATTGGTACATTGCTGAACATGAGCATGATTATTTACCCATATTTTTCCAGATGCTAAAAACGCAATAGGTTTACTACGCAATTCTAAAGCCTTTCCATCTTCAGAAACCAAAAGAAAGTCTCCTTCTTGTCTATAATCATTTACATAGTCCACAATTCCAGTTGCCCCATAATATGGATAAATTCCTTGCATCTTTTTTCTATCTGCGTCTTTTACAGGCTTTCTTCTAGAGTCAAGATTAATAGTGATATCTTTAAAAGACTTTCCTCCCCATCGTTCAAGCCCATATTTTATATCGCCAAACAATTCGATAAATCGGGACTTAACGAGTTGATCAAGAAGACTCAATTCCTCTTTTCGTTTGTCTATCAAACTTATAACTTGGTTGATTTCATCAACAATTTGCAGCTGTTCAGTCATGTTGCGGTATGGAATCACCATTTGACGCATTGCCATCTGCGTTAACTTCTGTCGTGTTGCACCATTGACCAGTCCCTCTGTGTTGTAAAACATAAGTGCATAGCAAAGATAATCTACATTCACAAGCGGCTTGGCTTTCAATACGTGTGCGTGGTTATTTACCCAGCACTTTCCAGAAACGCGATATGCAATCGGTCGCTCTTTGGAGCCGAAGTTTCCTCCATCTTCTGCAAGAAGCACTAATTCATCATCAAATATATATTCTGCCACATAATCCTGCAACCCATTTGCTCCGTAATACGGATAAATACCCGCCTTGCGATTCTTTGCAGTAATCGGTACACGACGAGAATCGAGGATTTCGCACACTTCTTCCAACTTTTTATATATTGCACTCATGCTGCCACCTCCATCTCACCGAAAAGTTTTGATTTGTCGGTCTGGGTAACAAACTTCACAAATGCGCTTTGTTCGTCCATTGGCGGCACATACAACTGCAAAGAATTGATGGAATTGAAGTTAAGTCCTGCCTTTACAGCACTTTGATTTTTAGATTCAAACTGTTCTCTTCCTGCCGGACTTTCCATAAAAAACGCAACATACAGCGGATTGAGAATTTCTTTATTCAGTCGAATACAAGTAAGATGCTGATTGATGTATGCCCCATGATCAGCAATTCCTTTAGTCACAACGCCTGTTCTCCCCAAATCTGCCGTAATGCTAATAAGTAAATCACCTTCTTGAACTTTGGTTCGTTTTGCTTCGGAATTATTAGGAGCATTGATAGGCTGTATATTGTCAGTGGAAATGTGGCAGTCTTTTACATTCTTAATGGTGATAAACCATTCACTACCATTATCCACACAGTATTGCGCCCAACCACGAGAACCAGATGTCAAAAATTCAATATGCTCTGCGAGTCGGCAAATCGGATAGCCTTTGGGATTCAATTTCGGATCTCCAAACAATTCGATAAATCGGGATTGGCATTCAACCAATGTATTTTCGGTGTGAAATCTTCACATTGTTCTGATTGACCATTGCATACTGCATTGTAGTGTCGATTTTTGCATGACCTAGTAAGCGTTGTACCTGCTCAATGGGCATTCCCTTATCTATCGCACGAGTTGCCAGTGTTCGGCGGAATTTATGTGGATGCACTTTCGTGATTCCAAGTCTGCGTCCTAGCTTTCTAAGGCATAATTCTACACCACTGATTTCCAAACGATTATGTGGACTCAGCAAAGAAACAAATAATGCTGGATTATCATCCTTACGACTATCCAAGTAATTTTTTAGATGAATTTTGGTCCTTGCATCAAAATATACTGGTCTTTCTTTACTTCCTTTTCCAAATACAACACATTCACGATTTTCAAAATCAATATCTTCACGATTCAAATGAACCAGCTCTCCAACACGCATACCCGTTGACGCCAAAAGATCAATCATTGCCAAATCTCGTACTGATCCACACTGATCACGCATTGTTTCAAGTGCTTCATCCGTATATGTTTCCTTGACTGTTTTGCTGGAACGAATCTTATGTATTCTTCGTACCGGACTTTTCATAATATAATTCTCATCTTCAAGCCAAGCGAAAAAGCTGGACAAAATGCGACGAATATTATCTATATTACTCTTGCTACACTGAGATTTCTGCTGGTACTCTGATAAATAATTACGCAAAGCATCCGTAGTCATGTGTGTCACATGACTATCTACCTGAGAAAACATCTTTTGTATTGAAGTTTCATAATAGTGCAGGGTTTTTTCACTACAACCCTCTACACGTTTTGCAGAAAGAAACATTGCTAAAAGTTCTTCATTTGTTTCTGTATTTCGTTGCACTGCACCTTCTGGCTTTTCAATAACTTCAACTTCCCATAAGCAATGCTGTAATGTCTCTAAAAGATGTTCCAACTGTGCATTATCTAAATACGGCAGCATCTGACGTGTAATTTCTGAAATAATTTGTTCTTTCATGTTGATATACCTCCAAAATTTATGATATACCAACATCCTACCCCGCTTATTTTTAGCTAAAATATTGCTGCATAAGAGATTTTTTCAAAGTTTCCAGTTCTTGGAGTCCCTGCTGTACTGCCAATTTTGATTTGTCTGTCTGGGCGACAAAAGTAATATATTGCCTCTGCAATGATATCGGCGGCATTAGATAATTCATTTGCATAAACGGCTTTTGGGTAATCTTTTTCAAATCTCCCGCATCTTGATATTGTGTGAAATCAATATGTTCCATCAAAGCACATAGAAAGCGGATATCGCATTCCTTGCTATTTATGCTGCTAATGTACATTGCGTTATCCGTTACCCATAATGGGGCTTTGGCTAAATGCACATTACCACTTTGAAAACCAACACGCCCGATGATAATGGTGTCATAATCACAAAGGATTTCATCAGTGTACCACGAAATCCCATTGCCACCATAGGCTGGAATGCCCTCAGTATACCGCTTGCTGTTCGGTAATGTTTTGCCATTTGATAGTTTAAATAATGCTTCACCCGAAACCGTCGGTAGCCCTTTGTCGTTTTTTAGTGGATCCCCAAACAATTCGATAAATCGGGACTTAACGAGTTGATCAAGAAGACTCAATTCCTCTTTTCGTTTGTCTATCAAACTTATAACTTGGTTGATTTCATCAACAATTTGCAGCTGTTCAGTCATGTTGCGGTATGGAATCACCATTTGACGCATTGCCATCTGCGTTAACTTCTGTCGTGTTGCACCATTGACCAGTCCCTCTGTGTTGTAAAACATAAGTGCATAGCAAAGATAATCTACATTCACAAGCGGCTTGGCTTTCAATACGTGTGCGTGGTTATTTACCCAGCACTTTCCAGAAACGCGATATGCAATCGGTCGCTCTTTGGAGCCGAAGTTTCCTCCATCTTCTGCAAGAAGCACTAATTCATCATCAAATATATATTCTGCCACATAATCCTGCAACCCATTTGCTCCGTAATACGGATAAATACCCGCCTTGCGATTCTTTGCAGTAATCGGTACACGACGAGAATCGAGGATTTCGCACACTTCTTCCAACTTTTTATATATTGCACTCATGCTGCCACCTCCATCTCACCGAAAAGTTTTGATTTGTCGGTCTGGGTAACAAACTTCACAAATGCGCTTTGTTCGTCCATTGGCGGCACATACAACTGCAAAGAATTGATGGAATTGAAGTTAAGTCCTGCCTTTACAGCACTTTGATTTTTAGATTCAAACTGTTCTCTTCCTGCCGGACTTTCCATAAAAAACGCAACATACAGCGGATTGAGAATTTCTTTATTCAGTCGAATACAAGTAAGATGCTGATTGATGTATGCCCCATGATCAGCAATTCCTTTAGTCACAACGCCTGTTCTCCCCAAATCTGCCGTAATGCTAATAAGTAAATCACCTTCTTGAACTTTGGTTCGTTTTGCTTCGGAATTATTAGGAGCATTGATAGGCTGTATATTGTCAGTGGAAATGTGGCAGTCTTTTACATTCTTAATGGTGATAAACCATTCACTACCATTATCCACACAGTATTGCGCCCAACCACGAGAACCAGATGTCAAAAATTCAATATGCTCTGCGAGTCGGCAAATCGGATAGCCTTTGGGATTCAATTTCGGATCTCCAAACAATTCGATAAATCGGGATTTTACAAGCCTATCGAAATAATCCATTCTTTGCTTCTGAACTCCTATAAGATTATCTATTTTATCTAAAACATCCGCTATCTTCTTCTGTTCCTCCAGTGACCGAAAATTAAAAGGGAACTCCATCAGTGTTGATAATTTCAAATTATCACGCACACTTCCCGAAGCATAGTTTTTAATTAGCATACGAGCAATGTCACTTTTCAGATAATGTAATAAGTACCTTTTATCTACGGATTCATCAACACCAAAAACAACATATAACGGGCTAACAATTACTCTTTCTTCACTGTGCTGCCAGTCAATCGATCCTACGTTGATTCTTGATGGATTGTAAGCAAAATAACCATAAGGAACAATTTTATAAGTTGTCCGATCTTTGCTTGCAACATCTTTGCTAAAGTAACCTGTGCAAAATCCTTGCTCATTTGTAACGCTATACACTGGTATATCTTCATCTAATTTGTTCCGAACAGAATATTCTGAGATAGCTGTTCCAAGTTTTTTTATCATAACATCTCCCTCAATTCTTTCAGACCTATTGTAATTTCTTTTTCCAATTCATCCAGTTTATCGAGAATCTCACTGGTCGGCGGATACTCTACCGGTATATATTCTGCTTTTTTATACTTGTTAATAGAAAGATCATATCCATTATCAACGATTTCCTGCTTTGGCACAAAAAAGCTCTGTTCAGTACGTTCTCTATTTTCTTCCTCTTCCAAATGCCGGAAGCGTTCAATAATATCAGGAATGTCATTGTCACTAATTTCAGAACGCTTATCATCTAGTGTAAACCCATCCGCTTTCATGTCATAGAACCAAACCTTGTCTGTGCCGCCTGCTCCGGTTTTGGTAAATACTAAAATGGCTGTAGATACTCCGGCATAAGGTTTGAATACACCTGATGGCATAGAAATAACCGCCCTCAGCTGATGATTTTCCACAAGTTCCTCACGAATGGATTTATGTGCTTTAGAAGAACCAAACAATACTCCGTCTGGTACGATACACGCACATTGACCACCTTTTTTGAGCATTCTAAGGAACAGTGCCAAGAAAAGTAATTCTGTTTTCTTTGTGTTTGTAACCGCCTTCAAATTACCATTGATACTTTCCGCATCAACCGTCCCCTTGAAAGGAGGGTTGGCAAGGCAAACTGTGTACCGATCGCTGATTTCATTCTGTTTAGAAACACTATCCCTATAATCAATATCAGGATTACTAATAGAATGTAACATCAAATTCATTGCAGAAATTCTCAGCATAGTACGGTCAGTATCAAAACCGGTAAATGCCTTCCCTGCAAAATGCTCCCACTGTTCTGCGGTCATCTCATCTTCATAATGCTTACGAATAAATTCTGCCGAACTAACCAAAAAACCAGCAGTACCACAAGCAGGATCACAGATTGTGTCATCTGGAGTAGGCTGAATCAGCTCTACCATCATCTCACGAATATGTTTCGGTGTACGGAACTGCCCATTCTGTCCTGCCGTAGCCAGCTTACCCAACATATACTCATATAGATCGCCCTGCATATCAAGATCGGCTATATCGTGTTCGTAAAGATCATCAAGTCCTGTTATGATTTTCTGCAACACCTGAGGCGTAGGAATTAAAAACATTGCATCTTCCATGTATCGAGCAAATGCGGTATTTTCTTGTGTTGCATCTCCAATCTCATCAGCTATTTCAATCATTTCTCCCTGCTCATTGAAATCTGGTAAATGTCCATTCTTCAATGCCTTAATCGCCGGGAAAATACGCTGTGACATGATAACGTAAATATCCCTTGGATCATTATTTTTGAATTTGCTCCAACGCATGGACTGACCTATCGCAGATTGTGGAAAGATTTTGTCCATCTTAACTCCACCCTCTATTTCAAATGCTTCATTCTCCATTTCTTTTTCATCAAGAGAACGAATAAACATAAGATATGTAAGCTGTTCAATAACTGTCAGCGGATTTGTAATACCGCCCGCCCAAATGTCTGTCCATATCTTATCTACCTTATTTCTTATTGCACCAGTAACCATAGTTGTTCCTCCTCGAAGTATCTTTTCCTTTATTCAAATCACTTATCACTCTTTCCATTTTCCCTCTCAGAATCAGATTCATCGGGAAAAATCTCAAGAATGTCGTCAACCGTACAATTCAGTTTCAAACATATCTTTGCAATAATTTCCATAGAAACAAGCTCGCCTCGCCCCATTTTACTTATGGTGCTTGAACTGATTTCTGCCAGTTCACAAAGATTTTTTTTCTTCATTTTGCGATCTATCAGCATCTTAAACAATCTGTTATATGAAATTGTCATTTCATCCCGCCTTCTTTTTTCAAATCTACTATTTTCGACAAAATACACTTTAATTATAACACAGGAAAGCCATAAGTAAACGAAAAATGACGCCTTCTCACAAATTCTGTTCAAAGCGTCAAGCAGCGTTTAGCCGTCCCGGTGGTGGCTTAAAACGAAAAAAAGAGCCACGACTGCCACTCCCAAAATCGGAGCAACAACCGTGGTATCTCTAATTGTTTTTTTGAACGGAAAGCAGAGGATTCGAATCTCTGGTGGAATTACTCCCACAGTACCTTAGCAGGGTACTACCATAAACCTCTCGGACAGCTTTCCAAAGTGGGCAGGGAAGGACTCGAACCTTCGGTGTTTCCGTTGTGGCTGATTTACAGTCAGCTGCCTTCGCCACTAGGCTACCTACCCATATCCCGGCAGTTTTCAAAAACTGCCAGATTTTTCAACCGCACATTCTAATCTCATCGTTCTCTGATAAAACCAGAATGTCCTCCATTTTCACCTTAAAGATGATTGATAAAATAACAAGATTATCAACAGACGGTAAAGCCGCACCATGCTGCCATTTGTATATAGCCTGCGGTGTCTCAAAGCCAAAGATAATCTGCAGCTCCTTGACTGAAAGATTTTGTTGCTTTCTCAATTTCTGAATGTTCTCTCCTGTTTTTACCATGTCAATCATCGGAAAATCTAACATGATATTTTTCTCCTTTCTGTGCCAGCCCCGGACTGACACAGCAGAATATCAGTCTGACGCCTTGAAATTATAGATTGGTTTCATAATGTCGATAATATCGACGGATTCCTGAATGACATCAATAATGTCTTCCAGTGACTTATAGGCGAACGGAGCCTCATCCAAAGTCGCTTCATTTACAGAAGTTGTGTAAATTCCCTGCATCGCTTCTCTGTACTCGTCCATACTCAAGGTCTCTTTCGCTTTCGTTCTGGACATCAGGCGACCTGCGCCATGCGGTGCAGAATAATTCCACTCCGGATTTCCTTTTCCGACTGCAAGCACACTTCCATCCCGCATATTGATTGGAATGAGAACCTTTTCTCCTGCATGAGCCGCAATCGCACCTTTTCGCAAAATCATTTCATTGACATCTATATAGTTGTGGATAGTATGGAACCCGTCGGTTCCGGTAAGTCCACATCGGTTAAGCAGAATCTCTGCGAGCAATTCTCTATTCCTGAGTGCAAACTTCTGACAAATATCCACATCATGCAGATAATCTTCGAAATAACTGCCGTAAACATAACAAAGGTCTTCAGGAATCATCAGCGGTTTATTCTTCCATTTCAGTTCCAGAAGTGCTTGCTGGATTTCTTTTCCTCTTCCAGCTGCTTTATATTCTGCAATCAGAGCATCTCTCTTTTTGAAATACTCCTCTTTGCCCTGGTGAAGTTCAATGGCAAGCTGCTGATAAATTTCCGCCACTTGTTTTCCCAGATTCCTGCTACCGGTATGAATAACGAGGTAGTTTGTTCCATCCGCAGCACAGTCAATCTCGATAAAGTGATTACCACCGCCTAATGTACCCAAACTCTTTTCAATCCATTTGGTTTTCTGTAAAGAACGATAGCAGCGAAGTTCAGTCAGATCAAACCTCTCCCGCCTCCCTTCCCACGCATTTTTCCCAGACGGAATGTAATGACAGGCTTCATCAAATTTTTCCAAATCAATTTCCTGTTTACCAAGATGCACGGTATACATTCCGCAGCCAATATCAACACCGACAACATTTGGAACTGCTTTTCCATTGACTGTCATAGTCGTTCCAATCGTACAACCTTTTCCTGCATGCACATCTGGCATAATTCTCACACTACAATCTTCTGTAAAATCCTGATCGCACATTCTGCGGATTTGTTCGATAGCTTCTTCCTCGATGACATTGGCATAACAAATTGCTGTTGTCTTTGCTCCTTTAATCTCTAACATCGCTGTTTTCCTCCTTTCCTGCAATGTTGAACCATCCTATACAGATTCGAACTGTAATCCTGCGGTCCGTAGCCGCATACTCTATCCATTGAGCTATAGGATGAAAAAACCGCCTATCCCAATAAGATAAGCGGTCAATAAACAAAATCTATGATACTGATTTCAGCTCCGAGATTTCCATTTGCTTAACTTATAGGAATGCACACCGAATAAACTATGTTCTTTACGAAGATCATAGCGGCGTTCAACACTATACAGTTTACTGGTTATCATTGCTGTCATCATAATCTTTCCCTTTCTCGGACTCTTTTTTGTCCGCTTTTCTTTCAATACACCCAATATAACACAGAAAAATCTGTTTGTCATTATACTGGTGGTATAAAATCTGCCACTTTCTTATCAGTAAAATGTACTATCTTACCGGCTCTTTTCGTACACTATACTCTGAATTTCGGCTTTTCGTACCGTACTCTAAATCATCCCAAAACCATATTTCAACTTGGCATCCCTGTACCATCTTGCTCGTTTATAATCCATCCACTCTCATCAGAATCTATAATCAGTACCTGTTTTATTAAACATTTTGCATCGGGCTGCATATTAAGCCATTTTATTAATTTCGTTTTTTCTTCGTTGATTACTATATAATATGGTGTACGAATTCTTTCAAGATAACGCTGATATTCATCTTCTGATTTTATGTCACTATAATAGCCGAATACCGCTGAAATATAATATTTTCCATCACCTTATCTTATTATTGCGTGCATATTATGCCCTCTTTAATCCATAAAGTACGATGTTATTTTTTCTTTGCTATCTAATACCTCGTCTACTGGTACTCCACATGCTTTTGCCAAATCAATAGAGCCTTCAAACGCTATATGAATGTCCGGTACAAATGCCCTGTCTAATAATTCCATGAACAACTTCGTATCTTTGCCAATTTCATCTACAAATTTCTGATACCGATCCTGTAATGAAACATCCAGCTGATGTACTGCTTCTGCATATTCTTCAAATATCTTCTGTTCTCTGGCTGACAGATTATCTTTTGCGATCTGATACATCATAGTTCCTACAGTATTGCCAATCACTGCACCAAGTACAGGAACCGGAATCAATACTTGACCTGCAAATGAAGAAAGTGCACTAACTGAAGCATCTAAACATAACATTTCTGAATTCTCAATAAATCTCTGTTCATCTACATTTCCCTGCTTTAATTGATATGCCTGTTCCGCAATACCAAATGTTGCTGTTACCATTGCGCTTGCTACAGCTGCCGGAGTTGCAGTAAAATTTGTCAATGTATAAATAGATGCTCCTCGTATACCACCCTTCAAAGTTCCCTTCCCTGTAGTAGCTGCAATCTCTTTCCAATCATCCTCATCAAAAGCATTGAATTTCTTACCAGACTTTCTTTTTTCGGCTATTCCCATGCACAATGCCATAGCACCCTCAATTGCAGCTGCGACTGCTGTTGCTTTCGCTCCTTCAGATAGCGTAAGTTTACTTTTATTATATGCCTGTTCTTTTCTTTCCTGATTTCGTTTTCTTATACTATCCTTTTCTTTTGAAAAAGTCTGTTCATATGTTTCTTTCTGGACTTCAGAATATTTCAGTTTAGACGGTTCTACTTTATCTAATGGAATATCTCCACTTCCAAAAAAATCATGTACTTCTCTCCACTGTTTCAGTGAAAAATCACCTGTTGAAGTCGACATTTTATTTGCTTCTTTTTCTGAAATCGAAAGCAACCACTTTATTTTCTCATAATGGTCTTCCGGAATCTGATATACACCACCGTTATCAAGGAAATCAGGGTAGTCCTTTAAATGCATACGAATTGCCTGTAGTGATAAATGTCCACCACTATTTACAAATTTCTGCTGAATCAATGTTGCACCTCTCCTTAAATCTTCAGGACCATTGTCATTAATCCATTCATAAATAGGTGCTTTCCCTTCAATCTGTTCTCTGGCATTTCCTATACCACACTCCGCAACTTCAGCAATAAATCCATGCATTCCATATTGACCGCCTCGCCCTTTTCCGTTGTTTACTATATCTCTGCTAATTGTTTTAAGTGTTTCACTAATGGTAGACATCGCTTCGTTCAGATTTAATTCTTCTTTCTGCAATGCTTCCATCAATCGGTCTAATCGCACCTGATTCAGGTAATTAATCCATGAAGCAACAGCTTGTTCTTGCCCACTTTTAATCATCTTTTTAGCTTCTATCATTTACTTTATTCCTCCACAGTTTCACCAAGCGTTGCCGCCAAAGATTTTGCATTGTTCACAAGTGTTCCCAATAACATTTGCCCATCATCTGTTAATTCCATAAAACTCTTTCCATAATAGGACATACACTTTCTGTACTGATCATTCAACATATTTCTTAATTTGTCTATCTTATCTAATAATGACTGCATTTTTACATTTACTTCACTAATTGATTCAACGTTGCGTAATACTGCCTCGATCTCTTCTTTTTTTTCTTTACCAATTTTTATCTTTTTATTTGCAAACAAAGCGATTGATGCTAATAGCGTAGCTCCTCCAATTGTCCAACCAACCGGACCTGCCATTGCTAAAAATGCGGTTCCAGATGCCATTCCACCGCCTCCAGCAGCAGCCGCACCACCTCCAAGCCATGCTAAAGCCGCATTGGTTGCAGCTGCACCTGACAATGTTGATATAGCAGTTCCTGTAGATGCTGTACCAAATGTAGTTGCTACCCACATAGCTGCACTCGGAGCCAAACTGGCAACAGCCATACCCCCGGCTACTCCTGCCCCCACACCTGCCATGGATTTCTTTGCTGCATCAAGTTCTTTCTTTGCATAATCACATACATCTTTAAATTCTTTCTTGTAAAGCTGAATCTCCTTAAAATCCGCATCAAAATTCTTAGGATGATTTGCAATACTGTTTACCAAATTTTCAACATTTTCTAGTAAATCCACCGATCGTTCCCTTTGTCTAAGAATTTCCGAACCGTTATTCTCAAACTCTGCATATGCCGCATTATATCTATTTACTGCATTGTGTAGTTGATCATCAAGATCTATCTTCTTTTCTTTCTTATCATTTTGCTCTTTACTTTTAATAACATCTTGTGTGTCTTGCTTTTTGTGTTCGGATACTGCATTTTTTATCATATCAACACTTGTTTTTGTACCTTCAGAAAATCTTTCTGCACCATCCTTTACTTTTCTCGTCACAAATCCAAGCCCACCTTTCGTTCCTTTAGAAATTTTATCAAGCATTTCACTATCCTTTACCTGCTTTCCTGCATCCACAATAGTTTCACTGATAAAATTTCCTGTATTTTTCATTTTATCTTTAAATGATTTTCCCATAATAATCCTCCCTTTTTAAAACAATGTTGGATCTGCTCCATACCAGGTTTGCACATCATTTTCTGTTGTAGCATTTTCAATCCATGTAACACCGAATACATACTTAGTTGTCTTAGTCTCTTCCTTAATTAAATATGAAACGCCATTCTCCATATATCCATTATCATAATCATATATTTCTGATGAACGTGTTCCATCGAAATAATATCCTGCTTCCCCTTCCATACCTATCGACAATTTCGTATTTCCTTTATAGAATGATTTCACTTCCAATCGTTCTCCTGATTCTATTTCATCTGCTTTGGATAAAATATGTCCCTTTATTTTGCAAGAAATTACGTGTGTTTTACCATCTGGAATAAAATCAACTTCAATGGCATATCTTCCATTAACGTCAGGACATAGATTTCCTGATACTGCAATATTTTTTTCTTTATATTCAACTTTTTTATCATCTATATATATTTCAATATCTCCTAACGGCGTGATTAGCATAAAACCTCCTCCAATCTGTTTTCATTATAACATTCAATCCATATTTACGCATTAAAAAAGGATGCAGGAATCCACTTCCTACACCCTTAATCAACATCATAATGTCACACTTTTATCTTACACCCAAATCAGCCCCTCTCTCCAGATTATCTTTTCCCTGTTTTTCCTGAATAATCCTCTTGTTAATCTCAAGCCGTTCATGAATGGATAATTTCTTATCTTTTCCAGTAGCTGTCTGCTTCTGCTGTCCCGGTTTATTGTCTGCTTTTACAATATCCTTAACTACTTCATTCGCTTTAACTTCTGCTCTCGGCACAGTTTCTCTGCCCTCATTTCTTTCCGCCACCTGCTGTTCTCGTCTTTCCTTTACACCGCTTTCTTCCAGACTGCAGCAGCTCTGAAGATACGGAAGTACATGATTCTGCATGTCTGTCAGGTCTTCCATATACTTTTTGAACTCTTCATTGCCTTTACCTTTCTGATAGTTGATCCAGCTTTCATCTGTCAACTTCATTTCATTTTGCATTTTTAATTGGCTGATAATACCGCCATTTCCAGAACCGATATCAATTTCCCCTTTAAAGCTCTGCAATATCTGCTCGTCTTTTTCAGCATAATATACGGTAAAAAACAGCTTTGCCGTCATTGTTGGTTCACCGGTTTTGGGATTACGGTCAGCATACCATGCTTTATCCTGTGCTACAGTTTTGAAATCCAGGTCAGATAACTTCTGGCATCTTGGTTTCATAAATTCGCTCTTCTCACAATAATTCACATACACCATCGGTTCCATATCTTTTGGAAGCTCCGGTTCATAGGCTTTCAGCCTTTCAATCAATACTCCGGCACGGACAGACTGATCGCATTCTTCATCAATGATATCCTTCAGGTAAGAAATATAAGAATGGATATTACCGCTTCGCAAATTCAGCATTACTTCCTGCATAGTGTTCTCACCCGGCTCCACATGGTCACGATACCCATACGGATCAAACTCTTCCGCAATCTTATCCAGTGCATCTGCCAGCTGTTCTGTGGTCATCTTTTCTGGATGCATCGTTTCCCTGACATCTTTCATAGGCACGTATTTAAAGCCCGGCAATGCTTCGTGGATTTTTTCAATTCCTTCCCGTACAAGTGAAAGTTCTCCATAAAATCGAATATCATCCATCAGATTTCCCAACACCGTATTTCCTTTTACGATTGCAAATTTTGCTTCATCGTAATAACTGTCTTCCGGATCACGATAGATTATTCCCATTGAGCATCCCAGATACGCAGTTTCTGGATTCTCCCTATATTTTTCATAGACTGCAGCTATCTGATTAACATCTGTACTTTTCTCATAAGCTCCCATATCATGGAACTCATCACATTCTGCCGCAAAATATTCCAGATAAGGTTCTTTCTTCGGTGGCATATTGTTGAGGACATTATCAATCATATTATAATTTGCCTCTTCCAGTTCCTCCACCTTTGCCAAAGGCTTATATTCGCCCTGGCTTTTCTGGATTTCTGCCATTACAAACTCGTCCATTTCTTCTACTTTTTCCATCAGCTGGTCATAATCCCCACGGATGCGTTCTCCAGTCCAGCCTTCCTCTTCCAGAAGTTCCTCTGCCGCTTCTTCAATGGAAATCTCATCATTCTCATAAACACCGCCATCCATCAGACGAAAATCTTCATCGTAAAAGGAATAATCATACCCTTCTTCCGTTGTCTGAATCGCAAAATACTGTTCTCCTACCTGATATGCCAGTTCATCAAGAACCTGTTCTTCCAGATTCAGGAAAGAATCCAGCTGTTCAAAACTGATACTGTCTACAAAATGAGCTGTTACTTTTTCCCCATCATTCAGAACTACGATATCACTGACAGACAGGGAATGCCCACTGAAGTCTTTCGGTCTATCAATGTTGAACCTTTCAAAAATATCATCCAGTGACGTATTTCCCAGTAATTCTCCAACATAGACCAGCTTATAATCTTCTTTTTTTATCTGCATACCATGACTTTCAATAAAACTCATATTCATAAATGCATAATTTTCGCCCGGTGAATCATCCTTGATCTGATAAATACCAAGGGTTCGCCTTGTTCCTAACAACAGGTTTGCCTCTTTCAAAGACTGAATCTGCGGATATTTCTGCATTTCCCATTCCAGGTTACGAAAACGCTCCCGTTCTTCCATGGACATCTGATAATGCTCCGGTCCTCGTTCAATTTCCATGCGTTCCGTGACATAAATCGGTGAAGAAAAATTAGTGATCAGATAAATATCTGCTCCAGCATCGTATAATTTCAGTGCTTCTTTCTGGTCAATGACACTCATCGGTTCCTGAAACGCTCCAAAATCTTCATCGGCATAATCCAGGTCATTCTCCTTTATCCGTTCCCACATTTGCGATTCCATTCCAAACAGACCTTCATGTGCCTGTATCATTTCTTTACTTGCATACTCTCCCTTGCCGCCATCACTGCCCAGGCAATAAATCTTAGAACCCATTCTGTGATAATCCAAAGCTGCTTCTTTTCTAAGCGGCACCATGTCTTCTGCTGTATATCCATAATCACGTAATTCCAGCTTGCCTATGGTTGGATCCGGCAGTTCCTGAATATCCATTTTTGCATCATCCAGCAGATCCTCTACACCTTCTTCATCTGCCTTACTCAATGCATCTGCCAGATTTCTTACCAGAGTCCTAACTTTCTCTTCCTCACCAATCAGATTCGCATATTCAAAAATCTGTTCTTTTACATCTGTTGGAAATTCTATGCCTCTACGCTCTGCCTGAGCGATCCGTTCCTGCGTATATTCCTGCATTTTCTTTGTTTCTCTACCTGTTATCCTGTTTCTTGCCATATAAACTCCTCCTGTATTCTGAAAGATGGCATAATCCACAGAACATTCTTTCTGTCAGATTATGCCATCTTCCTTGTTTTCTTATTCCAGACCGAAGTCCCGTTTTCTGGTTTCTTTGCCAGTTTCACTTTCTCGCTGGCTCTTTTCTTTATAAATCTGCAGTTTTTCATGGATAGAACCTCGTGCCGGTCTTTCTTCTTTCTCTTTTGATTCCGACTGCTCTGTTTCTGTATCTTCCCGTTCATCCATATTGAGAAGTGCATTTACTTCTGACAGTCGTTCCAGTTTTTGGTTCAGTTCCTCTTCTTTTGGAAATGGCTTCCCGACTTCCTCTTTGGCATTTGTCATCTGCTCCTGTACCGTTTCCAGCCGTTGTTCTGCTTCTGCCAGTTTCTCCGGATAGCTTTCCAAAAGGTTGTTGATACGAGTGATATTTCCTAGAGCATCGGCTCCCAACCGAACTTTAGCTACCGATTCATGCTTTACAGACAGGATAAACTCTTTGCTCCAGCTGTCGAATTGGATTCTCATGTTAAATCCCTGATAGCTTCCAATATTCATAGCTGCATCTACAGATTTAATGTCTTTGCAGACCGCCAGAAGTGCCGCACCCGCCTCTTTCTTTTCTGTGAACACTTTGCCACTGATTTCCATAGAAAACTTCTCTGAATCTGTGATTTTATGCTCAGAAAAATGAGTGATGTCTGCCTTGTAGCTGGCAATAATCTCCGTCAGTTTTGCAATCTGTTGCGGGAAATTCCTTGCAATATCATCTTCCAGTCGGTATTGGTTATTCATGTGGTTCGCTTTTAAAAGCTTTAATTTCGCCACATCCACATCCAATGCCATCTTCTCTTTTACTGCTGGATTTCCGGTTGCAAGTGCCTTGACCTCCGCATAGGAAAGTGCCGCTTCATCCACATCTTCGCAACTTCGCACAGGTGCTTTGCTGGTCATGATCTGAGAAATAAATTTCTGCTTATTCTCAATCAACTGGTCGAGTAGGTCAGCGGTATTACTACCGCTTTCCCCTCTAAGAACCGTGCGTGAGAGTTTCCCCTCACACGGCTCAAGCACTTATAAGCCCTGCGTTAGCAGAACCAGTTCATCAACATTTTTCGAGTAATGAAGTTCTCTGTGGCAATCAGCATGTAATAAGACATTCTTTTCTTTAAAATCTGCTCCCACTTCCGTATGGATTCGGAATCCCCGTTCCACTGTGATAGGTTCACCACAATGCGGACAAATGCCTTTCTGCATTTTATACAGTGCATTTAATTTCTTCCTTCCATTGATTTCTCGAAGCATTCTCTTTGTGTCTCTGTCCTCGAAATATTCTGTGAAACGCTCATCAAATGGTGTCGCTTCTGATTTTGTTTTCAGCCACCTTACTATTTTAGTATCAGTAGCATATATCAGATGTAATTCAAATGAGTCTGCCATATTTACACTGAATGTCCAGTTCCTTGTGCCGACTCTCCTGAAATATTTCTTTGCTATCCATTTGTGGCTTTTCTTCGGATGCCTGCGTTTACACCATCTCCACAGACATCTCCATACATCGAAATCAAACCTGTCAAACGCCTGCGAGGAGACATTATACTTTTGGAAATTTACCCATCCTCTGATGACCGGATTTAATTTTCTTATCAAATCTTCCTGCTTCATAGATGGATTTTGCTTTATAATCCCCCGTATCTTATTCACAATGGCTTTATAATTCCTTTTGGATGGTTTTGTAAGAAGCTTGTCTTTATACCACCGTATATTACATCCGAGAAAATCAAAACCATCTTCGATATGGGTAATCACTGTCTTTTCTTCTGACAGTTCCAATCCTCTCTCTGATAAAAATTCCCGGATAATCGGGAGAACACCTGCTTCCAAAAGCTCTCTACTTTCGCCTGTGACGATGAAATCGTCAGCATAACGTATAAAGTTCACTTTTGGAAAATATGCTTTTCCATCCCTTTTAGTTTTGTGGTATTTCTTCCTAATCTGGACTTCCAGACCATCCAGCACCATGTTGCAGATAGTTGGTGAGATAGCCGAACCCTGTGGGCTGCCGAGGTCTGTTGGAAATAATCTTCCGGTCTCGACATACCCGCTTTTTAACCATTTTCGCAGAATATCTCTGTCCATCGGGATATGGTTCAGTATCCATTCGTGGCTGATGTTATCAAAACAACCCTTAATGTCTCCTTCCAGCACCCATTTAGGGGATTTTGCTTTATTCAGACAGGTAAAGCACTGTTCGATTGCATCCTGTACACATCTCTTTGCTCTAAATCCATAGGAGTTAGGGTCAGCAGTGATTTCCGCAATCGGTTCCAGTGCAAATTTGTACAATGTCTGCATCGCTCTATCCTTCATACATGGGATACTGAGCGGCCTCATTTTTCCGTTCTTTTTCGGGATATATACCCTCTTTAACGGTAATGGTTTATAGCCTCTGCGTTTTAAGCTGAGAATTGCTTCATATTTCAGTTTGGGAGTAGACCATAAGATTTTGTCTACACCTGCTGTCTTTTTGCCTTTATTACTCGTTACTCTTTTTACAGCTAAAGCACGTCCGTAGAAAGAGTGTGTAAGCAGCCATTGCAAAGACTTTACTTTGCCGGTTCTGCCCTGTTGATGAGCCTTTACGATACGCATTTGCAGTTTTTTAACGTATGCATTCGCTTTGTTCCAGTCGATGCTGTCCCATGCCTTAGCAACGTCAGAAGTCGCACACATTTTCATGTTCATTTGCCTTACTCCTTTCAAAAATTCTATAAACTCTCTCGTAATTAAGCACCATGCGGAATTCTGCTCCCCTTTCGGGTGGGGCAAATTTTGAACCCCTATCCGTCCTCATTACAAGGTCGGCATTCGCTTCCTCCGCAATCCTTTACCCGCATTCCCAACGGCTTCCCTTACGGTCCACTTGCCTTTGCAGGCGAGAATACGGGCTTGACACGTTCCACTTAATCAACAATCATTGATAGTTTAGGTTCCACCTCTACTCCGGCAGTCTTATGTCCGTGTATTCCTATCGTGGAGAGGAATATCCAACTGCACACCTTTTGGTTCAAGCCTGTCAGCTACTTTGGCTTGTTCAGCCTTAACGAAGCTTACGGTGATTCAGTTAATTAACCATGCTATCAGAAAGCCTGCACCCTAACCGCCTTGTAGCTGGCAGTTTTGCTTCTCCCTCACGGGATTTGCTCCAAATAGGGTTCCATTTATATCCGCTTCCGAACAATGCCATTACTGGCAAAGCCGGGGATATTGGCTTCATCCAACGGAATGGATGGTTTGGTCGGAATTACCGCCAAACAGTTAAATTAAGCGACTTCGTGTCGCACCCACATATACGCATCAAAGGTATTCTCTGTCACATACCGGAAAATCTTTACTTTTTTATTTTGATTGCCTTGCCGCAAGATTCTTCCCTCCTGTTGTTCCAAATCTGCGGGCTTCCAGGGGCAATCTAAATGATGAAGGGCAATCAGGCGATCTTGAATGTTCGTACCTGCCCCTAATTTCGGGGTAGAACCCAGTAAAACCCTGACCTGACCGGAACGCACTTTTGCAAAAAGTTCTGCTTTTTTTGTTTCCGTTCCTGCTTCATGAATAAACACAATTTCCTCTTTTGGTATCCCTTTTGTTACCAGTTTTTCCCGAATATCATCATATACATTAAAAGAACCGTCACTTTTTGGTGTTGATAAATCACAGAAAATAAGCTGTGTAGAAAGCTGCTCCTTTGTTTCTTCCCAAATAGAAAAAGTATTTTCCACACAACGGTTAATCTTGCTGTCTTCATAATCTGGAAGCATGTCATTGATAAGACGCTGATCCAACGCACATTTTCGTCCATCATTAGTGATTTTAAGCATATTATCAACGGAAGCGTCCACACCTCCGCTTCTTACAATTTCCGCACGTTCCCCAAACGCCGCTACTAATTCCTGCTGTTCTTCACTTGGCTTTAACACTTCATTGATATACTCTGCTTCCGGCACAGGTAAATGCAGCATATCTGCAGTCTGAATATCCGCACTTTCTTTAAAAAGAGAGATCAGCTCCGGAAGATTAAAAAAGCGGGCAAACCGTGTTTTTGCACGATAGCCCGTTCCTTCCGGTGACAATTCTACTGCTGTCACTGTTTCCCCAAAAGTTGCCGCCCAAGAGTCAAAATGTCCCAACTGTAACTTTTGCAAAGTATCATATTGTAAATACCGCATAATGGTATATAGCTCCGTCATACTATTCGAAACGGGGGTTCCTGTGGCAAAAGTAACACCCTTTCCTCCCGTCAGTTCGTCCATATATCTGCATTTCATAAACATATCTGAACTTTTCTGTGCGTCAGTCTGTGCAATCCCTGCAATATTTCTCATTTTTGTATAAAGGAACAAATTTTTGTAAAAATGGCTCTCGTCTACAAACAGCCTGTCTACCCCTAACTGCTCAAAGGTCACCACATCATCTTTTCTGGTATCATCGTTTAATTTTTCCAGTTTTTTCTCCAGACCTTTTCTCGTTCTCTCCATCTGCTTTATGGTGTAACGTGGACTGTCATCACTTTGTGCTTCTTCGATTGCCAGCATGATTTCTTCTATCTGCTGTTCAATCATTGCCATCTGACGCTCTTTTGACAGTGGAATACGCTCAAACTGGCTGTGTCCAATGATAATTGCATCGTAATCTCCTGTGGCAATCCGAGAACAAAACTTCTTTCGGTTCGCCGGCTCAAAATCCTTCTTGGTAGCTACCAATACATTGGCTCCCGGATAAAGCCGGAGAAAGTCACTCCCCCACTGTTCGGTCAGATGATTCGGCACAACATAGAGATTTTTCTGCGAAAGACCAAGCCGCTTACTCTCCATTCCCGCTGCGATCATCTGGAACGTCTTTCCAGCCCCTACACAGTGTGCCAGCAATGTGTTTCCTCCATACAATACATGGGCTACTGCATTTTTCTGATGTGGCATCAAGGTAATTTCCGGTGTCATTCCTACAAATTGAATATGACTTCCATCATATTCTCTGGGACGGACACTGTTAAAAATCTCATTATATTTCTTACATAAGGCTTCCCTTCGGTCTATATCACGAAAAATCCATTCCTTAAAAGCTTCTTTAATCATATCCTGCTTTTGCTGTGCCAGCATAGTTTCTTTCTTATTTAATACTCTGTGTTCTCCGTCAGCGTCCTGTATGGTATCATAAATCTTTGTATCCCGCAGATTTAACGCATCTTCCAGCAAACGATAGGCATTTGCACGGGCTGTTCCATAAGTAGCAGTTACCCTTGTATTCCCATACGTATCCAGCGATTTCCCTGAAATATTCCAC
>OKSF01000775.1_pt1 | contig 29487 bp, 27 predicted proteins | sample 1606061 | NCBI WGS metagenome assembly OKSF01 (sample SAMEA3541567, study PRJEB24748) | human gut metagenome | biome: human gut; feature: human-associated habitat; material: faeces | place: China | collected 2012
TGCCCCCGCCGCGGGGCGCGGCACGTTCCCGCCGTCCGCAGACGGCGAATCCCCCCGCTGAGGTTCAGCGAAAAACCTGCCGCCCGGATAGGGCGAACCGCCTGCGGCAGTTCGTGTGCCCTGCTCAGCCGGTGCTGAAAAAAACTGCCGCCCGGATAGGGCGAACACGCCTGCGGCAGTTCATGTGCCCCAGAGGGTCGGTGCCGGAAAACAAGGGATATCCCTTGACAAACCCGGATTTAACAGCTATAATATTAAAGCTAATACACAAATGCCGTGAAAAAGAGGAGTATTTTTCCTTTGCGCGTTTAGAGAGGGTGCGGTCGGTGCAAGCACCTCGGCGGGGAAGAAGAAGGTCGCTTTGGAGCAGAACAGCCGAATGTTTGTTAAGCTGTTCCGTCTGCCCCCGCGTTACGGGGCAACGAGTGCGCGTCTTTACGCGAATTCAGGTGGTACCACGGAGCATACTTCGTCCTGTTGTCGGGATGAGTATGCTCTTTTTTGTTTGCACAGAGGTATCCCGCATGTATATCGTAAATCAAATTGAAGGAGATAGATCAATGAGCGAACTGCCTAAGACCTACGACCCGAAATCGGTCGAGGACAAGCTGTACAAGTTCTGGGTCGATTCCGGCTTCTTCCACGCCGAGGTCAATCCGGACAAGAAACCGTACACCATCGTTATCCCGCCTCCGAATGTTACCGGCCAGCTGCACATGGGCCACGCATTCGATGAAACCCTGCAGGATATCCTCATCCGCACTAAGCGCATGCAGGGCTACGAGGCACTGTGGATGCCGGGCACCGACCACGCCGGTATCGCAACCCAGATCAAGGTAGAGGAGAACCTCCGCAAGGAGGAGGGCCTGACCCGTTACGACCTCGGCCGTGAGGAGTTCCTCAAGCGCGTATGGGCGTGGAAGGACAAGTTCGGCAGCCGCATCATCAGCCAGCTCAAGAAGCTCGGCACCTCCTGCGACTGGGACCGCGAGCGCTTCACCATGGACGAGGGCTGCTCCAAGGCTGTCCGCGAGGTATTCGTAAACCTGTACAACAAGGGCCTCATTTACAAGGGCCACCGCATCATCAACTGGTGCCCGCACTGCGCGACTGCGCTGTCCGACGCTGAGGTTGAGTACGAAACCCAGCCGGGCAAGCTGTGGCACATCCGCTATCCGCTCGCGGACGGCTCGGGCGAGCTGGTCGTTGCGACCACCCGTCCGGAGACCTTCATGGGCGATACCGGCGTTGCGGTCAACCCGAACGACGAGCGCTACAAGCACCTGATCGGCAAGACCTGCATCCTCCCGATCATGAACCGCGAAATTCCGATCTTCGGTGACGAGTACGTTGACATGGAGTTCGGCACCGGCTGTGTTAAGGTTACGCCGTGCCACGACCCGAACGACTTCGAGATGGGTCAGCGCCATGACCTCGAGCAGATTCTCGTGTTCAACGAGGACGCGACCGTCAACGCAAACGGCGGCAAGTACGAGGGCATGGACCGCTACGAGTGCCGCAAGGCGGTTGTTAAGGACCTTGAGGAAGGCGGCTGGCTCGTCAAGATCGAGGACCACGAGCACAATGTCGGCACCTGCTACCGCTGCGGTACGACCGTTGAGCCGATGACCTCGGCGCAGTGGTTCGTCAAGATGGCGCCGCTCGCCAAGCCCGCTATGGACGTAGTCAACGAGGGCAAGACCAAGTTCGTGCCCGACCGCTTCTCCAAGACCTACCTGCGCTGGATGGAAAACGTACACGACTGGTGCATTTCCCGTCAGCTGTGGTGGGGTCACCGCATTCCGGCGTTCTACTGTGAGGACTGCGGCGAAATGACCGTCTCCAAGACCGATGTATGCACCTGCCCGAAGTGCGGCAGCAAGAACATCCGTCAGGAAGAGGACGTACTGGATACCTGGTTCTCGTCCGCTCTGTGGCCGTTCTCCACGCTCGGCTGGCCGGATAAGACCAAGGAGCTGGAGTATTTCTACCCGACCTCTACCCTCGTTACCGGCTATGATATCATCTTCTTCTGGGTTGCCCGCATGATTTTCTCCGGTGTGGAGCACATGGGCGAAACCCCGTTCGAGACGGTTTATATCCACGGTCTGGTGCGCGATGCACAGGGCCGCAAGATGTCCAAGTCGCTCGGCAACGGCATCGACCCGCTCGAGGTCATCGACCAGTACGGCGCGGATGCGCTGCGCTTCACCCTCGCAACCGGCAACAGCCCCGGAAACGATATGCGTTTCTCGGATGAGCGCGTGCAGGCGTCCCGCAACTTCTGCAACAAGATCTGGAACGCATCCCGCTTTATCCAGATGAACCTGACCATCGACAAGGACAAGGCAGTCCAGCTGCCCGCAGACCTTGCCATCGAGGACAAGTGGATTCTCAGCAAGTTCAACACACTGGTTGCCGATGTTACCCGCAACATCGACCAGTACGAGCTGGGTCTGGCGGCTGCCAAGCTGAACGACTTCATCTGGGAGAACTTCTGCGACTGGTATATCGAAATTGCAAAGACCCGTCTGCAGACCGGCGACGAGAACGTACAGAAGGTGCTCTGCTATGTGCTGAGCGGCGCGATGCAGCTGCTGCACCCGTTCATGCCGTTCATCACCGAGACCATCTGGCAGGCGCTGCCGCATGAGGGCCCGTCCGTTATGGTATCCGCATGGCCGGAATACAAGGACGAGCTGCACTTTGCCGCGGAGGAGGCACAGATGGAGAGCCTGATGGACGCTGTCCGCGCCATCCGCAACCGCCGTGCCGAGATGAACGTACCGCCCTCCAAGAAGGCCAAGGTGCTCATCCTGACCGAGAAGAAGGATACGTTCTCCGCAGGCGCAGGCTTCTTCCCCAAGCTGGCATACGCTTCCGAGATCGAGCTCATCGACGCCGTTCCGGCGGACGCTGCCAAGATGGCATCCGTAGTCACCGGCGACGCACAGATTTATATGCCGATGGGCGACCTCATCGACTTCGAGGCCGAGCGGGCACGTCTCGGCAAGGAAAAGAGCAAGGTCGAGGCTGATATCGACTTTGTTATGAAGAAGCTGAACAACCCGAAGTTTGTCGATAAGGCACCCGAGAAGGTTGTTGCAGCCGAGCGCGAAAAGGCCGAAAAGCTGCGCGAGCACCTCGCAAAGCTGGAGGAGTCCATTGCAGCGCTGAATTAAGCTGCATGAAGCTGAATTAAATATAAAAAGAGTGGAGTTTTCTCCACTCTTTTTTCTTAACATTTTCCCCGAAAACACTTGACTGTAAACCCACTTTATCCCTTATAATGTAATCAATAGAAGGGAAGGTGATCGTATGAACATAGCAGAAGCAGAGCGCAGGACGGGCTTATCCCGGGCGAACATCCGGTTTTACGAGAAGGAAGGCTTGCTCAAGCCGACACGCGGCGAGAACGGCTACCGCGATTACACCGAGGACGATGTGCAGACCCTGCGGAAGATCATGCTGCTGCGGCGGCTGCGCCTGAGCGTGCCTGACATCCGCGCCATCGAGAGCGGCGAGAAAGCGCTGCCCGAGGCGGCGGCAGGCCAGCTCGACGTATTGCAGGGGGACATCCGCGAGAGCGAACAGGCGTATGCGATGTGCCGCGCCATCTGCGAGGACAGAGCGGAGTGGAACGGGCTGGATGTAGACCGGTATCAGTCCATCGTGCTGCCCGCAGACGACCCGCGCGAGAAAGACCGCATCCCGCCGACCGGCTGTCCGTGGCGGCGCTACCTTGCCCGCAATGTGGATGCCGGACTGTATGGGCTGCTGTGGTCGATGCTGTCGCAGTGGGTGTTCCGCATCAATCCGGAGAATTTTATCCAGGTTATGTCGAATCTGGCGTGGATGCTCGCGTGCGGGTATGTCGGCTGGCTGCTGACGTTCGTGTTCGAGCCGGTGCTGCTGCATTACTGGGGCACAACGCCCGGCAAGTGGATCTTCGGGCTGTCCGTCCGCGATGAGGACGGAGAAAAGCTGTCCATCCGCACCGCATATGCCCGTTTGTGGGGCGTGTTCGGCTACGGCAACTGCTATGCGCTGCCGTTCTTCGACTTGTACTACAATTACAAGTGTTACCGCGCGTGCAAAGAAGAGGAGCTGCCGTGGGATTTGGAGAACGGATGCAGCATCATCGTCCGCGAGCGGGAGGTGCGCTGGTATCGCGTGGCGCTGTACCTGCTGGTGATCGCGCTGCGAGCAGCCGCAGGTTACGGCATTGACCTGTACGCCAAGCTGCCGCCCAATCGCGGCGAGCTGACTCTTGCGGAGTATGTGGAGAACTGCAACGACTGCCTGAAATATAATCAGGGCTTGGCGCCGTATGTCCGGCCGGACGGCAGCTGGAATAGCGACGTGGGAATGGGCGGCAGGTATTTCTTCTCGCTGGGCGATTCTGTATCCGATGTGACGGTCGAAACCGATGCGGACGGCTATGTGCAGTCTGTGACGGTGGTTTCGGATTCGCAGAACGGCTCGTGCGGCTATCAGGAGCGCATGACGGTGTATTACGCCTTTGCGGCCGCGTATGCCAAATGGAGCTGGCTGTATGCCGACCACATGAGGGATGACATCATTGACGACGGCTGGGATTACGATGCACCGGATACGAAAAACGTCAAGGAGGCGCATCTCGACGGACTGAAGATGCGGTATGAATATGAATACAGCAATACAGATACCGTAAACCTGTATCTCAATCAGCCGATGCCGTATCATTCGGTGCTGACGATTGAGAAAGAGTGAGGAGTGGAGAGCGAAATGCTCTCCACTCTCTGCTTTATTAGAAAATTGCTTTCTTATTTGCCCAAAGTGTGCTATACTAATCTCACAAAACCATATAGATAGAGGAATAGCCAATGAAAGGAATCATTCTTGCCGCCGGTAAGGGCTCGCGCCTGTACCCGATGACACGTCCGGTATGCAAACCGCTGCTGCCGGTATACGATAAACCGATGATCTACTATCCGCTGGCTGCGCTCCTGCAGGCCGGTATCCGCGATATTCTCATCATCATCCCGCCCGGAGAGGAAGGCCCGTTCTACCGTCTGCTCGGTTCCGGCGGCCGCTTCGGCGTCAACATCACCTACGAGGTGCAGGAGGTTGCACGCGGTATCGCGGACGCGCTGCTCATCGGCTCGCAGTTCATCGGGGATGACTCGGTTTGCCTTGTTCTGGGCGATAATATCTTCTATTCCCCCAATTTCCAGAACTATCTGGACCGTGCCGTGCAGATGCAATCCGGCGCCTGCGTGTTCGGCTACTATGTCGATGACCCGCGTGCGTTCGGCGTTGTGGAGTTTGATAGTCAGGGCCGTGCGATTTCCATCGAGGAGAAGCCGCGCTATCCGAAGTCTAACTATATCATTCCGGGTCTGTATTTCTACGATAACTCGGTTATGGAGATTGCCCGCGGACTCAAGCCCTCGGCAAGAGGCGAGTTGGAGATTACGGATGTCAATATCGAGTACATGAAACGCGGTCAGCTGCACGTTGAAAAGCTCGACCGGGATTTCGTCTGGCTGGATGCCGGTACCGCCGAGAATCTGCTCGAATCCGCACAGGTTGTCCGCCGCGTGCAGGATGAGACCGGCCGCTACATCGCATGTCCGGAGGAGATTGCGTACGCGCGTGGTTATATCAGCCGTCAGACGCTGCTCCGTCACGCCGCTGACCTCAGCAAAACGCTGTACGGACGCTATTTAGAGTGCCTGTAAAGGAGAATCGCAAATGCCTGTTTATACCGAAACCAAAACCTACCACACCAAGGCCCACATGGGCATGATCGACGTTACTGACGACTTCCGCGCAGCGGTGCAGAACGCCTGCCGCAAGACCGGCATGAAGTCCGGCACGATCACCGGCTTTACCACCGGCGGTGTTGCCGGTCTGACCACGCTTGAGTTTGAGCCGGGCATGGTCTACCATGACCTCAAGGCGGCGATGGATGTCTTTTCGCCCTACCGCGATGAGCAGGGAAACGTCATTTACTATCACCACCACGATACCTGGCACGATGATAACGGCTCGTCGCATATCAAGGCGGCGCTGCTCAGCCCGTTTATCGTTATCCCGTTCGTGAATGGCGAGATCACCATCGGCCCGTGGCAGAATCTGACCCTTGTGGAGTGCGATACCCGCAACCGTGTGCGGGATATTGTCTTTCAGGTGATGGGAGAATAATGCAAACTGATTCTGTATAAAAGCAAGAGGACCGCTCGGAGTAGGGCCCGAACGGTCATCTTAGTTTCACTATGATACGGAAAGGTCTGGTTGCTTAGCAACATCCCTTGGGTATATTATACCCGCAGAACCTCGGTCTTGTCAAGTGACAGGACCGGGGTTTTGTTGCGTCACGGCTCTCAAACGCGCCGCGCAGTCAGAAAGATTAGCGTCCGCTAACTAAATAACTTTTCTTTTTTCTATAAATGTGGTATAATATAAGCGTTCGAAAAATTTGAGTACGGTTCGGGAATCCCTGTGCCGTGCATAGAAATGGAGCGACAAAGCATGACTAAAATTGATATTATTTCCGGTTTTCTGGGTGCCGGCAAGACGACCCTTATCAAGCGTCTGCTGGCCGATGCGCTCAAGGGTGAGCAGGTTGTTCTGATCGAGAACGAGTTCGGTGAGATCGGCATTGACGGCGGCTTCCTCAAGGATGCCGGCATTGTTGTAAACGAGATGAACGCAGGCTGCATCTGCTGCTCGCTGGTTGGCGACTTCGGCAAGGCGCTGCACGATGTTGTGGACCAGTACCATCCGGACCGCATCCTGATCGAGCCGTCCGGCGTCGGCAAGCTGAGCGACGTTATCGCTGCGGTACAGAACGCGCACCTCGAGGTTCAGCTGAACAGCTTTGTAACCGTTGTTGACGCGCTCAAGGCCAAGATGTACCTCAAGAACTTCGGTGAGTTTTTCGAGAATCAGGTGGCGCATGCCGGTGCCATCCTGCTGTCCCGCACGGCTGAGTGCCCGGAGAAGCGCCTCGACGAGACCGTTGCCATGCTGCGCGGCCTGAATGAGCACGCCCGCATCGTCACCACCCCGTGGAAGGACCTGACCGGCGAGCAGCTGCTCTCCACCATGGAAGGCAGCCGCGACCTCGTTGCGGAGGTTCTCGAGGAGATCGCGCACGAGCCGCACCACGAGCATCATCATCACCACCATGACCATGATGAGCACGAGCATGAGCATGAGCATGACCATGAGGAGCACGAGCATCATCACGAGCATGACGAGCACTGCACCTGCGGCTGCCACGATCACGACCATGAGCATGAGCATCACCACGACCATGACCACGAGCACCATCATCACGACCACGACGGTCACTGCTGCTGCGGTCACGACCACGATCACGATGCTGACGAGGTATTCACCTCCTGGGGCAAGGAAACGACCCACAAGTACACCGAGGCAGAGCTTAACGCGGCTCTTACCGCGCTCGGCGATGTTACGCTCGGCACCGTACTGCGTGCAAAGGGCATCGTTCCGTGTGCAGACGGCGGCGAGTGGCTGCACTTTGACTACGTTCCGGGCGCACCCGAAATTCGCCGCGGCACTGCCGATTACACCGGCCGTCTGTGCGTCATCGGCTCCGAACTGGATGAGGAGCGCATCGCTGCGCTGTTCGGCGTAAACGAAAAGTGAGGTAACCAGATTATGGCTAACGAACCCATTCCGGTATACGTCTTTACCGGCTTTCTGGAGAGCGGCAAGACCAAGTTCATTCAGGACATTCTCGCGGACCCGAACTTTACCGAGAACGAGCGCACGGTGCTGCTGCTGTGCGAAGAAGGCATCGAGGAGTACGACGAGAAGTGGCTGCTGCACTATGGCACCGCGCTTGTGCCCATCGAGTCCGAGGACCGTCTGACGCCGAATATCCTCAAGCGCGTGGAGCAGAAATACCAGCCGGACCGCATTCTTGTTGAGTACAACGGCATGTGGAAGCTGGAAAAGCTGATGCAGGCGTTTCCTGCCCGCTGGGAGCTGTACCAGATCGTCACCACGGTCGATGCAACCACGTTTGAGCTGTATTCCAACAACATCGGCCCGATGATGTTCGAGCATATCACCACCGCTGACCTTGTTGTGTTCAACCGCTGCACGGATGAGCTGAAGGACATGCTGTACAAGAAGAACATCAAGGCGATGAATCCGCGTGCGGCAATCTATCTGGATGACGTGAACGGCAATTCCGAGGACTACGCCCGCAATATGCCGCTGCCGTTTGACGTGGATGCGGACATCATCGACATCCAGCCGGAGGACTACGGCCTGTGGTACATCGACGCCACCGGCGACCCGATGAAGTATGACGGCAAGACCGTCCGCTTTCTTGCCCAGGCTTACGTCGGCAAGGATGTGCCCGCCGGCAGCTTCGTGCCCGGCCGCTTCGGCATGGTCTGCTGCGCGGATGACGTCACCTTCCTCGGCTTCCTCTGCCGCTATCCCGACCGCGATCAGCTGCATAACCGCGACTGGGTCAAGGTAACGGCGTCCATCACCGTCGAGGAGCTGCCGCAGTACCGCGGTCCCGGTCCGGTCCTGCATGCCATCACGGTAGAACCCGCCGAAAAGGCGAAGGAAGATATCGTTTACTTTAACTGAATCTTCTCCATGCAAAATAAAAAGAGACGAGCCTGCCTGGCTCGTCTCTTTTCTGTATAAAAGCGCACTGACCGCTCGATTGGGCCTTGAACGGTCAGTGACTTAGTTCACTAACTTGTTATAGGGTCTGACTGCCTGAACAGCATCCCTTGGGGATAGTATACCCGAGCAGCCCCGGTTTTGTCAAGTGCGGCAAAGCCGGGGTTTTGCTTTGCATGCAGCGATTACTGCCTGCTGATTGCTAATTTCTAATTAGAAAAGCATGTCCCCCGCCACACAGCAGTGACGGGGGACAAAGACAAAAGGGGGGATACAGACGATTCATAAACCCATGAACGTCTAACGAAAGTCACAGTGGTTAGCTTGAGGGATTAGCCAATGCCACCGTACATAATGCCGAGGATCAGTGCAGCAATTGCACAGATAACGTATACCCACTTGCCAAGCGGGAAGAACCAGCCGCCGATGGGCTTCTTAGCGCCTTCGTTAACAGCAGCAAGTGCCTTTTCCTTGCCGAGTACCCAGAAGAACATAACGCCGGCCAGAGCAGCGCCGAGCGGGCAGATGTAAATGGAAACAACGTCCATCCACTGAGAGGTCCACGGCTGGATTGCGATGGAAACGACCAGACCGATCACACCGATGGTGCCAACGGCTGCTGCACGCTTGAACTTGAACTGCTCCTGCAGGAAGGCGATCGGTGCCTCGTACAGGTTTACGATGGAGGATACGCCTGCGAACAGTACGCAGATGTAGAAGATCGCGCCGATGATACGGCCGGCAGGCATTGCGTTGAATACATTTACGAGGTAAACGAACATCAGGCCGGGGCCGCCTCTTACTTCGCTGATGCCTTCGCCCAGAACAACTGCCATTGCCGGAATGATAACGACTGCTGCCAGCAGAGCTGCCAGGGTATCAAATACTGCAACGTTGCGTGCGGAGGACGGGATATCCTCGCTCTTGGACAGGTAGGAACCGTAGATTACAGAGCCGTTGCCTGCAACGGACAGGGAGAAGAACGCCTGACCGAATGCAAATACCCACAGGTCGGGCTTGAGCAGACCAGCCGGATTCAGGGTCAGAATGTACTTATAGCCTGCGGATGCGCCGGGCAGAGTGCCGATGTAGACTGCCAGTACGAGGAACAGACCGAACAGAACCGGCATCATGACCTTGTTGGCCTTCTCAATGCCGCCTGCAACGCCCATTACCATGATGGCAAGGGAAACGACCAGTGCAACGATCTGCCATACGCCGTTGCCGATGCCGAAGAAACCAGCCGACGCCATTGCCTTGAGGGCTTCGGGAAGCGTTTCTGCCTCCGGTGCGGTCATGCCGAAGGTGCCGCCGATAGCGCCCATGTCCGTGCCGAGATTGAACAGGCTGCCGGAGAGGGACATGAAGGTGTACTTGAAGATCCAGCCGAGAACGACCGTGTAGCCGATTGCCAGCATCAATGCACCGATGATCGGGATTGCGCCGATCGCCTTACCGGATTTATCACTGCCGGTGCGCTCCTTGGTACACATACCGAACGCACCAACCGGACCTGCGGCTGCACGACGGCCGAGAGCGAACTCCTCGATAACGCCGGTACTGCCGATCAAAATTACAAAGATAAAATAGGGAAGCAGGAAGGTCATGCCGCCGTACTTCTGCACCATGATCGGGAAACGCCAGATGTTGCCCATACCAACCGCAGAACCGATACATGCCAGAATGAATCCCCACTTACTCTGGAAACCATCTCTCTGTTCTAAGTTTTTAGGCTCTTTACTCATTATCTTACACCCCTTTAATGTGTAAATGGATAGAAAAAAGGCGTTCTCTTTGCCGCAGAAACTGTTTAGTTTTCTGGCAAAAAGAACGCCTTTGTTCTTTGCTTTCCTGTGCACTTTCCACGCGGCACAGGTTACGCCCTGATTATCAAGTTATAAAAAGGTCAGGAGAAATTCCTGTTATGCAATGCCGCGGCGCCTTTGCTGCGGCATTGGCGGAAATACCGCACAATTTATACAATTATGCGGTATCGCCTTTGACGAAAGGATGGAACAGGGGATTATTTCTCTTCGTTCGGGTACGGCTCCAGGAATGCGTGGAAGTGACGCATCGGCAGATTGTGACCCCAAACAATACGCATGTTCGGAATGTTCTCACGATCCTCGTACAGAGCCTTAACAGCTGCGATTACATAGTCCAGATGCTCCTTGGTCAGACGGCTGCGGTCGATTGCGAAGCGAACTACGTTACATACTTCAGCCTGCTGCTCCGGGGTCTTCAGGTCATACTCCATGGAGTAGTCGCCCAGCTCGGATACACGGATGCCGTAGCGGCGGATCAGCTCAAGGCTGAAGCCCTCACCAGCGAAGGTGTCGTGGCCGCGCTTGCCGTCGAAGAACTCATCCATGTTGATGTATACAGCGTGGCCGCCTGCCGGCAGTACAACGCCCTTAACGCCAGCGTCGTAGAAGCCTTCTGCCAGGTAGTTACACTGAGCAACACGCTCGTTCATGTAGTTAAAGTCGCAGGACTCGTACAGGCCAACTGCCAGAGCCATGATGTCACGGCCGGACATGCCGCCGTAGGAATCGTTGCCGTAGCAGGAGATCTGCTTAACCTTCAGCAGAACGCCAACGTCGGTCTTAACGGTGCCGTCTTCGTTGAAGTCGGAGAAGTTCTTCCAGAACAGGCCCTTATCGCGGAATGCCAGCATGCCGCCCATGTTAGCGTGGCCGTCCTTCTTAGCGGACATGGTGAATGCGTCGCAGTAAGAGAACATCTCGGTAGCGATCTCAGCGATGGACTTGTCAGCGTAGCCTTCCTCATTCATCTTGATGAAGTAAGCGTTCTCAGCCCAACGAGCGGTATCGAATACCAGCGGGATGTTGTACTTATGCGCAACGCGGTTGATTTCCTTCAGGTTGCCCATGGAAACGGCCTGGCCGCAAACCGGGTTGTTGGTGATGCAGGTGAAGATCAGCGGAACGTTCTCCGGACCTACGCTCTGAATCAGCTGCTCCAGCTTCTCGATATCCATGTTGCCCTTGAACGGGTTCTTCTCGTAACGGCCGCCTTCCGGTACTTCCCACAGCAGGGTCTTGTTGTACAGGTTACGCGGAATGGAACCCATCTGCTTGATGTTGCCTTCGGTGGTGTCGAAGTGACCATTCGACGGAATGGTGAACTTCTTGCCCGGGTGACGCTTAGCAAGGATGTTGCGAACGATTTCCATCAGAACGGACTCAGCTGCACGGCCCTGCTGGATGATAAATGCGTTCGGGCGCTCCATCTGAGCTGCGCCGCCATTGAACAGGCCGCCTTCGTACTCGCACAGATAAACTTCGTCCATCATCTTCTCAACGTCGCGGCAATCGGTGCGAACGAGGTCGATGATCTTCTTCCAGTTCTTCTCGCCGCCGCGCTCGAAGATGTCGCGGAAGGTGTCGAGCAGAACGTAATAACCGGTGTTGCGGCCGTAAGCCTCGTCGCCGAGGAACAGGCTTGCCCACTGATGATTGGTCATTGCAGTGGTACCGGAGTCGGACAGCATATCAACGGTCAGCATGCCGGACGGGAATGCGAACTCGTTGTAATGAGTAGCCTGAAGAGCGCGCTCACGCTGCTCAACGGTTACTTCCGGAAGATCACGGACTGCGTAAGTGAAATGATGGGGTGCGGGTACGTTCAGCGGATACTGCTTGCTCATAATAAATTACCTCCAGTTGTGTGTTTTGGAGGTACCCCGGTTGTCAAAGCCGGTTTTCCGGTTCCGGCTTTGCTTAGCGGACAGCACCTTTCTTTTTTGCTGTTTTCTTTTCTTTTTGGTTTGCCTTACGGCAGGAGAGCGGTTACCTCAATCTCGACGAGAGCGTCCTTGGGAAGTCTTGCAACCTCCACAGCGGAACGTGCCGGGTAGCTGCCTTCACCGAAGAAGGTGGCGTAAACCTCGTTCATCGCGCCGAAATTGTTCATGTCGCTCAGGAAGACGGTAGTCTTGATCACCTGATCCATACCGGTTCCTGCCTCAGCAAGGATTGCCTTTACATTGGTGAGCGACTGCTTGGTTTGTGCTGCGATCCCTTCCGGAAAAGCACCGGTTGCGGGATCGATCGGAAGCTGACCCGAAGTAAATACGATACCGTTTGCTGCAATTGCCTGTGCATACGGGCCGATGGCTGCGGGTGCGTGTTCCGAACAGATAACCTTTTTCATTTCCTGCTCAGCCTCCTTTCGTCCTTTCATGAGATAAATTTATCACTTTTAAAATTCTTTGTCAAGATGTATTTGTGCAATTTGGATGAATGAATAAAAAAATCTCGCGTATTTATCAATATTATCAACAACTATTGTGAAAAATGATAATTTTGAACAGACTTTTTGTACAAAAATACTGCGTAAAATATTTACTTTTTTCACCTCGCACTTAGAAAAGTTTATTATTTTACAGAATATGGCAATTAAAGTGCGAATTTATAAAAAATTTTTGTTATCCTACTAAAACAATGCGATGAAGAATTCATGAAGAATCGCAGGGAGAGCGGCATTGCTGCGGAAAGTGATAAAAATTCCGACACCGGTCAACCGGTGCAGAGAAAAGACATCCCGCGTTTGCACTTCAAATAAAAGCCTGCGTATGCTATAATAAATTGGATTACATTTCACAGGGAGGTGCACCGCATGCCGGACGAAAAACTCACCGCCTACCGCGGCGGCAAGGCACTTCGCCGCGGCTGGACAACCGGCTCGTGCGCGGCGGCGGCCTCGCAGGCGGCGGCTGTGCTGCTGCTGACCGGAATCGCGCCGCCGGAGATTCACCTGCACACACCGGGCGGCATCACCTTCTGCCTGCCGGTCGAGGACGCGCATATGAGCGGAAACACGGCTGTCTGCACCGTCCGAAAGGACGCGGGCGATGATCCGGACATCACAAACGGGGTCCGCATCACGGCTTCCGTGCGCCGAATCGAAAAGGGCGTTACCATAGAGGGCGGCGCCGGCGTCGGTCGGATTACCCGCCCGGGACTGGCCATGCCGGTCGGTGAGGCGGCTATCAATCCCGGCCCGCGGGCGCAGATCAAGGCGGCGGTCGAGTGTGCCGCACAGCAGAACGGATACGGTGGCGGCTTTTCCGTTACCATTTCGGTGAAGGACGGCGAGGCACTTGCCGCCCAGACCTACAATGGCCACCTCGGCATCGTCGGCGGCATCTCGATTCTCGGCACGAGCGGCATCGTTGAGCCGATGAGCGAAAAGGCGCTCGTGGACACCATCCGATTGGAGCTGGACAGCCTGTACGCGCAGGGACAGCGCATTGCGTTCCTGTGTCCGGGCAACTACGGCGCGGATTTCGCGCGGGACACGCTCGGCCTTGACCTTGAACGCGCGGTCAAGTGCTCCAACTTCATCGGTGAGGCGTTCGACCACGCAGCGTACCGCGGCTATCCGGAGATTCTGCTCGTCGGACACGCCGGAAAGCTGGTCAAGATGGCTGCAGGCGTGATGAACACGCATTCATCGGTCGCAGACGCACGGCAGGAGATTTTCACCGCGCATGCGGCACTGTGCGGCGCACCGCGCGAAACACTCGAAGGACTGATGGCTGCCATCTCGGTGGACGCGTGCGTGGAGCTGCTGGACGAAGTGAATCTGCGTCAGCCCGTCCTGTCGCGCATCGGCAGGGAAATGGAAAACCGCATCGCCCTGCGCATGAAGGGGCAGGCGTGCGTGGAATTCATCATGTTTACCGGAAAATACGGCGTGCTGGCCGAGTCGGCGGGCGCGCGCGCACTCTGTGAGAGGTTGAAACTGCAATGAAGGGTATTTTATATGGAGTCGGCGTCGGTCCGGGTGATCCGGAGCTGCTGACCGCCAAGGCGATCCGGCTGCTGCGCGAGTGCGATGCCATCGCCGCACCGAAGTCCGCCGACGGCAGACAGACCGCACTGGATATTGCTTCGCCGTACATCGGGCAGGACAAGACGATCCTGCTGTTCGATATGCCGATGACGCACGACAAGCAGGTGCGGAACGCCAGCCACGACGCGGCGGCAGACGCGCTCTGTGCGCTGCTCGACGAGGGCAAAACCGTGGTGTTTCTCACACTCGGTGACCCGACGGTGTATTCTACCTACTGGTATGTACACAGGCGTGTTGCCGCCCGCGGCTATGCAGCCGAGCTGGTGCCCGGCGTGCCGTCCTTCTGCGCCGCGGCTGCCGCCATGGGACGCGCCCTGTGCGAGGACGGCGAAATGCTGCACATCATTCCGGCCACGCACGGCAGGGCGGAGGAAGGGCTTGCGCTCTCCGGCAGCAAGGTGCTGATGAAGACCGGAAAGAGTGTATTGGAGGTCCGCGAACTGCTCCGGCAGCGCGGCGAACTCGGCAGCGCGGCACTGATCGAGCGGGTCGGCATGGACGGTCAGCGGCTGATCGAAGATTTAGATGCGCTTGAACAGCCGAGCGGCTATTTCTCTATTATATTGGTAAAGGAGCAAAGCGAATGATCTATTTTGTGGGTGCAGGCTCGGGTGCGCCCGACCTGATCACGGTACGCGGCGCACGTCTGCTGAGCGAGGCAGATGTGATCGTTTACGCCGGTTCGCTGGTCAATCCGGCACTTCTGGAGTATAAAAAGGACGGATGCGAGGTATACAACAGCGCGAAGATGACGCTCGAGGAGGTCATCGCCGTGATGGCGCCTGCCGCGAAAGCGGGAAAAACGGTCGTGCGTCTGCACACCGGCGACCCGTGCGTGTACGGTGCGCACCGCGAGCAGATGGACGAGCTGGATAAACGCGGGATTCCCTACGAGGTCTGTCCGGGCGTGTCTTCGTTCTGCGGCGCGGCAGCGGCACTCAAAGCCGAGTACACACTGCCGAACGTGAGCCAGTCGGTCATCCTGACGCGCATGGAGGGCCGCACGCCCGTGCCCGAAAAGGAGCAGATCGAGGCGTTCGCGGCACACGGAGCCACCATGGTCATCTTCCTGTCGGCAGGTCAGCTGCCGCGCCTGTCCGAGCGGCTGATCGCGGGCGGCTACGCGCCGGACACGCCTGCGGCTATCGTGTACAAGGCCACCTGGCCGGACGAAAAGGTCGTGCGGACAACGGTCGCAGACCTCGCCGAAGCCGGTGCGCGAGAGGGCATTACCAAGACCGCGCTCATCACGGTGGGCGGGTTCCTCGGCACCGAGTACGAGCGCTCCAAACTGTACGACCCGACTTTTACGACCGAATTTCGTGAGGCAAGCCGATGAAGCACGCAAAATTTGTATCCTTTACCCTGTGCGGCGCACAGACTGTGCAAAGGGCGGTAAAACTCCTGCCGAATTTCCGGTGTGAGCGGTACGCGCGGACGGCGGATGCGTCGCTCTCGGGCACGAGCCTGAAACGCTTTGCACAGCAGGCAATGGTCGATTGCGACCTGATCGTGTTCGTGGGCGCGACCGGAATCGCGGTACGCGCAGCGGCGCCGTATTTGATGGGAAAAGCCTATGATCCGGCGGTGATCGTCATTGACGAGCAGGGAAAGTTCGTGATTCCGCTCCTGTCCGGACATCTGGGCGGTGCCAACAAGATTGCAGAAATACTTGCGCAAGGTCTGCAGGCTGTGCCGGTGCTCACCACCGCGACCGACGGTCGGCAGGTGTTCGCCGTGGACACCTGGGCGAAAGCACACAGCTGTGCAGTCCTGGAGCCGGAACATATTAAATATGTATCCGGTGCGCTGCTCAGGGGGGAAACCGTGGGCGTTCGCTCGGATTTTCCGGTAGACGGGCTGCTGCCCGCCCATATTGACCTTAAAAAAGACGCGGAAAGCGGGTTCACGATTGGATTCCGCACAGACGCACAGCCGTTTGCACACACGCTGCATCTCGTGCCGCGGATTGCATATCTCGGCATTGGCTGCCGCAAGGGTACGAGCGCGGAGGCCATCGAGCAGACGGTTCAGGCGGCGCTTGCATCGAAAAAACTGCCCTGGCAGGCGATTTGCGGCGCGGCGAGCATTGATATCAAGCAGAATGAGCCGGGTTTGCTGCTGTTTTGCGAAAAGCACGGACTGCCGTTCCGTACCTTTACGGCCGAGCAGCTGCAGAATGCCAAGGGTGAATTTGCACCGTCCGCGTTCGTGCAGCAGACCGTCGGCGTTGATAATGTGTGCGAACGCGCGGCTGTGTGCGCGGCACAGAACGGCACACTTATCTTGCATAAATTCGCGCAGAACGGCGTGACGGCGGCTGTCGCCGTGCCGGACTGGCGCGTGACGTTTGAAGAACGGGAGGGCGAAGCATGAAGCTGTATTGCATCGGCATCGGGCCGGGCGGCGAGGAGCAGATGACGCTGCGCGCAGTGCGTGCTCTGGAAAAATGTGACTGCGTGGCAGGCTACGGCCTGTACCTTGATTTGATCGAGAACCTCATTTCGGGCAAGGAGCGCATCGAATCCGGCATGACACGCGAGGTTTTGCGCTGCAAAGCGGCGGTTGAGGCGGCAAAACAGGGCAAAACGGTCGCTGTTGTATCCTCGGGAGACGCCGGTGTGTACGGCATGGCGAGCCTGCTGCTCGAGCTATGCGAGCACGAGCCGAACCTTGAGGTCGAGGTTATTCCGGGCATCACGGCGGCCTGCTCGGGCGGCGCCGTGCTCGGCTCGCCGCTGACGTGTGACTTTGCGTGCATCAGCCTGTCCGACCTGCTCACGCCGTGGGACAAGATCGAGCAGCGTCTGCGCGGCGCAGCGGCTGGCGATTTCTGCATCGCGCTGTACAATCCGTCAAGCAAAAAGCGCACCGACCATCTGCGCCGAGCCTGCGATATTCTGCTGGAGATCGTACCGCCGGAGACTGTCTGCGGTCTGGTGCGCAGCATTGGCCGAGAAGGCGAAAGCTGCACGCTTACAACGCTCGGTGAGCTGCGTGATACACAGGTCGATATGCTGACCACCGTGTTTGTCGGAAACAGCCGCACGCGCGTGATGAACGGCCGCATGGTCACGCCGAGGGGGTATCGCGGCGTATGAAGCTGATGATTTTCTCCGGTACGACAGAAGGACACGATTTGTGCCGGTTTTTGTCGAAAAATAGCGTGCAAGCAGATGTTTTCGTTGCCACAGAGTATGGTGCGGCGGTGATGGAGCCGATGGCGGGAATCACGGTTCACGAGGGCCGTTTGGATGAGCAGGAGATGGAAAAGCGATTGACCTCGGACACGCTGCTCATCGACGCAACGCATCCGTACGCGGCGGCTGTGACCGACAATCTGCGGGCGGCCTGCGCGAAATCGGGCGCACGCTACGAGCGTTTGCTGCGGCCTGCCCTGCCTTATCACAACTGCGAAATCGTGCTGGACACAGCCGCTGCAGTGGACTGGCTGAACGCGCACGAGGGCGCGGTCCTGCTCACCACAGGAAGTAAAGAACTGGAAGCGTACACGGCGGTGCAGGACTTCCAAACGCGCCTGTTCCCGCGCGTGCTGCCGACCGCCTCGGTGCTCGAAAAGTGCGCCGCACTCGGCTTCCCGGGCGCGCACATCATCGCCATGCAAGGTCCGTTTTCGCAGGCCATGAACGCGGCGCTGCTGCGCGAGACCGGCGCAAAAATCCTCGTGACCAAGGATACCGGCGTGTCCGGCGGCTTTGCGGAGAAGGTCGCGGCAGCCGAGGAGGTCGGTGCAAAGGTACTGGTCATTGCGCGTCCGCGTATGGAAAACGGCAAAAATCAGGCGCAGATGCAGGCATTTTTGATGGAATTGCTCGGTTTACGGAACGAAAAGCAGCAGCGGGAATTTTTCGTCATCGGCGCAGGCATGGGCACGGCGGACACGCTGACCGGCGAAGCCGTCCGCACGCTTGCAGCCGCAGAGGAAGTATTTGCCACAAAACGGCTCGCATCGCTGTCGCCCAAGGCGGAGGTCTGCGCGTTCTCAGAGCTGGCTGAGCGGGCAATTTCCGGTAATGCCCGGCACACGGCGCTGTTGGTTTCCGGCGACGTGGGATTCTTCAGCGCGGCCGGAAAGCTGCGCGAGCGGCTCCTGCCATACGGCGGGGTAACACTCGTGCCGGGATTGTCCAGTATGCAGTATATGTGCGCGAAATGCGGCATTTCCTACGAAAATCTGTGTTTTAAGAGCCTGCACGGTCGCGCAGGAAATATTCTCGGTGCCGTAAGTTACCATACGGCAACATTTGCACTGACCGGCGGTGAAAACAACGCGCAGGCGGTTTGCAGCAGCCTTATGGACGCGGGATTGGGCGCGCTCTCTGTTCATCTCGGGGAAAATCTCGGCGCGGAAAATGAGCGGATTGTGCACGGCACAGCCGCGGAGATCGCGAAGCTTTCGTGCTCGGATTTAGCGGTTCTGCTGCTCGAAAACCCGCATGCGGCGAACAAAAACGAACCGATTCGAGATGAAATGCTCACGCGCGGAAAGGTGCCGATGACCAAGGAAGAGGTCCGGTGGGTGTCGGTGAACCGCCTGACTGTCCGACCGACCGACACGGTTTGGGACGTGGGTGCGGGCACCGGTGCGGTCACGCTCGAGCTGGCGCGCAAGGCCGGCGACGGCACGGTTTATGCCGTCGAGCGAAAGCCGGAAGCGGTCGCGCTCTTGCGCGAAAACCGCACAAAACTCGGCGGATATAATGTAAAAATCATTGAAGGATTTGCACCGGAGGCACTGGAGGACCTTCCGGCACCGGACTGCGTGTTCGTCGGCGGGAGCGGCGGCAGAATGCGGGAGATTCTGGCACTCGCTAAGAAGAAAAATCCGGAAGTTCGCGTGGTTGTGAACGCGATTGCGCTCGAGACCTTGTTTGCGGCGCAGGCGGCTTTGAAAGAATTGGGATTTACTTACATCGAGGTCACACAGCTGGCGGCCACGCGCGGCAAGCCGGTCGGCGCATACACCATGCTGACTGCGAACAATCCGGTGTTTATTCTGTCCGGGAGGGCCGAAAATGACACAAAATAATGCACCAAGACTGCTGCTTGCGGGCACCGGCAGCGGCTGCGGCAAGACGACGGTCACGACCGCGATTCTGCGGGCGCTGCAGCGCCGCGGCGTAACACTCAGCGCGTTCAAGTGCGGTCCGGACTACATCGATCCGATGTTCCACACGGCGGTTTTGGGCGTTCCGAGCCGCAATTTAGACCTGTTTTTCGAGGATGAGGCCGGTATTCGCAGTCAGCTTGCGCGGCATATCCGGCCGGACGGTCTCGGCGTGATCGAGGGCGTCATGGGCTTTTACGACGGCGTATCCGGTACGACGGATACGGCTTCGGCGGCGCATCTGGCCCGCGCAACCGGCACGCCTGCGGTGCTGATCGTGCGGCCTAAGGGGCAGTCGCTGTCGCTTGCGGCACAGATTCACGGGTTCCGCACATTTGCGGAAAATACGCTTGCAGGAGTGATTTTAAACGGCGTTTCGGCGGGAATGTACTCGTTTTACAAACAAATCGCAGAGAAAGCGGGGCTGCCTGTGCTCGGCTTTTTGCCGCCGGTTCCGGAGGCCGAAATACCTGACCGCCACCTCGGTCTGGTGACGGCGGACGAGCTGTCCGACCTGCATGAAAAAATTGATCGGCTCGCGGATGCGGCAGAGGAGGGCATTGACCTCCACGCATTGTGTGCATTAGCACAGACGGCGAAACCGCTGACCGATACGCACATGCCGTTCGCTCGTGTGACCGATTTTCCGGTGCGGATCGCGGTAGCCAAGGACCGCGCATTCTGCTTCTATTATGAGGATAACTTCGATGTGCTGCGCGAGCTGGGGGCAGAGCTTGTGCCGTTTTCGCCGCTCACAGACGAGCGGCTGCCGGAGAATATCGATGGCCTGTATCTCGGCGGCGGATATCCGGAATTGTATGAAAAACGGCTTTCAGAGAATGAAATCATGCGAAATTCTATCAAAAAAGCGATTCAAAATGGTTTGCCGACGGTTGCAGAATGCGGCGGATTTCTTTATCTGATGCAGTCGCTCGACGGCGCGGAAATGGCAGGTGTGCTGCCGACTTCGGCGCACATGACGCGCAGGCTGCAGCCGTTCGGCTATGTCATGCTCACGGCAAACCGTGATAACCTGCTGTGCGAAGCCGATGGACAATTTCCTGTGCACGAGTTTCATTATGCACAGGCTGTGGATAATGGCACAGATTTTCATGCGGTCAAGCCAAACGGGCGCGCGTGGGACTGCGGCTTTGCATCGGATACGCTCTATGCAGGATTTCCGCATTTGTATTTCCGTGCGAAAACTGAAATTGCAGCGAATTTTGTCCGAAAATGCGCAGAAAGGAGCGAAAAATGACACTCGAACAGACTATTTCTGCCATCCGGCCGCTGGATGAGAAAAGTATGACGGCGGCGCAAAACCGCTTTGCAAATATTGCCATGCCGCTCGGCGGACTGGGGCTTCTGCAGGACGCGATTGTGCAGCTTGCAGGTATTCTCGGTCAGCCGGTGCCGGATATTTCCAGACGCGCGGCGGTAGTTTTCTGCGCGGACAACGGCGTGGTCGCGGAGGGCGTGACGCAGTGCGGGCAGGAGGTGACAGCCACGGTCGCGGAAAATATGGGCCGCGGCGAGTCCACCGTGTGTCTAATGGCAAAACAGCTCGGAATGGACGTGTTTCCGGTCGATATAGGTGTTGCACAGCCAATAAAGAGCGAAAAAGTGCTGCAATTTTCCGTTCGGCGCGGAACTGCAAACCTTGCGCATGAGCCTGCCATGACGCGGGAAGAGGCGCTCGAAGCGGTCGAAATCGGTATTAAAATGGCGGAAATGTGTGCCGAAAAGGGATATTCGATGCTCATTGGCGGCGAAATGGGCATCGGCAACACGACTACGAGCGCGGCAGTCACGGCGGCGCTCACCGGCGCGGAGGCTGCGGCGGTCACAGGACGCGGAGCGGGTCTGTCAACGGCCGGGCTGGAGCGAAAAATCGCAGTGATCGAGGCGGCGCTGGCGCTTCACAAACCCGACTCGAATGACTCGATCGACGTGCTGCACAAGGTCGGCGGTTTGGATATCGCGGGTCTGTGCGGTCTGTATCTGGGTGCGGCGGCGCAGCGCATTCCGGTCGTGCTGGACGGCGTGATTTCGTGCGCGGCGGCGCTTCTCGCCGTACGATTGTGTCCGCAGTCTGTGCATTTTATGGTCGCAGCGCACAGATCGGACGAACCGGCGAGCATTTTGCTGCTCGATGCACTCGGCAAGCGGCCGTTCCTGACGGCGGGCATGCACCTCGGGGAGGGGACAGGTGCGGCGGCCGGCGTGGCGCTTTTGGATCTGGCGCTGGCGCCATATCGGGAAATGGTGAGCTTCGCGGACATTGGAATGGAGGCATATCAGCCGCAAAAGTAGTTGTTTGTCTGACAGATAGCACAAATTTTTATATAAATATTGTGTGTAACGCCGATAAATGCGATCTGCCCGCATTCTTTGCAGGAATACTGTGTGCAGCAAAAAGCACCGAGCGTTAACTCGGTGCTTACGGTTCAAATTCTTAGCATTTCAGAGCTTCATCCGCGATATTTGCGGTGATTTTGTTATAGAACTCCTGCTTCTGCGCATCGTTTTCAAACGCTGAGAACGGCACGATGACCGCGGAGAATTCATCAACAAAAATATAATAATGCTTGTCATCGGTTGCGGTGCGCTGAACGGCCGAATACTGGTAAACGGTATCTTCGTTCTCGCCGGACAGCTCGAATTCGCTTTCACGCAGCGTGAGCGTTTTCGGTCCGCAAAGCTGTTTGTTCTTTGCGTTCTTGAGGATTTTCTCGATATTTTTGATCATTTTATGACGCATATAGCACGGTGTGCCCCAGAAGCAGACGGCAGCGAGCGCAACGTAAACCGCGATGGAAACCGGCGTGAGCGTATGCAGCCAGTACATGAGCGCACTGCCGCCGAGAATGACAATAGCCGCGGTAGCGATTCTCATGGTGCGAATGCTGCGTTGAACAATCGCATTATTGTTGTAATAATTCAAATTAAAATCAATAAAATCCTGTTTGGTGATATCGTAATGCAGCTCCATTTTTCCTTACCTCAACTTACTCGGATAAAGTTATTGTATCGAAAATCAGAGCGGATTGCAAGTCTAATTAAGAAAGGGGAGCGAAAATGCTGATTTTAGTGACCGGCGGAGCGGCTTCGGGCAAGTCGGAGCACGCGGAACGCCTGCTGTGTGAAAAAGCACAGAGTCGATTATATCTGGCGACCATGCAGCCGTTCGGCAAGTCTGCAGAGGCGCGGATTGCACGGCATCGGGCGCTTCGTGCGGGAAAAGGGTTCGCTACGGTGGAGAGAACACTTGATTTAGCGAATCTCAGGCTCTCTCGGCGATACGACGGAATTTTGCTCGAGGATTTGGGCAATCTGCTGGCAAACGAGCTGTTTGCGCCGGAAGGCGCAGGCGCAGGATCGGCGTTCGACAGCATTGTTGCAGGCGTGGATAATCTGCAAAAATACTGTGAAACGCTGGTTATCGTTTCCAACGAAATCTTTGCGGACGGCGTGCCGTACCCGCCGGAGACCATGCAGTATATCCGGATTTTAGGAGAACTGCACCAGAAATTAACTGGGAAAGCGGACGCGGTATATGAATCGGTGTGCGGGATTTTACTGTCGGTAAAGGAGGGAAAACAGCCGTGAAAAGTGTAATCAGCGGACTTTTGGTCGCGTTTTCAATGTACTCTGCGATACCTGTTCCGCAGGTGAACTGGGAAAAACAGACCATGCGGTGGGCACTTGGCTTCCTGCCGCTCATCGGTGTGCTGATCGGTGCGATAGAGTGGTTCTGGTTCGCATTTTGCATGCATTTCGGCGCAGCAGGTGTGTTTTACGCTGTGATCGCAGCGCTGATTCCTCTGGCGGTGTCCGGCGGCATTCATCTGGACGGCTTGTGCGATACCTGCGACGCGCTGTGCTCGTTCGGCGACCGGGAAAAGCGGCTGGACATTCTCAAGGACCCGCACGTTGGCGCGTTTGGGCCGCTCTGGCTGATGGCATTCCTGCTGGCCGAGGTCGGGTGTTTTACCCAGATTTACGACCGGCCTGTGCTTCTTCCGCTGGCATGCACAGGATTTGCTTTTGCACGGACGATGGGCGGCCGCAAGGTGGTTGCGTCACCGTGCGCGAAAGACAGCGGACTCGCACATATCTTTGCAGAAAACAGTGATAAACGCGCGGTATCACGCATGTTAGTTGCTGAATTTGTTCTGTTTGCGGTACTGCTTGGTCTGTGGGCATGCCGCGTGCCGCACGCGCTTGCTGCGGCGAAAGTGCTCGTTATCGTGCTCGTTGTGTGGTATGCTGTGCATGAGCACATAAGCCGCCGTGTGTTCGGCGGTGTCACCGGAGACTTGGCGGGATTCTGCATCTCGCTGTCGGAACTGATCACGCTTGCGGCAGCAGCGATTGGAGGGCTGATTTTATGACCGTGCTCATCATTGGCGGCGCATATCAGGGGAAACGAAAAGTTGCCGAAAACCTGTATGCAGACCTGCCGAGAATTGAAAATCTGCACGAAATCGTGCGGAAAATGCTGAAGGAAGACAAAGATCCGCTGTCGCTCGCAGATACGCTGTGCGGACACGTTATCATCTGCGATGAGATCGGCTGCGGCATCGTTCCTATCGACCGTGCGGACGAAAACTGGCGCGAATCGGTCGGTCGTCTGTGCTGTGCTTTGGCACAGAAAGCAGACGCAGTCGTGCGCGTGATCGCAGGTGTGCCGCAATTCATCAAAGGAGAACAACCATGACGATAACCTTTGCCGTGCTGCTCGGCTTCGCGCTCGACTGGCTGCTCGGAGACCCGAAAAAATTGCCGCATCCGGTATGTGCGGTCGGAAAACTCATCTCAGCGGCTGAAAAAGTACTGCGCCGCATCTTTCCCGCAACGCCTGCGTCACTGACATTCGCTGGAATTTTACTCTGGCTCATCACTTGCGGCGTGAGCTTTGCCGTGCCGTTTTTCTTTTTGCGCTGGCTGTATCATGTGAACTTCTGGCTCGGTTTTGCCGCCGAAACGCTGTTCTGCTGGATGATTTTCGCACGAAAAAGCCTTGCGGACGCCGGTTATCATGTCTACGGCGCGGTCAAGCAGTCGCTCGAGGAGGGCCGCAAGGCCATCGCGTGGTACGTCGGCCGCGACACCGCAGAGCTGTCCGAGGAGGGCGTTGTCAAGGCCGCTGTTGAGACCGTGGCTGAAAACCTGACGGACGGTGTGGTCTCGCCGCTCGTGTTCATGCTCATCGGCGGAGCGTCGCTCGGCATGCTGTACAAGGCGGTCAACACGCTGGATTCCATGGTCGGCTATCATAATGAAAAGTACGAGTATTTTGGCAAGTTTTCGGCAAAAATGGACGATTTATTCAACTTTATCCCTGCCAGACTGTCCGCACTGTGTATGATCGCCGGTGCCGGAATGCTGCATCTCGATAACCGAAATGCGCTGCGGATTTATCGCAGAGACCGCAATAAGCACAAAAGTCCGAACGCCGGTCAGACCGAGTCTGTGTGCGCGGGCGCGCTGCACATCCAGCTCGGCGGCGATGCCAGCTACTTCGGCAAAATCGTTAAAAAAGCCGCCTTCGGTGATCCGATGCGCCGTGTAGACCGCACGGATATTCTCGCAGCGGTCGATCTGATGACGGCGGCAAGCGTGTTTGCACTGGTGCTGTGCTGTGTAATCCGTCTGATCGTAAAAAGTTAGGATGCTATGCGGGAGAGAAAACTCGCATTTGAAAGGATGAAAAAATGCTTAATTATGTCCACGGCGGCGATATCCAAACCTACATCGACCGCCACGGCTTCGCGCCGCTCGACCTGTCCGCGAACATCAATCCGTTCGGCATACCGGACGCGGTACGCGCGGCCATGCACAGGGCTGTGGATAACTGCACGCAGTATCCCGACCCGTTTTGCCGCGCCGCGCGGCAGGCCATCGGTGCGAGAGAAGGTGTCAATCCGGATTTTCTGTACTGCGGCAACGGTGCGGCGGATGTGCTCGACCGTCTTGCGGCGGTGCTGAAACCGCGCAAGGTGCTGCTCACCGCACCGACCTTTGCGGAGTACGAGCGCACGCTCTCAGGTGCGGAGATTCGGGTGCATAATCTGCGGGAAACGGACGGTTTTGCGCTCACAGAGCGCATTTTGGACGAGATTTCACCGGATTTGGATGCGGTTTATCTCTGCAATCCGAACAATCCGACCGGGCGAACCGCCCAACCGGAGCTCCTGCGGGAAATCGTCCGGAAATGCACAGAAAACAGCGTAAAACTGGTCGTGGATGAGTGCTTCAACGACTTCCTGACAGACGCAGAGCGGCACACACGGAAAGACCTGCTGGAATCCAATCCCGGTCTGATTATCCTGCGCGCGTACACGAAAATGTACGCCGTACCCGGTGTGCGCTTCGGCTGGTGCATGACGGCGGACGCGGCGCTGATTGAGAAATTATACCATGCCGGACAGCCGTGGAACGTGTCGGTCATCGCGCAGGCGTGCGCCGTCGCGGCGGCAAACGAGCCGGACTGGGCCGCCGAAACCGCCAAACGCATTGCCGAGGAACGCAGGTTCTTATCCGACGGACTTGCAGCCTGCGGACTGACCGTCTTTCCGGGCGAGGCCAACTTCCTGCTGTTCCGCTCAAACGATACCGGATTGCACAAGAAACTCGCTGAACACGGCATAATGATACGAAACTGCGATAATTATCGCGGACTTTCGGCGGGATACTATCGCGTTGCCGTAAAAACGAGAGAAGCGAGTGAGCGGTTACTGCAAATCATTACTAATTATACCCAATGTGAGGTGTAAAATGGCAAAGACAATCATGATACAGGGAACGTGCTCGAATGCAGGAAAAAGCCTTCTCTGCGCGGCCCTGTGCCGGATTTTCCGGCAGGACGGCTACCGCGTTGCGCCGTTCAAGTCACAGAACATGGCGCTCAACTCGTTCATCACGGCGGACGGCAGGGAGATGGGCCGCGCGCAGGTCGTGCAGGCCGAGGCGGCGGGCATCGCGCCCGATGTGCGTATGAACCCGATTTTGCTCAAGCCGACAAGCGATGTTGGCTCGCAGGTCATCATCATGGGCGAGGCGCAGGGAAACCGCACCGCGCGCGAATATTGGGGGCACAAAAAGGCGCTTTTTCCCATTATCAAGGACGCATTTGACAGCCTTGCCGCCGAGAACGACATCATCGTGATCGAGGGGGCGGGCAGTCCGGCAGAGATCAATCTCAAGCAGGATGATATTGTCAATATGGGTCTGGCGAAGCTGGTGGATGCGCCAGTTCTGCTGGTCGGCGATATAGACCGCGGCGGTGTGTTCGCGTCGCTGTACGGCACGGTCAAGCTGCTCGATGAGGACGAGCAGGCGCGCATTCACGGTCTCATCATCAATAAATTCCGCGGTGACGTGGAGATTCTGCGGCCGGGTCTGACGCAGCTCGAGGATTTGACCGGCAAGCCGGTCATCGGCGTGGTGCCGTACGGTCATTTTGACATCGACGATGAGGACAGCCTGTCCGAACGTCTGGACGCAAAGGCTGCTCCCGCACTGGTGAACATTGCGGTGGTAAAGCTGCCGCGTCTTTCCAATTTCACGGATTTTTCCGCACTTTCGCGCGTAAGTGGCGTGAGCGTCGCGTATGCGGACAAACCGGCGCAGCTTGCCGGAGCCGACCTGATTATCCTGCCGGGCACCAAGTCCACGCTGGCAGACCTGCGCTGGCTGCGCGAGAGCGGCATGGAGGCGCAGATTCTCAAGGCGCACGCGGCAGGCACGCCGGTTTTCGGCATCTGCGGCGGCTACCAGATGATGGGACGCACGGTCTCCGACCCGGATAATACCGAGGGCGGCGGCAGTCTGCGCGGCATGAACCTGCTGCCGATCGACACGGTGTTCCGCCCGAGCAAGACCACGACGCAGACGCGCGGCACGCTGCTTGAGATTGACGGCGTGCTGTCCGATTTGAGCGGTCTGGCGGTCGAGGGCTACGAGATTCACATGGGCGAAACCGTGCGCGATGCGAGTGCAAAGCCGCTCGTTCGATTGCTTCGCAGGGAAGGCGAAATCGAGGACGGCTGTCAGACGGAAAACGCCTTCGGCACTTATCTGCACGGCGTGTTCGATGCGCCGGAGGCGGCGCTGCGGACGGCGCAGGCGCTGGCGCAAAAGAAGGGCGTGACGCTGACCGGCGAAGCACTCGATACGCACGCCTACAAGGAACAGCAGTACGATAAACTGGCGGATTCGGTGCGAAAATCGCTCGATATGGAGTGGATTTACCGTATAATGGAGGAAAAAACATGACAGGACTTATTCACCTGTACTGCGGCGGCGGCAAGGGCAAAACCACGGCGGCGGTCGGACTGACCGTGCGCTGCGCGGGCCGCGGAAACAAGGTCGTGTTCGCGCAGTTTCTCAAGGATGGGACTTCGGGCGAGTGCCGTGTGCTGGCGAAATTGCCTGATGTGACCGTTATGGCAGCCAATCCGGTCGGCAAGTTCTCGTTCTGCATGACGGATGCAGAGAAGCGGGAGACAGCGGACGCGCTCACCCGCACTTTTGATGCGGCAACCGGCTTTGCCGTGCGGGAGCACGCGCGGCTGCTCGTGCTGGATGAGGTCTGCGCGGCAATCTCGTGCGGCTTTCTGGATGAGAAAACGGTCGTAAAATTCCTTGAGACCAAGCCGGATGACCTCGAGATCGTACTGACCGGACGGGGTCCGTCCGAAGCGCTGCAGGCACACGCGGACTACATTACAGAAATGAAAATGCAGCGGCACCCGTTTGAGAAGGGCATCGCTGCGAGGGAGGGAATTGAATTTTGAACGGATACATGAAGCCGCAGGACATCGAAAAGCGGTCGTTTGAGATCATCACCGCCGAGATGGGCGAGCGCACGTTTCCGGCGGGCATCGCCGAGGTAGTCAAGCGCGTCATTCACACCACAGCGGATTTTGACTACGCGGATAGCCTCGCGTTTTCGCCGGACGTGATCGAGCAGGCAAAGGCCGCGCTTGCGGCAGGGGCAACGGTGGTTACCGATACCAATATGGCGCTCTCCGGGGTGAGCAAGGCGACGCTGGCAAAGCTCGGCGGAAAGGCGGTCTGTCTGATGGCGGATGAGCAGGTGGCAAGCGAGGCCAAGGCGCGCGGTGTCACGCGGGCAGTCGTTTCGATGGAGCACGCCGCCAAATTTGAAGGCCCGCTCATCTTCGCCATCGGCAATGCGCCGACCGCGCTCATCCGTCTGCATGAGTTGATTGAGGAAGGCATTGTCGCGCCTGCGCTCGTCATCGGTGTGCCGGTCGGATTTGTCAACGTGGTGCGAAGTAGTCAACCTCCGGAATGTCATTTCCGAATTTCGGAACTTCTGCGATCATGTCGTGAATTTCCTGATATCTAGCCATCTTCTCAGGTGCCATCTGGGCATTCATAACAGATTTCAAAACTGCAGCTGCTGTATCCGCATCAACCTTGGCACCGCTCTCGGTCATCTCTCTTAAGATGCCGGTTGTGATCTCTTTCACAGACTGCTCATCCAATCCTTTGCCATAGTTCCATGCAAGAGCTTCTTTCAGCTCTTCCATTGTAAACTTCTTCTCCTGGTAAACCAGCTGGCGAATCGCATAGAGGGAATCTGCCATGTTTGCAATACCAAATCCCTGTGGACCGGTAAAGTTATAAACTGCGCCGCCTTCCTGCACTGTCTTTCCAAGGGCGATACAGTCATCGATCATACTGGAAAGGAATGGAAGCGGACAACGCTTTGCATGAGCCACGTCAATGGCATTATCTGCATTTACAAGAAGGGAAATGCAGTACTCCATCTGTTTCTTGTATGC